>Ga0233424_10000750_pt1 | contig 36526 bp, 22 predicted proteins | sample Watercolumn_Towu_FD_181011 | JGI IMG/M metagenome (GOLD analysis project Ga0233424, IMG submission 181011) | Freshwater microbial communities from Lake Towuti, South Sulawesi, Indonesia - Watercolumn_Towuti2014_125_MG | ecosystem: Environmental > Aquatic > Freshwater > Lake | place: Indonesia...
GTGAACCAACGTCGTCCCGGCCGGCGCCATAGACCCGGCGGGGGCGGCGTACATGTAGCCTTCGATCCCTTCGTCTCGCCAGCCGATCGTTCGCGTATCCGGCCCGGAAGCGGGTGGCGGGTTGATGCTCACGAGAAAGTTCTTCTCATTCAGGTTGAGCGTGTAGTAGTGGAACCCGCGTTGCAGGTTGTAGACGCGGTAGATCGGCATAGCAGTCCCACGAGCATCGGTTAGCGCAATTCCATAAACCTCGAAGCCGGAGTTGCCGGTCGTTTCGTCGCGGTAGCCGTGGCGTACCGCGTTGACGAACTGAGCGAACGACGTGGTGAAAAAGTGGAAGTCGGCGTTCGGATTGTACGCGCGGTACATCCGAGTGTTCGCCGCCAATCGGACATTGTCGATCTTGACTTCGGAGTCGATCCCAGCGCCACCGGCCGCAATGGCGAATTCAAGTGTCCGACTTCCATCACGAAGGGCCGCGGGAATCTCCAAGGTCTGTGTCGTGAAGGATCCATCGACCGAGTTGAGTTTCAGCTTGCGCAAAACCTGTGTACCAATCCGGACTACGAGTTGATCATCGGTACTGGCGTCAGTCTGTTTCAAGTCGAACAAGAGTCGTGTCCCGAATGCAGGAACATAGAACCGATTGTGAGTCCGGCTGCGCGTCCGTTCCCCGAGCGTGAGCGTTCCGTCAAGTGCATCGCCGCACACGGTCAGAAACGGACAAGTGCCGGCCAAGACGCGACCACCTCCGTGATCCACCCAGCCGGGAAGGAGTTCGTCGCCCGCGTGACGAAAGTTGCCGTTGACGATCTCCAGCGGATTCGTCGCGGGCGGCCAAGCGGCGAAATTGACGCCATCGACCGTCAGGCCGAGTTGGTTCAGTCCCTGGGTATTGGCATTTCCTGTGTCAGGATCAACCAGCGTTTCAGCACTGTGCTGATGATCCTGCTGGGCGGAGTAGAAACGAAACTGCGCGTTGGAATCGTCCCGTAGGTTTGGATGACTGCCGGTTCCTTGTCGTGCGATGCGACTGAACGCATAACCGGTAGTGCTGTTCGGGTCGCTGACCGTCCTCTTGTAGAAGACGTTCCAGACATCCGAATGGGCGTCGATACCGCTCACCTGATCGTTCACCAAGACGTTGTAGGCGCCGGGGATCGGCCGGCCGTCGGGCGCGAATTTCGTCTGGTAGTAGGCATCCGTGAAGGCCACGTTCTGCCAGACCGTGGCCCCATAACCATCCGGCTTTCCAAGTTCAAACAACCGTTGTGAACCATCGACCGGCAAGATGCCTTGGTCAAAATCGTGCGGGTCCAGGTAAGTCACTTGATCGACGGGAATCCGGAACGTAGCCAACCGCTTCGCTGGTGACGACTGTTCCAAAACTGTGACCTATCAGGTGCAGCGGAACCGAAGTCCCCGCCGCGGGCGAGACGAGTCCCAACCCGACCAACAGGTTGAAAAGTGCGTCTCCCGCGGCTTCACCCCATCCCGAAGATGACTCATTCGATTCGCGAGCCCAGTCGAACAAGAGCACAACTTCCCCCGTGGCAGCGAGTCCGGGATTCGGCAGGATCGACTGATCGGCATCGAACACCCCGGTGAATTGGCCGTTGGACTCGACCAGATCGTAATCCAGAAGCCACGCCGTTTCGTTTGGGCCGTTCTCCAGATCGGCCCTTGTTCGCACGGCTTCTGCAAGAGGAGCCAGTGAATCGCCATCTGAATCCGAGAACTGAAACCCGTGCGTAATGATTGTCGCGCCCGTCACCGTCTGTCGCCGAAGTCGCCGAAGTACGACCGCAACCTGTTCAACCGTTCGTGTTGGGTGATTCGTGAAGTTCCCGCCGAATACCAAGTAACTCTCGCCCGCATCTGTCGTCATGTTCCCCGCCGCGTCACCACGTGCCGCTCCGATTAGCAAATCGTCGAAGCCGTCTCCATTCACGTCTCCGGCACCGCTCACCGCACTGCCGCTCCCATCACTTTCATCGATTCCTAACAGGGTGAAGCCATTGCTCCCGCCGAGCGTGAATAGGTCCAGCATGGGCGTGGCCGACCAATCGCTCTTTCCAAGTACCAGATAGCTTTCCCCCGCAACAGAATTGGCGTTAGGTGTGCCGATTAGGATGTCGTCGAAACTGTCACCGTTCACGTCCCCAACACCGCTCACTGAATCGCTGCTGTGGTCAAATTCGTCGATGCCGAAGAGCGTGAACCCGTTGGTCCCACTCAGCGTGTCAAGTCCGAGTGTGGGTGTGGCCGCCCAGTCGCTCTTCCCAAATACCACATAGCTTTCCCCTGCACCAGAATTGGCGCTAGGGGCGCCAATTAGAATGTCGTCGAAGCCGTCTCCGTTCACGTCTCCGACGCCGCGTACTACATTACCGCTGTTGTCCTCAGGGTCGATCCCGAAGAGCGTGAACCCGTTGGTTCCATCGAGCGCTGCCAGCTCTAGCACGGGAGTAGCCGACCAATCTGCCTTCCCGAACACCACGTAGCTCTCCCCCGCATCCGCCTTGGTGTTTCCGCTCGCATCCCCATTTGGTGCCCCGATCAACAGGTCGTCGAAGCCATCCCCATTCACGTCCCCTGCGCCGCTCACCGAAACACCGCTCAAATCGTGCGCGTCGATACCGAACAGCGTGAAGCCATCAGTTCCATTGAGTGTGCCCAAGCTGAGAGTAGGAGTGGATGACCAATTGGGCTTGCCAAACACAACGTAGCTCTCTCCAGCACCAGACTTGGCGTTACCCGCCGCATCGCCGCTGTACGTGCCGATTAGCAGGTCATCGAATCCGTCCCTGTTCAGGTCTCCTGCGACGCTCACTGCCCATCCGCTCAAGTCACCGCCTTCGACACCAAAGAGTGTGAATCCGTTGGTCCCATTGAGCGTCAACAGGTCCAATGTCGGAGTGGCCGACCAGTCAGGCTTCCCGAAAACTACATAGCTCTCCCCCGCGAAGGGCTTGTTGTTACCCTCCGCGTTTCGATATGGTGCGCCGATGAGCAGATCATCGAAACCGTCCCCATTGACATCTCCAGCACCATGATCCCCACGACCGCCAGGGTATCTTGAGTCGCCGCCAAGAAGCGTGAAGCCATTGGTCCCGTTGAGGGTGTCCAAGTCTAGCGTTGGGATCGCCGACCAATCCACCTTCCCGAACACAACATAACTCTCACCCCTTCCTGCCATCGCTCCGATTAGGAAGTCGTCTAAGTCGTCTCCGTTTACATCCCCAATGCGTTGGACCAATTGCCCGCTATACCCTCAATGAGTATCCCCAAACAGCGTTACGCCAACTGAGCCATTGCCTCCGTTCTCCGGGAGCAGGCTCGCCAGGTCGAAGGGGTGAGGGGCGGCGAGGACGATTCGGGTTTCGAGCAGTTCGACGCGGGTCGCCACTCGCGGTGAGGGCGGGCGGCGGCGTTGGGCAGCGCGAGACGATCCCCGCGTCACGCGGAGTGACTGCCTTTTCAATGTCGCCAGCCAGTGCCGCAGAAACACCAGGGACCTGCCTTCTTGGTGATACGGATTGGGTGCCGCACTACCTTACCAGTAACCCGAAGCGTGAGCGAGGGCGGGCGCTTCACGACGCCATGAATTCAGAATCATTTTGAGTGTTCGTCCTCGCTGACGCTTCGGGTTACTTGGGCTTTGCGATCCTGAGCCTCCAAGACGTAGAGTACGGCGGCTTCCAGGCTGTCTTCGCTGTTCAGAAACCGGATGCTTCCGCGCTCGGCCCACCAGTTCTCGCGAGTGGGGTCGAAGCGTTCTTTCAGACATCGCGTGGCCCAGGCTTTGAGATCGGTCCGAATCTTCTTGGGACGTGTGGCTGGGGCTGAAACGACGACATGCACGTGATTCGACCGGCAGTTGGCCGCATGGAGTTGCCAGCCGCGATGTCGGCACGTTTCCGCAAGCTGCTGCTCGACGGCCAGCCGCTGGTTCTCGTTCAAACGACACGCATCTTCGGTCATCCGTGCCATCGACTCCAGTTCCCGCACGGAATCGGGAAGCTGCCATCCGTGCCGGTATTCCACCCAACCGCGAGCATCACCCGGCAACCAGGTGCCGTACGTCACCCATGTCAGAAAGAATCCCAGTGGTTCACCAGTCATGGCGTGTTTCCAAGTAACCCGAAGCGTCAGCGAGGGCAGGCATTCCGAGAGGCGGTGTTCTGGTAATCGAAGGTCTGTGAACCGTTCGCCCTCGCTGACGCTTCGGGTTAGTCTCCAATCTTGATCGTCCGACTTGAAACTTGAATTCCCACGAAGTGACCTCGCGCCCGGCCTTACCCATCGGGATCGGCAATCAACTGTTGCAACCGCGACGCTTGTTCTGGCAACAAGCGAGTGAGCCACGAGGCATCGATCAAGCCGATCTCCAGCAAGTCGAGGAGATGGACCTGGTCCTTGCGACGAAACGAATTCAACTTCATCCGCACCAGAGCTTCCAGCGACAGGATTTGGTAGTTTTCGGCGGGAACGGCTGCGGTGACATCGGCGGAGGCTTCCGGGTAGGTGGGGCGAACTTTTTCGCCGGCGAAGAGCAGATGCACGGCGTCTCGCGGGCTGCCGTTCGGGCCGTCGATGAAACAGTCCACGCCCAACACGTTGTGATGTTCAAAGCCGACGGCTTCCAGCGCCTGCTTGACGGCGGCGAAGTCGGATCGGCGGACGAGAATGTCCACATCTTGCGTGTTGCGGACGGCCGCGCGATCGACACGCGCGACCCACGCGGCGACGGCGTTGCCGCCGGCCACTGCATACGGAATGCCCGCCCGCTCCAACGCAGCGGCGGCTCGACAGGCTCGTTCGCGAACGGCTTCCACGGCTTCGATCATCCTTTTCCAGGAGAAGTCTTGAAGTTCAACGGCCATCCGTCACCTCGCCAGGTTGTGACCGCAGTCGCTTGTCAGTGTGCGTGGTTGTGGTACTGACTGTCGTTACTCGACTGTGCCACGACGACGACCGCGGGTCGCCAAGGGAATCTCACCCGGAATCATGGATATCATTACGCCCGATCCGCCCACCGATTGCAAGTTGGAGCGGTGACGATATCTCGCCGGCTCACGCAAATTTCCTGGCATGCTTGCTGAAATCACCGCTGGTGATACCTTAGCTCCGAACGTGGGCCAGGCTTTCCAGCCTGACTCCGTGGAGTCGTGGATCGCAATGTTGTCAGCCTGGAAAGGCTGACCTACGGCAACAAGGGCAACCGAATCATGCGCGATTTTGAGTACGAGTGTCCGCGATCGCTGGCGGAGGCGGTGGCGGTTTTGGGACGGCTCAACGGCCAAGCGCGGCCGCTGGCGGGGGGGACGGACCTGATCGATCAGATTCGGATCGGGCGGCACAGCCCGTCGGTCGTGGTGGACATCAAGAAGCTGCCGGAACTGAACGTGCTCGAAGCGTCGGCGAGCGGGCTGCGGCTGGGAGCGGCCGTGCCGTGCTATCGGATTTACGGCTGCTGCGACATCAACCGGGACTACGCCGCGCTGGCGGACAGCGCTCGGATTATCGGCGGCATCCAGATTCAAAGCCGAGCCAGCGTGGGGGGCAACCTGTGCAATTCGGGTCCCGCCGCCGATGCGACTCCCAGCCTGATCGCGCTCGGCGCGGTGGCTGTGATCGCGGGACCGACCGGAACGCGCGACGTCCCGGTCGAAGATTTCTGCACGGGGCCGGGAAAGAACGTCCTCGGGCCGGGCGAACTGTTGGTCGAACTCAAGCTTCCCGCGCGACCGTCCAAGAGTGGGTCGCACTACCGCCGGTTCATTCCGCGGAATGAAATGGACATTGCAGTCGTGGGTGTCGGTGCCTCGGTCGTGCTGGACGATGCTGGCGAGAAATTCGTCTCGGCGAGAATCGGCCTGGGTGCCGTGGCTCCGACGCCGCTGTTCGCGAAGCAAGCCAGCAACCTCTTGGCGGGCAAGGTCGCCAACGAAAAAGCCTTTGCCGCCGCTGCCGAAGCGGCGCAGGCGATCATTTCGCCGATCGACGACATGCGCGGCACGAAGGAGTTTCGTTTGCACGTGACGGGCGTGCTGGTGCGGCGCGTGTTGGAAGAGGCGGTCAAGCGAGCGAGGGAGTAGCGAGGTGGTGTTTCACGACGACGTAGGATGGGCACTCCTGCCCGTCTGGTTCCGATCGAATTGCAAAGCACACCTTCCGGACGGGCAGGAGTGCCCATCCTACGAATCAAACTGAAGTGGAGGCTGGAATGGCAAAGAAACGAATCGTCACCACGACCATCAACGGACAGCCTGCGGAGTTTTTGTGCGAGCCGCGGCAGACGCTGCTCGAAGTCCTTCGCGACACGTTGCGGCTGACCGGAGCGAAGGAAGGTTGCTCCAACGGCAACTGCGGAGCCTGCACCGTGCTGCTCGACGGGCGACCGGTCGATAGCTGTCTGGTCTTGGCGGTCGAAGTCGAAGGGGCGAAGATCGACACCGTAGAAGGCGTGGCCAAGTCGGACGGTCTCGATCCGATTCAGCAAGCCTTTCTCGAAAACGCCGCGTTGCAATGTGGAATCTGCACGCCGGGATTCATCATGTCCACGAAAGCGCTGCTGGCCGAGAACCCGAACCCCACGGAAAACGAAGCCCGATTCTACCTCGCCGGCAACCTGTGCCGTTGCACCGGTTACGACAAGATCATCCGCGCGGTGTTGCAATCGGCGAAGGCGGCGAAGTCTGGCAAGTGATGTGACGTTGAAAAGTAGGGTGTGCCGAGCGCAGCGAGTCACACCTTTGTTGCAAGCGATGTGGTGCGACTCGCTGCGCTCGGCGCACCCTACTCGTCAGGAGAGTTTGACATGGCCACCGACATTCGCGAGACCAGCGGTTCACAACGAAAATACAAAGTGATTGGCACCCGGCCGATCCGGCACGATGGGACCGACAAGGTCACCGGCCGGGCGTTGTATGGCGCCGACATCCAGCTCAACGGGATGATCCACGGCGTGATCCTCCGCAGCCCGCACGCGCACGCTCGTATCAAGTCGATCGACACGAGCAAGGCGGAGGCGGTTCCCGGCGTGCGAGCGATCGTGACGTGCAAAGATCTAGCCGATCCGGGCAATCGCGTGGTGGAACTGGGCGAGGGATCGGTCATTCTCAAGCACCTGAGCAGCAACGTGCTGGCTCGCGACAAGGTGTTGTATCGCGGTCACGCGGTGGCTGCGGTCGCGGCCGATTCCGTCCATGTCGCGGACGAGGCGGCCAAGTTGATCCGGGTCGAGTACGAAGTGCTCCCGCCCGTGCTGGACGTTTGTCAGGCGATGCAGCCCACCGCGCCCTTGCTCCACGACGACGTGTTCACGGACGAGATGGGAGAGAAATCGGCGAAGCCCAGCAACATCGCCAAGCATTTTCGACACGAGATCGGCGACATCGCGAAGGGGTTTTCCGAAGCGAAGGTCGTGATCGAACGCGAGTTCCACACCGCGACCGTGCATCAAGGTTACATCGAACCACACAACGCCACGGCGATGTGGAACCACGACGGACACGTCACCGTTTGGTGCAGCACGCAAGGGTCGTTCACGGTGCGGCAGCAGGTGGCCGAACTGTGCGGCATTCCGATTTCGCACGTGAAGGTCGTGCCGATGGAGATCGGCGGCGGGTTCGGCGGCAAGATTTCGGTGTACCTCGAACCGGTCGCGGCCGTGCTGTCGCGCAAGACAGGCCGGCCGGTGAAAGTGTTGATGAACCGCGCGGACGTGCTGGAAGGGACCGGCCCCACGCCCGGATCGTACATCCGCGTGAAGATGGGAGTCGACGAGAACGGCAAGATCACCGCCGGCGAAGCGTACCTCGCCTACGAAGCGGGCGGGTATCCCGGTTCGCCGGTCGGGGCCGGAGCCATGTGCGTGTTCGCCTGCTACGACATCCCGAACGCGCGCGTGGACGGTTACGACGTGGTCGTGAACAAGCCGCGAACCAACGCCTATCGTGCTCCCGGCGCGACCAACGCGGCGTTCGCGGTGGAAACGATCGTCGATGAAATCTGCGAGCAGCTCAAAATCAATCCGCTGAACTTCCGGATCAAAAACGGAGCGAAAAAGGGGACGCGCCGCGTGGATGGCCCGGTGTTCCCGCGGATCGGGATGGTCGAGTCGGTCAAAGCGATCAAGAATTCCGAGCACTGGAAGACGCCGCTCAAGGGGAAGAACCGCGGCCGAGGCGTCGCCACAGGCTTTTGGTTCAACTGCGGCCTCAAGTCGGCTTGCAGCGCGACGGTGAATCCCGATGGGACGGTGTGCCTCGTCGAAGGGTCCACCGACATCGGCGGGACGCGCACGAGCATCGCGATGCAGCTTGCCGAGACGCTCGGCATCCCAGCCGAATCGGTGGTCCCCACGGTGGCCGACACCGACAGCGTGGGCTACACCGACGTGACGGGAGGCAGCCGGGTCACGTTCGCCACCGGATGGGCCGCGCACGAAGCGGCCCTCGACATTCAGCGGCAAATGATCGCCCGCGCGGCCAAGATTTGGGAAGTGCCAGCCAGGCAGGTCAAGTACATCGACGGATGCCTGATCGGCCCCGAGGGCAAACGGTTCACGTTCGCAGAGCTGGCCGCGAGGATCAACGACTCCGGCGAACCGATCGTCGGTCGCGGTTCGGCCGATCCGCAGCAACCCGGCGGAGCCTTCGCCACGCATGTTGTCGATGTCGAGGTCGATCCAGAAACCGGCAAGGTCGATATCCTGCGCTACACGGCATCGCAGGACGTGGGCACCGCGATCCATCCGAGCTATGTCGAAGGACAGATTCAAGGCGGCGCGTCGCAGGGGATCGGCTGGGGCCTGAACGAGGAGTATTTCTACGACGCGTCCGGCACGATGAAAAACGCGAGCTTCCTCGACTACCGCATCCCGACGTGCTTGGACCTGCCGATGATCGAAACGATCCTCGTCGAAGTCCCTAACCCCGGCCATCCCTACGGAGTACGCGGCGTGGGCGAAGTGCCTATCGTGCCGCCACCCGCCGCGCTCGCGAACGCGATCTACAAAGCGGTCGGCGTGCGCCTGCGCACGCTGCCGATGTCGCCACCAAACGTGCTGCATGAGATTCTGGCGAAGGGCAAGTAATCCCTCCGCTGAGGGCGTGTTCCCATAGGTCGTATAGGACTTATGGGACGTATGAAACACATGGTCACGGTTGTCATTCCGCCGCTGCTGAGAAGTGTGACCGGCGGGCAGTCGTCGGTCGCAACGGAAGGTCGAACGGTGCGGCAGGTGGTTCAGAATCTGGAACGGTTGCACCCGGGAGTGGCCGCGCGGTTGTGCGAGGGGGAGCGGCTGAAGCCGGGTCTGGCGGTGTCGGTGAACGGGACGGTCAGCAGTTTGGGATTGATGCAGGCGGTGCCCGACGGGGCCGAAGTGCATTTCATCCCGGCCATTGGCGGAGGTTGATCGGCGATGAGCGAAGTCAAGTCGGCGCTGCGGACGGGCGACATCGTCAACCTGTGCGACGAGGACGCCGCGGCGGAGATTCTGAAAAGTTCGGTGCTCGGCCTGTGGGAAGTCGTGAACAACCTCACGCGGTTGCGGCGTACCAAGCGCGAGCATTACTACGTGACGATTTTCGGATCGGCTCGCATCCAGCCGGGAACCGAATCGTACGCTGAAGTCAAACGGCTGGCGGAAGAACTCACGCAGATGGGTTGCCGGATCGTCACCGGCGGCGGACCGGGGTTGATGCAGGCGGCGAACGAGGGGGCGACGGGAGTTTGCGGTCCGGACGGTGGCTGTTCGGTCGGCATTCGCGTGGACCTGCCCTTCGAACAGACGGTGAATCCGTTCGTCGGGCAGGTGTTTCAACATCGCACGTTTTTTTCACGTCTGCACCAGTTCGTCTTGATGTCCGAAGCGTTCGTCGTGGTGCCGGGTGGGATCGGCACCGTGCTGGAACTGGCGATGGTCTGGCAGTTGCTCCAGGTCCGCAAGCTCTACGGCACGCCGCTGGTCTTGCTGGGTCCGATGTGGCAGGGGCTGGTTGAGTGGACGCGTCAACACATGCTGGTCCCCGGCAGCGAAATGGTCAGCCCACCGGACCTCGAGATTCCGCAGTGCGTGAACACCGTCGACGAAGCCATTGGAATTGTGCGCAAGGATCACCAGGAATGGATCGCCGCTCAAGCGGCTGCCGCGACGGCATCGGCTTGTCCGTGAAGTCGTTTCCGGATTGAAGAGCCGCGGGATTCCGATGCGGGACGAGGTCCGATCAGCATGCTGACGAAAGCGATCATCGACCGGCTGCGGGTTTCGTCGGGCCGGCGCATCCGGCTGGCGGATTTCGACACCGGTTGGGCACAAACCGACCGGCTGAAGGAACTCGGCAAGGAAGCGGTCAAGGAACGGGCCCGGCAACTCCTCGAGGAGAATCTCAAGGAGTTGTCCGACGCGCAGGAACGCCTGTACGCGGATGATCGGCATGCCGTGCTGGTCATCCTGCAGGCGATGGACGCGGCCGGGAAGGATGGCACGATCAAGCACGTGATGTCGGGCGTCAACCCGCAGGGTTGCCAGGTGTTCAGCTTCAAGCAGCCCTCGGCGGAGGAGCTCGATCACAATTTCCTGTGGCGGTGCATGAAGGCGCTTCCCGAACGCGGGCGAATCGGCATCTTCAATCGTTCGTACTACGAAGACGTGCTGCGACCTGAAAAAGACTCCCGACCCCGTGGCTACCGTTTTGACAACGTCAACCCGCTTCGAGGACGATCATCATGACGCCGAACTCACGCGAGATTCTGCGACGACTAGGCGCGGGCGATACCATTGACTCCGTCTGCCGCGGCGCCGGCTGGGCGCGAACGGAATTCGATGCGTGGTGGCAGCGCGAAGCGGCCAGTCGTGAACCGCGCGGCGAGGGCGAGATCCCCGCTGCCGTGCGATCGCGGGTCACGATCGAGCGCGACAGCGTCGGCATCCCGCACATCTTTGCCGACCGACAGCACGATCTGTGGTTCGGTTTCGGCTTTGCGATGGCGCAGGATCGGCTGTTCCAGATGGACTACCTGCGGCGGAAGGGGCTGGGACGACTCGCCGAGGTGCTCGGCCCGGACGGCGTGCCGTTCGATCTCGTCGCGCGCACGGTCGGGCTGAATCGAATCGCGGCGGCCGAGTTGTCACGCCTGCCAAGCGAGACCCGCGAGTTCCTCGATTCATTCTCGGTGGGCGTGAACGCGTGGATCGGTCAGTGCGGTGAACAACGACCGATCGAGTTCGATTTGCTCGACTACGATCCCGAACCGTGGTCGCCGCTCGATTGCGTCGCGATCGAGAACGAATTCCGGTGGTACCTCACCGGCCGGTTCCCGGTCATCGTCATGCCTGAACTCGCGAAGCGCGTGCTCGGCGACAGCCCGCTGTATCGCGACCTGCTGCTCGGTGAGGCGGACGAGGAACCGGTCGTGCCGCCGGAGTCATACGTCCACCTGCGTCGCGAACTCGGCGGTGAAACGTGGCGCGATCTCGATCGGCGTCCGCGCGAGGACGTGGGCCAAGCGACCGGCGACCCCGAAGGCACGGGCAGCAACAACTGGGTCGTGGCCGGACGGCACACGCGCTCCGGCAAGCCGATGGTGGCGAGTGACCCGCACATCGCGTTCGAAGCCGTGTCGTGCTGGTACGAGGCGCACCTGTGCGGCGGCGAGTTCAATGTCGTCGGCATGGCGTACGTCGGCATTCCGGCGATCATGTTTGGTCGCAACGAGCGAGTGGCGTGGGGGATCACGAACAACATTTGTTCGCTCCGCGACCTGTACCAGGAACGGACCGACCCGGCACATCCCGGCTGCTTCGAGTTCGACGGAAGGTGGGAACCGGCGCGGGAATTGGTGGAAGTCATCCACGTGAAGGGAGCCGAACCGGTCACTCGCACAATTCGGTTTTCGCGCAACGGCCCGATCGTCGATGAAATCCTACCGCCACCGGGTGACCAGACCGGGCCGGTGTCGCTCAAATGGTTGGGAGCACACCACGGCGGATGGCTCACGTCGCTGCTGACAATGGACCGCGCGCAGTCGGTCGCCGAATTCCGCGACGCGATCCGTCCGTGGCATGTGCCGACGTTCAACCTTGTGATCGCCGATGTCGATGGCCGGATCGCCGTGCAGTGCGCCGGTCGCATCCCGTTGCGGAAAACGGCCGAGCGCGGATATCGACCCGGCTGGGACCCCGATCACCAGTGGATCGGCCTCGTCCCGTTCGATGCCATGCCCCACGCGAACGATCCGCCGCGCGGTTGGCTGGCTTCGGCGAATAATCGCCTCGCGGGAAACGACTATCCCTACCCGCTGTTCGGCACGTGGATCAGCGGCCACCGCGCGGTGCGCATCCGGCAGATGATCGAGGCTGGGATCGCCAAATTCACCGACGGCGCGGAGCCGCTCGGCTTCACGCGCGATGACTTCCGCGACATGCATCACGACACGGTGTCGCTGCGTGCCGTCACCTGCGTTCCGCCGCTCGTAGCCGCGCTCGCCGATGTGCCAGACGCACGGGTGCAGGAAGCCGTCGCGTTCCTAAAAGACTGGACCGGCCGCGTCGAAATCGATCTCGTCGCGCCGACGTTGTTCAACGTGTTCTTCACGTTCTGGTCGAAGGCCGTGTCCAACGTGCATTTTGAAGGGCTGGCCGCGGAGCTTCTGTCGAAGCAGGCCGAAGGCATCGCCAGTCGGTTGCTTGCCGAGGACCCACACGGCTGGTTCGCGCCGGGTGAACGCGAACGGACAATCCGCCGCATCTTCGGCGAAACGCTCGCGTACCTCGCCGATCGATTCGGCCCGAACATGACCGACTGGTCGTGGGGTCGCCTGCACCCCCTGCCGCTCAAACACGTCCTCGCTGGCCGCGGAGATATCGCTCAGCTTCTGAATCACGGCGGCGGACCGGTCAAGGGGGACATGATCACAGTCTGCAACACGGGTAGTGGAAATGATTGGCTCGCGACGACTGGAGCGACATATCGGCTGATCGCGGACCTCAGCACCAACGGTTTGTGGGCCGTCGACTCTCAAAGCCAGTCCGGCCACCCCGGCACGCGGCATTATTCCGACCAACTCGCCGCGTGGACGAACGGCGATTATCATTTCCTTCCGCTCAGCCGCGACGAAGCCGCGCAGCTCTCGAAGACACGGTTGGTGCTGGCGCCTTTGTAATCGACAATCCGGACGATTCGAGCAGTAGCCATGCAACATGTGACACAGTGGCGAAGAGTTTCGACGTGTGCCAGCGTTACGGCGGGACTGGTGATCTTCCACGGCATCTCACTCGCCGGCGATCCATCGGCTGACCCCGAACCGCCACGCACCTTCGATGCCGGTCCGCTACGGCTGACCGAACAGCGGTTGCTCTTCAACTACACGTACTCGTACGCCGTCGCCGCGGCCGATCTCGACGGCGATGGCGATCTCGACCTGACCAGTTCCGACGCCGAACCGAACAGCAACCTGTACCTGCTGGTCAACGACGGAAAGGGGAACTTCAAGCATTCGTTCGTCCAACGCTACGCAAAGCTCGACGATCAGCCGATCCGCCTGGAACGTCACGCGATTGGCGACATCAACCGCGACGGTCGGCCAGACATTGTGATCGTGGACAACCTGAAATCGGACATCCGCTGGTTCGAGAATCCAGGCGCGGATGCGATCGCCCAGCCGTGGCCGCTTCGGCGCATCGCGGCGCCGGGTGAAGTGCCCGGCTCGTACGACGTCGCGCTCGCGGATCTCGATGGCGACGGTGATCTCGATGTGGCGTCGTCAAGCTGGGTCGGCCAACGGTTTGATTGGTTCGAGAATGTTGGCCGCCCCGGAAGCGGCGACCAGTGGCGACGGCATTCGATCGCCGAAAAATTCGGCGAGACGCGCACAATCGCCGTCGCCGATTTCAATCGCGACGGCCGCCCCGATTTGCTGGGCACCGCCCGGACGACGAATCAGGTCGTCTGGTTTCAAAACCCCGGTCAGCCTGCGACTGGACAGTGGGCGAAGACGATCATCGACGACAAGACGATCGCCCCCGTTCACGGACATCCGGTCGATCTCGATCGCGACGGCGATCTCGATGTGCTGATGGCCTTCGGACTCGTGGCGCCGGTCGGCAACGATTCGCCCGAGTCGCATCAGGTCGCGTGGTACGAAAACGTCGGCCGGCTGGGCGTCGGCTCGGAATGGAAGAAGCATCCGATCGCGTCCGGTATCCCGCAGGCGTTCGAGGCCGTTGCCGGAGACCTCGACGGTGACGGGGACCTTGACGTGGTTGCGACCGGTTGGGGACCGGAAGGGCGCGTCGTCTGGTGCGAGAACCCCGGCGATCCGAAATCCGCATGGAAGACGTATCCGATCAAACAAAACTGGTCGCGGGCCGTCACGGTGATCGTGGCCGATCTCGATCGCGACGGTCGCCTCGACATCGCGGCCAGTGCCGAACGCGGTGCGAACGAACTCCGCTGGTGGCGCAACGCAAAAGACTCCAAGTGAATTTGAGAATGCCAACCATGACTCGATCAACTTCGCCCCGTCTTCTGCTTCGGCGAGCAACATCTTTCCTCGCGTGTGCCGCGTTCGCCCTCGCGGCGACCGGCGCGGGCGTCGCCGCGGACGACAAGCCGGCTTGCGCCGCGACCGGGAACGCGAACGGATGGAAAGCGGGCGTCGCGCGGGCAGTGATCACGCCGGAGAAATCGGTGTGGCTTGCGGGCTACGGTTCCAAGCGACCGCCCGACGGCAAGCTGCACGACCTGTGGATGAAGGCGCTCGCCTTGGAAGACGACGCCGGTCGCCGAGTCGTGTTGATCACGAGCGATTTTCAAGGCGTGCCGAAAAGCATGAGCGATCGCGTGTTCGACCAGCTTCGGCAGCGTTACGGCTTGGAGCGGGCGCAGGTGACGTTCACGTTTTCGCACAACCACTGCGGGCCGCGGCTCGGCGATGACCTGCAGGATTATTACCCGGTCGAAGCCGAACAGGTCGCGCTGGTCGCCGAGTACACCGACTTGATGGTGACGAAGACCGTGGCGCTGGTCGGCGACGCACTCGCGAAGCTGGCTCCCGCCCGCTTGCAAACCGGCGACGGGAAGGCGACGTTCGCGGTCAACCGCCGCAACAACCGCGAAGCCGACGTTCCCGCGCTGCTCGAAAAGGGAACGCCGCTGGTCGGCCCCGTCGATCACACCGTCCCGGTGCTGACGGTGACGCGCTCGGACGGCAAGCTCGATGCCGTGCTCTTCGGCTACGCGTGCCATCCGACGACGCTCAGCTTCCTCACCTGGTGCGGCGACTACCCCGGCTTCGCGCAGCTTGAGCTGGAACAGAATCACCCCGGCGTGACCGCGATGTTCGTCAACACCTGCGGCGGCGATCAAAACCCGCTGCCGAGGCGGAGCGTCGAGTTGTGTCAGAAGTACGGCCACATGCTGGCCGTCGCGGTGGACGACGTGCTGAAACAGCCGCTGCGGCCGGTGACGCCAGGCCTGCGCACCGCGTTCGAAATGATCGACCTGCCGTATCTGAAAGTCGTCACGCGCGACGAATTGCAAGCGCTGTTGACCGATTCCAACGCGATCCGCGCCCGTTGGGCCGCGCGGCTGTTGAAGCGGCTCGACTCAGGAGACAAGTTCGAAGCCGCGTACCCTTACCCGGTGCACGCATGGCGGCTGGGGAACGAAGTCCTGATGATCGGACAGGGGGCCGAAACCGTCGTGGACTACGCTCTGCGATTCAAGACCGAGTTCGGTCCCGGCACGTGGGTGCTCGGCTACGCCGACGACATGATTTCGTACATCCCTTCGCGGCGCGTGTGGGAGGAGGGCGGCTACGAGGGCGGCTCGAACCTGTTCGAGTACGGACGCCCGGCGTTCCGCTGGGGCGGTGACATCGAAGACCGCATCGCCGCGTCGGTCCACAAGCTCGTGAAGCAGGTCCGCGAGTGATGTACACCGGAGGACCGTGGCACCGGCGTCCCGCCGGTGCCACACAGGCGAGACGCCTGTGCCACGGGTATCCGCCTCACGCGAGGATTTCGCTCACCACGCGAGCCGGTTGCACGCCGGTGAGCTTTTCCTTCAAACCGTGCTGCTCGACGTAAAGGTGTTCGTGGTCGAGGCCCAGCAGGTGGAGAATTGTCGCGTGCCAGTCGGGCACGCTGACGCGGTTCTCGACCGCGGCGAAACCCAGTTCATCGGTCGATCCGTAGGTCAGGCCACCTTTCACGCCGCCGCCTGCGAACCAGCAGCAGGCCGCGTTCTTGTTGTGATCGCGGCCCGCCTTGCGCTCGTCCTTGTCGGCCGGAAGCTGAGCGATCGGCAAGCGGCCGAACTCGCCGCCCCAAATCACGAGCGTGTCGTCCAGCAGCCCGCGTTGCTTGAGGTCGTGCAAAAGGCCGGCGATCGGGAGATCGGTTCGCTCGCAAGCCCTCTTCATGTCCGTGGCCAATCCCGTGTGGTTGTCCCAGATTTGGGCGTTGATGTAGAGCTGCACAAACCGCACGCCGCGCTCGACCAGTCGCCGGGCGATCAGGCAGCGCCGGCCATACGAATCGGTCGGCTCGCGGCCGATGCCGTAGAATTCGAGCGTCTCATGGGTCTCGCGCGACAGATCGAGCGCGTCGGTCGCCGAGAGTTGCATCCGTGCCGCGAGTTCGTAGCTGGCGATGCGGGCGTCGAGGTTCGGTTGCCCCGACCGCTGCCGCTTGTGAATCGAGTCGAGTCGATTCAGGAGATCGCGCCGCAGCCGATCGACTTCCGGCGGGTCTTCCGTTTCGGGCCGCAGATTCAAGACGGGCGAACCGACCGAACGGAACCGCGTCCCTTGAAAGTTCGGCGGCAGGAACCCCGCGTGCCAGTTCTCGACACCGTTGATCGGCAGCCCGAGCGGATCGTCGAGCACCACGTACGCGGGGAGGTTCTGGCATTCGCTGCCGAGGCCGTACACGACCCACGAGCCGAGCGACGGGTGGCCGGAGATCATCCGTCCGGTGTGGATCAGGTACAGCGCGGGTTCGTGCGTGATGTTTGTGGTGTAGAGCGACCGGATCAGGCAGAGGTCATCGGCGCACCGCGCCGTGTGCGGCAGCGCGTCCGAGACCCACATGCCGCTCTCGCCGTGCCGCGCGAAAGTGAACGGGCTGCGCATGAGAGCGCCCGCGTCCTTCACGTTTTCGACCTCGCCCGCGATCTTCGAGAAATACGGTTCGCCGTGATGCGCGTCGAGCGCCGGCTTGGGGTCGAACAAATCCATCTGACTCGGCCCGCCATTCATGAACAGGTGGATGACCGATCTTGCCCGAGGCCGGATGTGCGGCGAAGCGGCCTGCGAAACCGATCCGACTCGCGCCTCGCCCGCCCACAGTTCGCGACCGAGCAGATGCAGCAACGCGGCTCCCTCGATGCCAGTGCCGACGCGCGAGAAGAAACTTCGCCGCGAAAGGGGGTCGGGAGTCTTTTTCATGCCGCCCCAAGCGGTGTTGGTTTTTGTGACCGGTTGCTGCGGCATGAAAAAAGCTCCCGACCCCTTGGCTTTCAATCGATGTACAAAAACATGGCCGAGTTCAGGACCGTGTGGCAGACGATGGCGAGGGCTTTTCGCGCCGCTTCGGGTTTCGATGGTGCAGGCGATCCGCCCGACGAACGCTGCCACTCTTCCGTGAGCTTCGCCAACGATTGCAAACACGCGGTCTGTTCGTCGGCCGTGGGAGGCCGACTGAGCGCGATGGTGAAGGCGTGGTGGACCTGCTGCACGGGATCGTCACCGGCGGCGGCCAGAACGCGATCGGCGAAGTGTCCGGCCAGCTCGCGCACGGTCGAATCGTTCAGGAGGTGCAACGCTTGCGGAGCCACCAGCGATTCGGTTCGCTCAAGGCAATTGGGATTCATCGCCGGCAGATCGAACGTCTCCAGCAATGTCGGTGGCTGCTTGCGAAGCTGCTGGACATAGATGCTTCGCCGGCGGCTCGACCGCACCAGCCCGTCGCCGCGCGCTTGCACCGGGTCCGCCGGGCCGAAGCGGGTTTCGTCGAGCCGGCCGGACACGAGCAGCAACGTGTCGCGCAGGGCTTCGGCTTCCATTCGGCGCAGCGGCATGCGTGAGAGGAGTCGATTATCGGGATTGAGATCGTAGGTCAGGCTTTCCAGCCTGACATTGGCTTGTCGAGTTGTGTTCGCGTCAGGCTGGAAAGCCTGACCTACGGTGGATGCCTGTCGATACGTGCTCGATGTCATCATCAACCGGTGCATCGGCTTCACGCTCCAGCCGGAGCGCACGAATTCGCGGGCGAGCCAGTCGAGCAACTCGGGATGCGTCGGTGCATCGCCCGTCTTTCCGAAGTTTCCGACGGAACGTACGAGGCCGTGGCCGAAGTGGTGCTTCCAAATGCGATTGACCATGACGCGCGCGGTCAGCGGGTGATCGGCGCGCGTGAGCCAGCGGGCGAAGGCGAGGCGCCGGCCGGTTGACTTCGCGCCGGGCGAGGGGGTTTGGATTTGAAACGGCATCGCGGCGTCCGTCAGCACGGCGGGCGGGCCGGGTTGCACGGGAAGGCCCGCGGTCAGGAAGTCGCCTCTGCGGTAGATGTAGGTCGGCGACGGTTCGCCGCGATCCCAGAGGGCCATGATCCGCGGTTCGGGCAGACGTTGCGCTTCGAGTTCCTTGATTCGCTTGTCGGTCTCGGGCGATGCCGGTCCCGCTTTGAGCGCGTCCACGTCGCGTTGAATCTTCGCGTTGTGTTCGCGCCCGCGCTCTCGTTCAACGGTGTTGACGAACGGCAGGTAGCGTTCGCCCAGCCCGGCGCTGACGGCTCCGCCGTAGGATTGAATCTCCGGCTTCAACCAATCGTGCTCATCGTAGGCTCCCTTGAAGATCGCGATCAGCCGGTAGTAATCGCGCTGCGGGATGGGGTCGAACTTGTGGCTGTGGCAACGGGCACACTTGAACGTCAGGCCCATCACGCCCGAGCCCAGCACGTCGATCGCGTCCGCCATCACTTCGAGGCGGTCGGGGACGAACCCGGTCAGGTTGGCCCACGTCGGATCGGGAGCCATGCGCAGAAAGGCCGTGGCAACCAGGTTGTCCTCGATCTCCTGAGTGATCTCGGCCGCGTGTTCGTAATCGACCAGCTCGTCGCCGGCGAGTTGCTCCCGCAGGAACCGGTCGTATGGCTTGTCGGCGTTGAACGAACGGATGACGTAGTCGCGGTAGCGCCAAGCGAACGGACGGGGCAGATGCTGTTCGCGGCGGCCTTCGCAGTCGGCGTAGCCGGCCACGTCCAGCCAATGCCGGCCCCAGCGTTCGCCGTAACGCGGCGATGCGAGGAGCCGGTCGATCAGTTTTTCGTACGCATCGGGAGCGGCGTCGGCGACGAAGGTATCGACCTCGGCCGGTTCCGGCGGAAGTCCCGTCAGGTCGAAGGCGGCCCGGCGCATGAGCGTGATCCGATCGGCTTCCGGGGAGAGCGGCAAGCCCTTCGCTTCCAACTTGGCGAACACGAAGGCGTCGATCGGATTGCGGACGCGGTCGGCGTTCGCGACGCGGGGAACCTCGACGGGCCGCGGGGGCTGGAACGACCAGAAGTCGCGATCGGCCGGACGCACGAGTGGATCGGCGGCGGTGCCGGCCGCGTCCGGTTCGTCCGCGACCTCCGGCGCACCGATTTCGATCCACCGCGCGAGCTTCCGCACTTCGTCGGCTTCCATCGGCTTCACGGTCGCTTCGATCAGGCGCGGGCGCGGCGGCATTTCTTCCGCGCGGATGCGGCGGAGCAGCAGACTTTCGTCAGGCTTGCCCGGCACCACGACCGGTCCCGACTTGCCGCCACGCAAGATCGCCGCACGGCTGCGCAGGTCCAGATTCGCTTCCTGCTTGCGCGCGCCGTGGCAGACGGTGCAGCGCAGGAGCAAAATCGGCAGGACATCGTGCTGTGTCACCTCCGGGCGGGCTGCCGATTTCGCGTTGCCGAAAATGGCTCCGCCGTCGATCCATTTTCGGACGAGTTCGATCTCGGCGTCGGTCAGCGGATTCTTTTTGTCCGGCGGCATCTCGGCGTCGCGGATCACTTCGTAGAGCCGACTCTCCACCGCCTTGCCCGCCACGATGACCGGCCCAGACTCGCCCCCGCGCCGGATGGCCTCGGGCGAATTCAACGCGAGTTCCCCTTTGCGGAGCGTGTCGCCGTGGCATCGGAAACATTTCGCCCGCAGCACCGGCACAATGTCGGTTTCGAACGACGGCACCGTGCGCGATGCGGCTGGCTTCGTGTCCGCCGGTTGATCGGCCACAACGGGAGCGGCCTCGGTCGCGAGAACGAGGAGGGACCAGACGATCACGAGCATCGGCCGCCGAAATCTCATGGCTGCATGGTACAAGCCCGATCGAGATCACTGTAGCCCGGAGCCTTGGATGAAGAACCAAGAACCAAATCTCAAGAACCAAACAAATCCGAAGGACCAAGGTTCAGATGAATGAAACACGCCAACGCATCCGCAGCGTCTGCGAAGTCATGCCGTTGGAGATTTGATTGTTTCTGGTTTTGGATTTGTTTGGTTCTTGGAACTTCGTATTTGGAGTTTACTTCGACCCAGGTTAGGCGTAACTTGATTCCCGCTCAGTCTTGGAATTGATGCGACTCTCGTCGCGAGACATGTCAGCCATTCCGACATATCGCGAGAATTCCCCGTGACTCCACCCGCCTGCATTGGTCCCGTTCGTCGCCGCGAGTTTTTGCGGGCCGGGGCGTTGGCGTTGGGTGGGATGGGGTTGTCGGACGTGTTGGCGGCTCGGAGCGCGGCGGGAGCCGTCTCCGCGCCGGACACGTCGGTGATCCTGTTCTGGATGTGGGGCGGCCCCAGCCAGCTCGAAACGTGGGACATGAAACCCGACGCTCCCAGCGAGTATCGTGGGCCGTTCTCGCCGATCGCGACCAACGTCCCCGGCATCGACATTTGCGAACTCTTTCCGCAGACGGCGCGGCTGGCCGACAAGTTTTCGCTGGTGCGGTCGCTGCATCACGAGATGTCGGCTCACAACGACGGATCGATCGAGCTGCTCACCGGCAAAACGCCGAGCAAGGCCGATCCCACGTCCACCGCGAAATCGGAGCATCCGGATTTCGGGATGTTCGTCAGCCGCGTTCGCGGGTTGCCGACCGATGGGCTGCCGCAGTACGTAGGCATCCCGCGGCAACCGTTCATGACGCAGCCGGTGTATCTGGGGATGAGCCATCAGGCGTTCGCGACCGGCGACCCGTCGGTCGGCAACTTCCGGCCGCCGAACCTGACGATCGACGCGGGGCTGAACGGTTCGCGGCTGGACGACCGCCGCGGGCTGGTCGCACAGCTCGACCGGTTGCGTCGCGACATCGATCTGAGCGGGTCGCTGGAAGGGACGAACGAATTTCGTCAGCATGCGTTCCAGTTGCTGACGAGTCCTCGCGTGGCCGCGGCGTTCGATCTCGAGCGAGAGGAACCCAAACTGCGAGACCGCTACGGCCGGCATCTGTGGGGGCAAAGCTGTCTGCTCGCGCGACGTCTGGCCGAAGCGGGCGTCGGCGTGGTGACGATCGATGCGCTGGCACCGAAGCAGGGGACGCCGCTCTACTTCAGTTGGGACGATCACGCCAACGCGCAGCCGGGCTGGGATTTGGCGAAGGGAATGACTTGGCGCGCCGAACACATGGACCCGGCGCTCGCGAGCCTGATCGAAGACATCTCCGCCCGTGGTCTCGATCAAAAAATTCTCGTGATCGCCGTCGGAGAATTCGGCCGCACGCCGCGGTTGACCCACGCGAACGGCTGCCTCGGCCGCGATCACTGGCCGCAAGCCCAAGCCGCGCTCGTTTCGGGAGGCGGCCTGCGCATGGGCCAGGTCGTCGGAGCCACGAACTCCAAAGCCGAATTCCCCGCCGAGCGCCCGCTGACTCCGCAGGATTTGATGTCCACAATCTACCGCCACCTCGGCATCGACCCGCACCGCGAATTCGCGGACTTTTCAGGCCGCCCCCACCGAATCCTCCCGCACGGCCAGCCGATTCGGGAACTGGTGTGAGGCACTTCGTTGCACACACGTGAGTCAGGCATTCACGGGCTCTTGAACACGGCTCCCTCTTTCATCACGAAGACGACTTGGCGCATGAGGCTGATGTCGTCGAGCGGGTTGCCGGGGACGGCGACGAGGTCGGCGAGTTTTTGCGGTTCGATCGTGCCCAGGCGGTCGTCGATCCGCAGGAGCTTGGCGGAGACGAGCGTGGCGGACTGAATGGCTTTCATCGGTGGCATGCCCCCTTCGACCATCAGTTCGAATTCGCGGGCGTTCTGGCCGTGAGGCGATACGCCGGTGTCGGTGCCGAAGGCGATCTTCACGCCGGCGGCGTTTGCTTTCTTGAACGTGTTGCGGATTTCCGGTCCGATCGCGGCCGCCTTTGGACGCACGATGTCGGGGAAATAGCCCGGCTCCGCCGCCTTCTGAGCGACCCACTCGCCGGCGAGGTTGGTCGGGACCCAGTACGTTCCCTTCTTTTTCATCAGATCGATCACTTCGTCGGTCATGAACGTGCCATGCTCGATCGAATCCACACCGGCCAGCACCGCCCGTTTGATCCCCTCGGTGCCGTGCGCGTGGACGGCGACGATCATGTTGTAGTCCTTGGCGGTCTCGACCACGGCGCGAAGTTCCTCGTCGGTGAACTGCGGGTTGTGCCCGCTGGCCGCAAGGCTCAGCACGCCGCCGGTCGCCGTCAACTTGATGAGGTCGGCTCCGTCTTTGTACCGCTGACGCACCGCCTGCCGAGCCTCATCCGGTCCGTTGATGACTCCTTCGACCGGCCCGACGTTGCGGCGATAATCTCCACGCAGCGCGTTTGTCGGGTCCGCGTGGCCCCCCGTCGTCGCCAGCGATTTCCCCGACGTGAAAATTCGTGGGCCGATCACCCACTCTTTTTCAATCGCCTTGCGCAGCGCGACCGTGGTCACGCCGTTGTCTCCCAAATCCCGCACGGTCGTGAAGCCCGCCATCAGCGTCGCTCGGGCGTACACCGTCGAACGCAGCGCATAGTCCGCCTGTTCCATGAAAAATCGTTCGGTGTACGAATCCTTCGAGTGTTGCGACTGGAGATGCGTGTGCATGTCCATCAGCCCCGGCATGACCGTGCAGTCGGTGAGCCGGATCAGCTTGTCATCGTCCGCAGGTTTGACGTAGCCGCGCGTGACGTTCGTGATCCGGCCCGCTTCGATCACGATCGACATTTCCGTTTGCGCCTGGTCGCTGCGGCCGTCGATCAAGCGGCCAGCGTGAATGATTGTTGCTTCGTGCGCATTGGCAGCGGTGATGAAGCAAGATATCGCCGTCAGAATGGTCGCAGTCGTTCGCATGGTTGCTCCGATTCTCGAATTGAAAAATGAGGCAGTGCCAGCGTGTGAGGGTATGGGAGTATGAGGGACATCGCGGAATCCTCCTCCCCGTCGCTCTCACACTCTGACACCCTCTCACCGACGACGAGTAGCTCTGCCGTGTCCGCAACACTCACTTCGACCGTCGCAGCCGCTGCTCGCGAATCCTCCGCAGCGTGGGATACATCTGCACCCAGACGTTGTCATCGTCCGCGTGCTGGATGTGGCAGTCGTAACACGCCTTGTCGGGAAATGCCTTGGCCGTCTTCTTATCCAGGTCGAAGTCGTAGTACGCCCAATCGATTTTCGAACCGTCGGGGCGATTCCGATTCTTCACTGCCACCGCGACACCCGCCTGCTTGCCGGGGAACAGCCCTTCGGACACGATGCTTTTCGGGTCGCCCGCGTTGGCTTTGTACACATCCAGCACGAGAATCGTCTTGTCAGGGAACTTGCCGGTCTTCGCGTAGACGTCGAACGCCTCGGGGTTGATGTAGACGTTGTGGAAGTTGCCGACCTTTGGATTCTTCGGCGGCGCTTTGTCGGCCGGCGCCGGCGGTGCGTCATCGTCGCGGTACTCGACGCCGAGGTTGGCTCCAACGAACACCCACGATTCAAAACCTTCCGGCCGCTTCAAGTCTCCCTGCTCGTTGTACTGTGGTTCCGTCGCGTTCGCTGCCGGGCGCGAGCCTTTGGCCGCGGCAGGTTCACCCGGCTGCGACCTTGTTGTGGTACCGGCCAACACCGCGCCCATCAGCAGCAGCCCCGCCAAACCCCGACGGCGAGGAAACTGAATGAATCGGTGGTTCATGGGCAGCTCTCCTTCCTTCCTGAGGATGACACAACCAACATGTTTTGAGGCAACGCAGAGGACGCAGATTCTCGCCGAGAAGACTCTTTCTGCGTCATCTGTGGAATCTGTGTTTTCGATCTTTCACGAATCAAAAAAAACCCCCGCGTGACGGCCGGCACGGGCATCGCCCGCGGTTTCGAAGCGGCCGCCGGGTTCGATGCGGATCACGCACGGAGCCCACAGCGGGCCTCGCGACCGGATGACCTTGTGACCGAGCGTCTCCAGCTCGGCCACGGTGGCGTCATCGGCGTTTGCGTGGATCGACAGGCTGCCGAGCACCGGTGGCGTCTGGCGAAACGAACCGAGGTGATGATTCGTCCCCACGCGAATCGCCTTCATCGATTCGGCGGCCGACAGGCCGAAATCAATATCGTTGATGACCGCCTGCAGCGCGGCCTGATCCTGACCGTCGCCGCCGGCCACACTGACGGCAAGCACGGGGCTGCCTTCGTGCAGGACCAGCGTCGGAGTGAGCGTGCTTCGCGGTCGCTTGCCCGGCGCGATGCAGTTTGGGTGTCCTTCCCACGTGTTGAAACTTTGCAATCGTGTGCCGAGCCAGATTCCGGTCTCTCCCGCCTGCACGCCGCTCCAACCGCTCGGCGTGGCCACGACGACGTTGCCCCAACGATCGGCGGTCGCACACGTGGTCGTATCGTGAACGGGACCGGAGAGGCCCTGACGTTTGTCGCAGTCCGCCAGCAAAGCCCGACCGCCGCGCGGATCGCCGGGACGCTGTTCGAGCGAAGCGTGCACGCGGTCGATCAGCGGCCGACGCAGGTCCGCGTACGATCGCGACAGCAACGCTTCGACGGGCACGTCAACGAACAGGGGGTCCGCGTAAAACACATCGCGGTCGGCGAGGGCCAGCTTTAGGGCCTCGATCGTGAAGTGAATCGTCTCGGGTTTGTTGTGGCCGAGCGACGCGAGGTCGAACCCTTCGAGCAGCCGCAGCGCCTGCAGCAGGCACGGACCCTGTGTCCACGCTCCGCACTTGAACACGGTGTGCTCGCGGTAATCGACGGACACAGCGTCTTCGATACGCGTGACGTGTGTGGCGAGGTCCTCGAAGCGAATCAGTCCGCCGTTCGCCTCGCACCAGCTCGACAGCTCACGCGCGATCGGGCCGCGATAGAAGTAGTCCGCCGCCAGCCGCAGGCCGCGACTGCGATCGCCGCCGCCGCGCGATTCCGCGTCGATCAGTCGCCGCAGCGTGCGAGCCAGCAGCGGATGCCAATCGGCCTTCGCGCGGTCGAGGATGCGAAGTGCGGGGTCGGCGACATCGCCCAGGCGCAGCGTGCCGTATCTGTCGAGCAGCGTGATCACGGCGCCAAACGCCGAGGGGACGGCGTCTGGTTCGATTCCCTTCGCGGGGATGCTGCCGCGCGTCGCGAAGAACTCTCGCGTCGCCAGCCGCGGTGCGGTTCCCATCCCCGCGACCACTTCGACGACTTTGCGCTTCGCATCGTAAACGATGATCGGCACCTCCCCGCCGAAGCAAAAGCCGTTGGAATCGGTGACGCTCAGCGCGAGGATCGTTGCCGCCGCGGCGTCCGCGGCATTTCCGCCGCGTTTCAGAATCTCGATGCCAGCGGCCACCGCTTCCGCGCCGCCACCGCAGACGGCTCCCTGTCGGCCGGTGGCTTCGAAACCGGGCAGCGCATCGTCCGCCGTCGCCGTGTCGAGAATGCCGAGCATCATCAGTCCGGCAAACCACAGCCGCACACAGAATTGCACCGGTTGTCGCATGGTCGCGTCTCCCGAAGTCGCTTGCGGTTTCAGCACAGGAACCATAAATCTCGGCAGCGGGTTTTGCCAGCGCGGCGACGGAAATCCCGTAGGTCAGGATTTCCAGCCTGACATCGCAGCGGAGAATCGAGTCCCACTTTCGACGTGTCAGGCTGGAAAGCCTGACCTACAAACCTGGAGGCCAACCATGTCGTCTCTCGAACGTCCGTTGACTCCCGAGGACGTTCTCGGCTTCAAAAACGTGGACGATGCACAGGTGTCGCCGAACGGATCGCACGTGGCTTTCGTGGTCGGCGACTCGTTCAAGGTGGATACGAAATGGCCGCGGTCGTCGATCTGGATGGTTGATGCCTCTGGTGCCGAACTGCGTCCGTTCACGTTCGGTCCTCGCACCGATTCGCTTCCGCGGTGGTCGCCCGATGGGCGGCGGATCGCATTTCTGTCCGATCGGCTCAAGGAAGGTCAGCGGCAGGTGTTCGTGATCGATCGCGACGGCGGCGAAGCCACGCCGCTTACCGACGTGCGCGGGTCGATTCCGGCTCCGCGCGGGCTGAACGCGCTGCAATGGTCGCCGGACGGACGCTCGCTCGCGTTCCTGATGGAAGACCCCGAGACGGACGATGAGCGGGCGCGGCGCGAGACGAAAGTCGACGTGATCGCGTTCGAGCAGAACCCGAAATTCGTGCGCGTGTGGGTGGTGGACCTGGAAACGAAGGCGCCGCGCTGCGTTTCACCGGACAACCTGCAAATCTGGGAGTTCGGCTGGCGCCCGGATTCGGCGGCGATGGCGGCCGTCGTGTCGGACCTGCCGTACGAATGGGCATGGTACAAGAACCGGCTGGTTCGGTTCGCGCTCGGCGAGGCGGCTCATACGGTGTGGCAAACTCCGCGACAAGTCGGGTTCCCCACGTGGTCGCCCGACGGAAACAAGATCGCCTTCATTTCGTCCAACTGGAGCGACCGAGGCTGCGTCGCCGGGGATGTGTTTGTGGTGGATGCTCGCGGTGGCGAAGCGCGGGACATCACGGAGGGCATCGTCGCGAGCCTGGGATGGGTCGCGTGGTCGGGGGACAGTCGCAGCCTGCTGGCGATCGGCCACGATCAGGGAGGCACGGGTCTGTATCGAATCGACGTGGAATCGGGCGAGCGAAGCCGGCTGTGGTGGCAACAGGCCGCCGTCGCCGAAGCGCATTGGCCGCGGTTCTCGATCTCGCGCGAAGGGACGTTGGCGGTGGTGCTCGAAGATGCCGACCATCCGCGCGACGTGTGGATCGGTCGCGAGCTGTCGGGGTCGCTCGCGTTGAGACAGCTCACGCAACTGCATCCGCAAGCGGCGGAGATCGCGCTCGGCGAGACGTCGGTCCATCACTGGAAAGGAGCCGACGGCTGGGACATGCAGGGACTGCTCATCAAGCCGGTCGGATATCGCTCGGGCGAGAGTTATCCGCTGGTGATGTGGGTTCACGGCGGACCGACTGGCGTGAGTGCCTCGCGCTACTACGCCGCCTTCCTCTGGAATCAACTGTTGGCCAACGCCGGGTACGCCGTGTTCCTCCCGAACTACCGTGGCTCGGTTGGCTGGGGACTCGATTTCGCGGAGAGCAACATCGGCGACATGGGGGGCCGAGACTTCAAGGACATGCTGCGCGGAGTCGATTCGCTGGTGGAATCGGGGATCGCCGATCCTGATCGGCTGGGGATTGCGGGCTGGTCGTACGGCGGTTTCACGACGGCGTGGGCGGTGTCGCAGACCGCCCGGTTCCGGGCTGCCGTCATGGGAGCCGGGATCGCTCACTGGCTGAGCTTCCACGGCAAGAGTTCGCTTGCCGACTGGGATGCGATTCATTACGCGGCATCGCCTTACGATTCGCACGGCCCGTTTCAGAAGTTTTCACCGCTGGCCTACCACCAGAATCTGACAACGCCCACGCTCATCCTGCACGGTGCGGACGATCAAGACGTGCCGGTCGAACAAGCCTACCTGTTTTACCGAGCTCTCAAGGACAAAGGGGTGGCCACGGCACTTTTTGTCTATCCGCGCGAGGATCACGCGATCAAAGAGCGTCAGCATTTGCTCGACATGTCGCGCCGAGTGCTCGCGTGGTTCCAGCGGTATCTCGATTCGTGAGGCCACTGGCCGCGTGCGACTTCACGGCGCGGATCAGGTGACCTCGCGGATCGGTTCCATCCCCGGATCGACCAGGTACTGCGGTACGCCCGCCTGATCGAAGACGCGGATATTTTTCGCGTCGATCCCGGCGCATTTGTACAGCGTGGCGAAAACTTCCTGAAATTTGACCGGCCTCTCGACCGGATGCTCCGCGTAACGGTTGGTCGATCCGACGACCTGACCGGTTCGCATTCCTCCGCCCGCCAGCAGCGCGGCGTTGGCCTGCGGCCAGTGGTCGCGGCTGTTGCTGCCGTTGATTTTCGGCGTGCGTCCGAATTCGCCCCAGACCACGACCGACACGTCGCGGTCCAGTCCGCGCTCGGCGAGGTCCCTCACGAGCGCCGCCAGACCCGAATCGAGCAGCGGGAATTCTTCGCGCGACTTGGGGAAGTTCATCCCGTCGCTTCCGTGCCAGTCCCAACGGCTGTAGTTGAGCGACACGTACCGCGCTCCGGCTTCGACCAGCCTGCGCGCGATGCAGAAGTTTTCGATCATCGGCGGAGCCCCATCGCGCTGGAATTCTTCGCGGCTCTGGCCGTACCGCGCGACGATCCGCGGGTCCTCCTGCGACAGATCGAGGGCCTCCGCCAACTTCGACGTCGTGAGGATTCCCATCGCCTGCTGCCCGTAGACGTCCATGCTCTCCATCACGCCGCGGCCGTCCGCCTCGCGATGGAACCCGTCGAGAGACTTCATCAGCCGCGTGCGATCTTGCAGCCGCTCCAGCGTGATCCCCTGCAGCACCATGTTCTCGGCCGAGCTTCGCGCTTTGCGGCCCAGCAAATTGAACGGCGAATGCGCGACGCCCAGGAACCCGCCGTCTCCCGGTTCGCCCCACGTGCGGTTGCCCGTCGTGTACATGAGCGCGAGGTTGGGCGGGATCGCCGAGTTGACCGCATTTTGCATCTTCGACACCCACGCCCCCGCGGCCGGCCAGCCGCCGGGCGGTTGCCGCCCTCCCTTGCGTCGCCCCGTCATGCACTGATAGCAGTCGTGAGCCCCATCCGAATCCGCGAGCGATCGCACCACGACAAATTTGTCCATCACTTCGGCCACGCGCGGGAACATTTCGCAGATTTCAATCCCCGGCACGTTCGTCTGGATCGGCCGGAACTCGCCGCGAATCTCCGTCGGTGCCTCGGGCTTGGGGTCCCACATGTCGATGTGTGACGGACCGCCGGGCAGATAGATATTGATGATTGCCTTGTGCGACGACGCCTGAGCCGCATCCGCGCGGAGCACGCTGGCCAGGGAAATCCCGCCGCATGCCATCCCGCCAATCGTCAGAAAGTTCCGGCGCGAGATGCCGTCACAGAACGAGCGGCCGTTGCGAATCGGTCGTCCGAAAATCGTCAGCATGAAGTTGTCTCCGTCAGCCAATCAAAAATGTAGCCCGCTCTCGCCGAGAGCGGAAACCACCGGACTCGCCAAACCCACCCCGCTCTCGGCGAGAGCGGGCTACACTGGCATCGTCGCAAACTTTCGTCCGGCCGATGCACGTCCGGCGAGCTTCCGGTAATATCGCATCGGATGTGGCAGATACGTTAGCCGAATCCCCGGTCCGGCGTCAATTGGTAGCGACTGCGTCTTGGTGGTGCGGGGATCCGGCGGTCGGCACTCAATCAGGGGAGGCTCCGATGCAAGCGCAGGCAAGTCGGTTGGCGGTGAGAAACTGGTCCGTCGGCGTTCTGGCGGCGGCGTTCGGCATCGCGTGGCCAGCGGCCTCGGCGGACGATGCGAAACCGGCGGCGTTGCCGGACATCACGCGCAGCGCCGCGAGCGGCGCGTGGTCTCAACCGGCGACGTGGATCGGCGGGAAAGTGCCCGGAGCGGGGGCGCGGGTGCTGATTCAGAGCGGGCACCGAGTCGTCTACGACGTGAAATCCGATGCGGTGCTCCGCGCGATGCGGATCGCCGGCACGCTCGCGTTCGCGCCGGATCGCGACACGCGCCTCGACATCGGTCTGATCAAGATCGAACTTGGCGACGATGTCAGCGAAGTCGGTTTCGACTGCGACGAACACGCGGCCGAACCAGACACGACCAGCAACGCCGCGCGACCGGCGTTGCTGGTCGGGACGCTAGAGCGACCGATCGACCCCAAACACACGGCGATCATCCGGCTCGTGTATCAACCGGGGCTGGACCCGCAGTCGTGCCCGGCCATCGTCTGCTGCGGAGGCCGCATGGATTTTCACGGTGCTCCGCTCAACCGGACGTGGGTCAAGCTTGGTGCCACGGCCAAGTCCGGCGACACGGCGGTGACGCTCGCTGAATCCGTGACCGGCTGGCGGATCGGCGACCGAATCATCGTCACCGCCACGGCACGCAACGAAGGCCGTCGCGGCGCGAACCCGATCACCGAGGAACGGCTCGTCACCGCGATCGACGAAGCCCGGACAAAACTCACGCTCGACAAGCCGCTCGAGACCGAGCACCGAGGCGAAGGAAGTTATCGTGGTGAGGTGGCCAACCTCAGCCGCAACGTGATCGTTGAGTCCGCCGACCCCGCGGGCGTGCGCGGGCACACGATGTACCATCGCGGTTCGGCCGGCTCATTGCATCACACCGAGTTCCGGCACCTCGGCAAAGAGGGAACGCTCGGACGATACTCGCTGCACTTCCATCTGGTGGGCGACACGATGCGGGGCAGTTCGGTGATCGGCAACTCGATCTGGGACAGCCACAATCGTTGGCTCACGATCCACGGCACGAACTTCCTCGTCGCGCGCGACAACGTCGGCTACGGCAGCATCGGCCACGGCTTCTTCCTCGAAGATGGCACCGAAGTTTACAACGTGCTCGACCGAAACCTCGCGGTTGGCGCTCGGCCGGGGAAGCGGTTGCCGAAGCAGGTCCTTCCGTTCGACGGGAACGAAGGGGCGGGATTCTGGTGGGCCAACAGCCTGAATTCGTTCACGCGCAACGTGGCCACATCGAACGGAAACTACGGCTACCGTTACGAAGCCACGCCGTCGAGTGCCCTGAAACTCGTGTTCAAGATCCGCCAGCCCGACGGCTCCGACGGCGAGGTCGATATCCGCACGCTGCCGTTCGTCCGGTTCGACGACAACGAAGCGCATTCGTCGGCCGGCCTGTACGGCTGCAACCTCGGCGAGGGCGTCAACCGCGTCGGCCCGGACACGCAGCACCCGTTCGTCGTCCGCAACCTCAAGGTGTGGGATGTCCACTACGCGTTTCGTCCCCAAGTGCCGTCGCTGCTCGTCGAGAATCTGACCATCCACGAAGCGGCGTACGGCATCTACCACCCGCACTATCAGGACCACGTCTACCGCAACGTCACGATCGAGAAGACCAACACCGAACCGTTCAACCGCGGGCATGACGACATCAGCGCGCAGTACGGTGTCCTGACCGTGGACGGTCTGACGTTCGATGGCATTCGCGGCGGCGATCAGATGCCGCTGATCCAGATCAGCGACGACAATCCCACGGGCGTCGGGGCCACGCACATCCGAAACCTGAAGGTGACCAACTGGACCGGCTCGCGCAACCGCGCGATGATCAACCGCGGCGGCGGCCCGCGCCCCGAACCGAAGACCGAGCAGGGCGTGCCGATCTACGTGTACGATTATTTCGGCAGCGGCCGACACGCGAAAGTCGTCAGCACGAAGGCGAAGGACACGCCGTCGGCCAGCGGCGAGTACCGCGCCGAATCGCCCCTGACCGGCGACGAATCACGAGCCGCCGAAGTCGCGAACCTCGAATTCCCGACGTTGCTGCACCCCGTCGATGACCTGCCGCCGGCCACCGTCATCACGCACGTGCTGCCGTCGGCGAACGGGAAACTCCTCGTCCGCGGAACGACCTCCGACAACGGCATCGTGACCCGCGTGATCGTGAACGGCCGCGAAGCGACATCGCGTGCCAACAATTTCCTGGAGTGGGAGATCGAATTGCCCGCGCCGGCCGATGGCAAGTCCCTCATCAAAGCCCACGCCGAGGACGCGGCCGGCAACATCGAGAAAACGCCGCACGAAGTCCGAACCGCTGACCGATCTGCGTCGTGATCCTGTTCGACCGATGGCAGAACGATGGTGGGTAGAACGATAACTTGCCAAGAGAATTCTGAAGACGGAGCCTCCGTATGTGCGCGTCATCGTTCTGCCAACGATTGTTCTGCCGATCAGTTGCCTGCCGGGCTTGGTTGTGCGTTGTGCTCTCGTTGGGCTTGAGCCAACCGTGGAGTAACTCCCCTGCATTCGGCGACGATGGTTCAAAAACCGTCACCTCGCTTCGCGAACTCGACGCGACCGTGCTCACCGGGGATCGGGCAACCCTGTCGCGCATGGTGTCGAACGACGTGCAGGCCCGGTTGAAGGAGGCCGATCGGCGTGAGAATGCCGCGTGGCGCGAGCTGGGGTCGCGCGGCGATTGGGAGGCGTATCGCGATCCGCGTCTGGCGAGGCTGCGGAAGTCGCTCGGTCGGCCCGCCGACGTCCCGCTCGATCTGCGCGTGCGGACGACTCGCACGCTGACCGGCGACAGGTTTCGGATCGACAACATCCTCTTCGAGTCGCGCCCCGGCCTTGTCGTCACCGCGAATCTCTACCGACCCGCTGCGGATGGTGAACGCGGTTCGCGGCCAGGCATCCTGATCTTCCATAGCCACCACGCTCCCAAAACTCAGAGCGAGTTGCAGGACATGGGCATCCTGTGGGCTCGGCAGGGGGCCGTCGTCCTCGTGATGGATCAACTCGGACATGGCGAACGCCGGCAGCACCCGTTCAAAACGGCCGCCGACTTCGCGGGCCAGTTTCGAGTCAGCCGCCAGGACTACTACTTTCGATACAACTCGAATCTGCAACTGTCGGTCATCGGCGAGAGCCTGATGGGCTGGATGGTGTGGGACATGCAGCGCGGTGTGGACCTGCTGCTGTCGCGGCCGGACGTCGATCCGAAACGAATCGTGCTGCTCGGTGCTGTCGCGGGCGGCGGCGATCCGGCGGCAGTGACGGGGGCGCTCGACACGCGGATCGCGGCCGTCGTGCCGTTCAACTTCGGCGGCCCGCAGCCCGAAACACGCTTTCCTCTGCCGGACGATGCGGAGGAATGGTTCCGCTATGCCGGCAGCGGCAGTTGGGAATCGACTCGCAACCTGCGTCTGTCGGCGAGCGGCGGGTTCCTGCCATGGCTGATCGTCGGCGCGACGGCTCCGCGGCGGCTGGTGTACGCACACGAATTCGCCTGGGACCGCGAACGCGATCCGGTGTGGAAACGGCTCGAAAAAATCTTCGCCTGGTACGACGTCCCCGATCACCTCGCGTTCACGCTCGGGCGCGGAGCCGTCACTGGCCAGCCGCCCGAATCGACGCACTGCACGAACATCGGCCCCGAGCACCGGCGGCGGATTCACGATGCTTTCGCGAAATGGTTTGAGCTGCCACGGCCACCGGACGACAACTCGCAACGGTTTTCGTCCGACGACCTGATGTGTTGGACAGCCGACGCCGTTCGCAAATCTCCGCCGCGACCACTTCACGAACTCGCCCTTGAGCACGGCTTGGTGCTGGGCGAGACGACCCGCCACCGGCTGACTGACCTCCCCGCCGCCGATCGGCTTCGCGAGTTGCGTCGGCTGTGGGCGAAACAACTTGGCGACGTGGAACCGCGAGCGGCGCGGGTCGCTTGGCACGATCGGAGCACGGACACGCGCGCGATCGGGTTGGGAACTGTTTCAGCAGTGCCAGAGTTTGAGGGTGTGAGGGTGACGGGGAAAACTCCGTTACCCTCAGACTGTCTCACACTCACACATCAAACGTGTTCGAGTTCTGTCTCCGTCGCGGAAAACGTGACCATCGCGAAATTCTCCCTCGCCGTCGAACGCGACATCGTGGTGCCGGCCGTGTTGCTGTTGCCACCGCGAAACGAGAACCAGCGGCTACCTTGCGTTGTCGCGGTATCGCAAGCGGGCAAGCAGGCGTTTCTGCGCGAGCGAACCGACGACATCGCCGCGTTGTTGAACGGTGGGACGGCGGTTTGTTTGTGCGATCTTCGCGGCTGCGGCGAAACGCGGCTGTCGGACGGAGACGCCAGCCGGACGAGCGGTCGGACATCGGTCTCGGCGTCGGAGTGGATGCTCGACGGCACGCTGATTGGGGCGAGGCTGCGGGACCTGCGGACGTTGCTGCGGCACCTGCGATCGCGCTCGGACCTCGACGCCAAGCGATTCGCGATTTGGGGCGATTCGTTCGCGCCCGTCAACGCGCCCGACCGAGCGACAGCGGTGCCGTGGGATGCGGCCGAACTGCCGCACACGTCGGAACCACTCGGCGGATTGCTCGCCCTGCTGTGTGCTCTGTTCGAGGACGACATCACCGCAACGTACGCGCGTGGCGGGCTGTGGACATACGTGTCAGTGCTCGACGACCCGTTCCTGTACGTGCCACATGACGTGATCGTTCCGGATGCCGTGTCGATCGGGGACCTCGACGAAGTGGCCGCGACGCTGGCTCCGCGTCCGCTGCGGATCGTCAACCCCGTCGATGCCCGCAACCGCCGCGTGCCCGAACCGCTGCTGATGGAAACCTACCGCCGCGTGCGCTCCCGCTACGAATCGCATCAGGCCGCGAGCCGGTTTCAGGTCGAATCGTCCGACCAGCCGGCTTCGGCCGCAGCGTGGTTGCTGGAACAACTGCGGAAGCAGTGAGTCCGCAGGGCTGCTCCCCTCACTGTCCATGTGAGTCGGTGACCCAACAAATCTGTTCCAAATCTTGGCGCTGCGTGGACGGATACAGAGGCCGCGAGTGACGGGGGTTTGGAGTGACATGCTGTCGCTCGCGAGTGGGTTGGCTGTTGACTACAGTCTTGTGAGTCTCCCGACCCTCGTGCCTTCATCGAAAGGAACACCCATGCGCCGTGGTTTCATTTCTGCCGTCGTGATTGCGAGTGCGTGTCTTTCCGCCGTTCAAGCTCAGGACGCGGCCAAGCGGCCGAACATTTTGTTTGTGTTTACGGACGATCATGCCGCGCATGCGATTGGGGCGTACGGGTCGAAGATCAACAAAACGCCGAACATCGACCGGCTGGCGAAGGAAGGGATGCTGTTCAGGAACTGTTTTTGTACGAACTCCATCTGCGGTCCGTCTCGCGCGGTGATTCTGACCGGCAAGCACAGTCATCTCAACGGGTTCCCCGACAACGCGGCGGCGACGATTTTCGACGGGTCGCAGCAGACGTTTCCGAAGCTGCTCCAGAAGGCGGGCTACCAGACGTGCATCCTTGGCAAGTGGCACCTGAAATCGGACCCGACGGGGTTCGATCACTGGACCGTGCTGTCGGGCGGCGGCGGGCAGGGGTCGTACTACAACCCGGAGTTTCTTTCGGGGCACAAGGGGAAGTTCAAAGTCGAAGGGTACGCCACCGACATCATCACCGATTTCGCTCTCGACTGGCTCAAAACCGGGCGCGATCAGAAAAAGCCGTTCATGCTGATGTACCAGCACAAGGCTCCGCACCGCGAGTGGTCGCCGAGTTTGGAGCACCTCACGATGTACGACGACGGGGACATCCCCGAGCCGCCGACGCTGTTCGATGACTACGCGGGACGGACCTCGGCGGCGAAGGATCAGCAGATGACGATCGCGAATCACATGAACGATCTGGATTTGAAATTGAAGTTTCCGGGAAACCTCACGCCGGCGCAGCGCGAGAAGTGGGACGCGGCGTACGGGCCGAAAAACGCCGCGTACGAGAAGGCCCCGCCGACCGGGAAGGACCTCGTGCGCTGGCGGTATCAGCGGTACATCAAGGACTACCTGCGGTGCATCGCGTCGGTCGATGACAACCTGGGGCGCGTGCTCCAGTATCTCGACGACACCGGCCTCGCGGCGAACACCGTGGTCATCTATTCGAGCGATCAGGGGTTCTACCTCGGCGACCACGGGTGGTACGACAAGCGGTGGATGTACGAGGAGTCGCTGCGCATGCCGTTTCTCGTGCGCTGGCCCGGCGTGACGAAGCCGGGAAGCGAAAACAAACACCTCGTGCAGAACCTCGATTTCGCCGAGACGTTCCTCGACATCGCCGGAATCGCCTCGCCGCCGGACATGCAAGGGCGGAGCCTAGTGCCGCTCCTGCGCGGCGAATCGCCGGCCGATTGGCGGAAGAGCATCTACTACCACTACTACGAATGGCCGCAGCCGCATCACGTGCAACCGCACTTTGGAGTCCGCACGGCGCGGCACAAGCTGATCTACTACCACCAGATCAAGGAGTGGGAACTGTTCGATTTGAAGCAGGATCCGGCCGAGATGCGGAGCGTCTACGCCGACCCCGCCTACGCCAGCACGGTGACGGAGTTGAAGACGGAGTTGAAGCGGTTGCAGGAGTTGTACAAGGACACGA
>Ga0233424_10000751_pt1 | contig 36506 bp, 22 predicted proteins | sample Watercolumn_Towu_FD_181011 | JGI IMG/M metagenome (GOLD analysis project Ga0233424, IMG submission 181011) | Freshwater microbial communities from Lake Towuti, South Sulawesi, Indonesia - Watercolumn_Towuti2014_125_MG | ecosystem: Environmental > Aquatic > Freshwater > Lake | place: Indonesia...
TCGATCCGCTGCTCGAAGACGCTGCGTGTCCGCTCGGCCTCGGCGACAAGATCGCGAGGTACGTCGAACTCGGCAAGAAATGGTCGGCCGGTCACACCAACCGGATGATCAAAGTCCCCGCCACGCCGGCCGGGCTGGGTGCTCTCGAAGAACTGTCCGCCGCCGGCGTCACGCTGAACGTCACGCTCATCTTTTCGCAGCGGCAGTACCACGCGGCCCGCGATGCGATCTGGCGCGGTGCCCAACGCCGCCCGTCGCTCGACAAATTCAAGTCGGTCTACTCGATCTTCATCAGCCGGATTGATGTCTACACGAAAAAGCAGGTGCCGCAGCTCTCGCCGGCCGCGCAGGGGCAGGTCGGCATTCTGAACGTGAAACGGCTCTGGCAGGACAACGAATCGTGGTGGAAGGACAAGCGTCTGCCGCTCAAACAGGAAATCATTTTCGCCAGCACGGGGACAAAGGACCCCAGCGAACCGCCCGACAAATACGTGGCCGCTCTGGCGGGGTCCGATATCCAAACCAATCCGCCCGCCACGAATGCCGCCGTGCAAGAACTGACCGGCAAGGTCTACACACGGACTGTCGACCAACTTCCACCCGCGGACGTCGTCGCCGAGATCGACCGGCTGGTCGATTTCGTGAAACTCGAAGAAGCGCTGATGTCCGAGGGCCTCCAAAAATTTTCCGACCCGCAGAAAGCATTGCTCAAACTGATCGCGGAGAAACGCCGGAGCCTGATCGTGAAGTGATCGGGCAAGGCGGACTGCGATTTTCTCCGTCGCTGCACAAGGAGACTATCATGGGCCTGGTTTACGTGGTCGGTCTCGGCGGCGTGATCCTGCTCGTGTTGTTTCTGGTCGCGCTGTCCATGTTCAACACGGCAGACTGAGTGCGACGCCGGACCGCCCGGTGGCGACGCCGGTGCGGTCGCTGCTGCTCCGGCAGCGCCTACCTTGTCGGAACGCGTGCGAGCCACGAGAATGGCGAAACGAATTCCGATGTGTCCCTGTCAGGAGATCCACCGTGCCTGTCCGTCGCTTGCGTATCATCTGTCGAGTCGCTGTTGTCTGCGTGATCGGTCTGGCGTGGATCGGCCTCGTCCGCGTCCGGCCGCTGCTGACGATCTTGATCGGGCGCGAAGTGGCCGCGGCCGAGGAGCCGCCGGTAAAGAAGTCCGGCAAGGCGACGGCCGACGGCAAGGAAGAGTCGTGGCAAGTCGTCTACATCGGCGGCACGCGCGTCGGATACTCTCGGACAGTGTCGGGACCGGCGTCCGAGACCGATCGCAACACGCTCCGCACCGAAAATGAAACGGTCATGGCCATCTCGAGGTTTGGCCAGTCGGTGAAGATTCGCACGCTGATGTCCAGCGTCGAGACCAAGGCGGGCAACCTGCGCGAGTTCTCGCTGGAAATTCAAAACCCGCCGGCGGCCACGCAACGCACGAAGGGCCGCGTCGAGGGCGACAAGTTGCTCCTCGAAATGGACACGGCTGGGAAAATGCAGATGGCAGAAAAGGCCTGGGACACAACGGTCAAAGCGCCCGGCTTCCAAGATCGGCTGCTGCGAGAGAACCCGCTGAAACCAGGCGAGACGCGGGCGTTCAAAATCTACGAACCGCAGACGGCGAAAATCAGCACGGTCACGCTGAAGGCGGGCGACTTCGAGGACGTTGAACTGCTCGGCAAGGAAAAGAAGAAACTACTCAAGGTGAATGTCACGCAGACGGCGATCCCCGGCATCGTGTCGGCCGTGTACCTCGACGAATCGGGCGAAGCGATGAAAACCACGATCCCATTGTTGACGATGGCGATGTACACCGTTCCGAAAGAGGAAGCCCTCAAAAAACTGACCGGCGGCGAACTGGACCTCGGCGTCAGCACACTGGTCAAGGTTCCGGCGATCGACAACCCGCATCGAGCCAAGAAAATCGTCTACCGCGTGCGGATCGAAGGAGACGACCCAACGCAAGTTCTCCTCAGCGGCGATACGCAACAGGTAAAGAAGGTCGAGAAGGACACGGCCGATGTCACCGTGACTTCCGCCTTGCCGCCGAAGAATGCACCGCTCCCGACCGCGAACGCCGTCCCCGCCGAATTCCTCGGCGCGAATCGCTTCCTGCAAATTGACGACGATCTCGTGAAGGATCACGCCGCGAAGGCGATCGGCGATGAAACCGATCCGTGGCAGCAGTGCTTGAAGATGGAAAAGTGGGTCTCCGAGAACCTGAAAAAAAAGGATTTCTCCACGCTGTTGGCGTCGGCGGCCGAGGTGGCCAAGGACTTGTCCGGCGACTGCACCGAGCACGCGACGCTGCTGGCCGCGATGGTCCGCACGCGCAAAATCCCCTCGCGCGTCGCGGTGGGTCTGGTCTACGTGCCGACCAAAAACGGCGAGGGTGCGTTCGGCGGGCACATGTGGACCGAGGTGTTCCTCGACGGCCGCTGGATTCCGCTCGACGCGACACTCGGCCGCGGTGGCATCGGCGGCGGGCACATCAAGTTCTCTCACTCCAGCTACGCCGACGATTCGCCCGCGCCGGTCGGAGAATTCCTGCCACTCGTTACTGCCCTCGGCAAGTTGTCGATCGAGGTGCGGGAGGTCGAACACTGAGCGACGACATGAACGACACTCGATCTCCCGCTGTCTTTGGTCTGTTTCTGCTGATCGCGGCCGCGTTGGCGTGGACCATCAAGCCGACGAACGAACGGGCACCCGCGTCGAATCGTGCGGCTTCGCGCCCCACGGCGTCACCCGAAGAGTCCGCTACCGACAGCGCGCTCACACTCCCACGCCGCACGCCGTGGACCACATCGCGAGTTGTCGGCACACCGGAACCACCACCGCCGTTCCGCACGAGCCGGCTGTTCCCCAAACTCGCCTTCAAGCATCCGGTGGTGATCTCGTTCGCGCCTGGCTCGAATCGAATCTTCGTCGGCGAACAGGAGGGCAAGGTCTGGTCGTTCCCGAACGATCCGGAGGTCGAAAAGCCGGACCTGTTCCTCGACACGCGGCAGATCATCAAGACAAACCCCGGCAACGAAAATGTGAAGGGGCTGGAGGCACTGTACGGCCTGACGTTTCATCCCGACTTCGCCCGCAATCGGTTTTGCTACGTGTGCTACGTCGTGTCGGGCGAGGATCGGAGGCAGGATCACCGTCTGCCGGACGGCACGCGCGTGTCGCGGTTCAAGGTCAGCGACACCGACCCACCCCGCGCCATCCCGGAAAGCGAACAGATCGTCATCACCTGGCTGCAAGGGGGACACAACGGCGGCTGTCTGCATTTCGGACCGAAGGATGGATGCCTCTACATCTCGACCGGAGACGGAGGCAATGCGTTTCCGCCGGACGGGCTGAACGCGGGGCAGTATCTCAGCCACTTGCTGTCGAAGGTGCTGCGGATCGACGTCGATCACCCGGCCGACGGCCTCGCGTATTCCATCCCGCCGGACAACCCGTTCGTGAACCAGCCGGGAATGCGCGGCGAAACGTGGTGCTTCGGCCTGCGCAATCCGTGGAAGATCGGGTTCGACCGCGAGACCGGCGACCTGTGGGTCGGCGATGTCGGTTGGGAATTGTGGGAACTCGTCTACCGCGTGCAAAAGGGAGGCAACTACGGTTGGAGCGTCGTCGAGGGTCCGCAGCAGGTGCATCCGGAACGAAAGACTGGCCCGACGCCCATCCTTCCCGCGACTGTCGAAATCCCGCACACCGACGGCGTGTCGGTCACCGGCGGTTACGTCTACCGCGGCAAGAAGTTTCCAGAGTTGCTCGGCACGTATTTGTTCGGCGACTGGGAAACTCGCCGCGTGTGGGGCGTGAAATGGGACGGCGAAAAAGCGACGCCGCGCGTCGATCTCGTTGACCCGACGGTCCGCCTCGTCGCCTTCTGCGAAGACCCCGACGGTGAATTGTGGTTGCTGGATTACGATGACGGTTCGATCCACGAACTCGTGCACAACGAAGCCCGCGACGCGAACCAATCGTTCCCGACCCGGCTCAGCGAGACCGGCCTGTTCGCGTCGGTCCCCGATCACCAGCCCGCGCCGGGCGTCGTCCCGTTTTCGATCAACTCCGAACAGTGGACCGACGGCGCCACGGCGGAGCGGTTCGTCGCGATCCCCGGCGACGGCGTCATCACCCTGCACAAGCAAAAGCAGGCCGTGGCCGGTTCGATGTTCCAATCGTCGGCCGACTGGCCGAAAGACAGCGTGCTCGTGAAAACGCTGTCGCTCGAAATGGAACGCGGTCCGACGACCGGGTGGCCGGGGTCGAACGAAGTGAGCCCCCGGAAACGGCGACGCATCGAGACACAACTTCTGCATTTCGACGGCAGGTTCTGGCGCGCGTACTCGTATCGCTGGAACGATGACCAGACCGACGCGGACCTCGTGGACATTCGCGGTGCCGAAGTCGAGCTGACCGTTCGGGAGGGCGAAGCTCCTGCTGAGCCGGGTTCAATTGACAACAGGCGTGCCAACGACGGCTCGGCAGGAGCCTCGCCCTCCCCTCGAATTGCGACCGATGTCTCCTCCGCGCCTCAAGCAATGTCGCCCTCGATTGCCCACAAGCAGACGTGGCATTTCTCCAGCCGCGTCGAATGCGCCCGCTGCCACAACCAGTGGGTCGAGTACGCGCTGGCGTTCAACCTGCGGCAACTCAACTACGTCATCCTGGGATGCATTCCACCCGACTGCCCACCAGGTAAGAAAGCCGGCTTCGGGGGAGGAAACCAATTGACCCTCCTTCGCGAAATTGGTCTCCTCGCTCTTCCCGATTTTCCAGCGCGGGATGACAGTGGGATCGATCGGTTCTACGACAGCCTTGAAAATCCTTACACTTCCAATCCTGCCACTGATACAAGTGCGCGACTCAACGGCCGTGCCCGGTCGTGGCTGCATGTCAATTGCGCCCACTGCCATCGCAACGGCGGAGGCGGATCGGCGTACATCGAGTTGCAGGCGGAACTCGCGATCGAAGCGACGAAGGCCCTCGACGTGCGGCCGACGCAGGGGACGTTCGGGATCGCCGACGCGAAAATCCTTGCCCCGGGCGACCCGTACCGTTCGACGCTGTTCTACCGCATCTCGAAAACCGGCAGCGGACGCATGCCGCACATCGGTTCCGAAGTCGTGGACGAGCGCGGAGTCCAACTGATCCACGACTGGATTCGCCAGCTTCCCGTGCGCACGCCCGAAGTCGCGTTGATCGAACGGCTGCGTTCGCTCGACGAAACGACCGCGATTCAACAGGAAGACAAGGACCGCCGGTCACGGTTGCAGAACCTCGCCCAGCAGCAGGCCAACGACCGCCGCGCCGCCGAGCGTGAGATGTCGGGCACACGGGCGCCGAACGACGATCGACCGGCCGACATCACCGAGGCCGATCGCGCGGTCGCTGCCGAACTCGACAAGACGCAGACCACCGAGCGAATCGCCGCGCGCATCCAAGGCCGAACGGACACGATCAACGAACTGCTGGCGAAGGTCAGCACCGCGCTGCTCCTCTCGCGAGCTGTTCAAGAAGGCCGGCTCCCCGACGGCGTGCGGGAACAGGTCGTCACCGCGGCGACCGCTCACTCCGACCCGGCCGTGCGCGACCTGTTCGAGCGCTTTCTGCCCGACGACAAGCGGCCCAAGCGGCTGGGGAGCGTGATCAACGTCGCCGCCCTGCTGGCCACGCCCGGCGATGCCGATCGCGGCCGGAACCTGTTCTTCAACACATCGAACATCCAGTGCAAGAACTGCCACGTGATCGCGGGGACCGGCGGAAAACTCGGCCCCGACCTGTCGCAGATCGGGAAAAAGTACAACCGCGCTCAACTCTTGGAGAGCATCCTCGAACCGTCGAAGTTCATCGAACCCAAGTACATCACCCGGCTGGTCGAAACGACGTCCGGCAAGGTGTTCACGGGAATTCTGGTCGAACAGACCGACCGCGAGGTCGTCCTGCGCGATGTGAAAGACCAGCTCATCAGCATCCCCGCCAACGAAGTCGAACTCGTCGTGCCGCAACGCCAGTCAATCATGCCCGACCTGCAACTCCGCGACATGACGGCCGAACAGGTGGCCGACCTGCTGGAGTTCCTCGTGGGACTGAAGTAGGTCAGGCTTTCTAGCCTGACGTGTGTCACGTAGCGAGTGCAACGCATCAACGAGTCAGGCTGGAAAGCCTGACCTACGGCTTCGTCGGCGGTTGGCTCGCGAGTTGGACGAGGGCTTCGCGGACGCGGGTGATCTGATCGGGGGTCACAGTCAGGTAGCGATGGCGACCGGATTCGGACGCGGCGAAGCGAGTGATCTGTTGGTCGTCCACGGTGATCGTGCCCGGCGGAGAAAGGCCGAAATAGCCGCGGTCGGGACGCACGGCGTGGAGCACGGCGGTGAGGTCCCACGTTTCGCGATCGTAGGGCATCTTTTGATACAGCTCGTACGCTTCGCGGAGCGGATGGTGCTTGACGTACCGGAAGTCGCGTTCGATCGACGCGGCCGGGAACTTGATCGCCTGGCCGATTTCAAACCCGCTCGTCACCAGCGGCGTCGGCCAGTCGGCGAACACCTTGTGAGCCGTGTCGATGTCGATGTAGACGTTGTATTCCTTCTGCCGTCCGGCGTCGCTGAACATGCCGGCCATCATCGACAGCAGCCGAACCTTCCGCGCCACCAACTCGCGGCCGGCGAGCGGTGAGGCCTCATCCGGTTTCGAATCCAGCAGCCGTGCGAGGTTCGTCGAGAATCCGACGACGACCACGGTCACCGACGCATCCGGCTGCGCGGCGAGCACGCGGCGGAGGAGCGCGACGGCTTCGGGCGCGTCCTTGCCCGATTTCAGATCGTGCGCATAGCGCGGTTGCCCATCGTCCGTCGCAGTCGAAGGCAGCCGGATGTACTTGCTGTCCTCCGGAGTCTTCCCATTGCGAACGACTCCAATTGGGATGTCGCCTCGACGGTAGAACGTGTTCACGAGGTCCACGAACGGGGCGGCGAAGTCGTTGTCCTTGCTGAGCGTGACCGCCAGCAGCTCGCACTCGCCGCGCGATTGCAAAGCGTGGATGACCCCGAGCGCCAGCGCATCGTCGATGTCGTTCCCCATGTCGGTGTCGAGGATCAGCCGCACGGGCGAAGCGGGGACGGGATCAGCGGCAACATCCACGGACGCGAGCCAATAAACGACGGCTACGAACAAGATGGCAACTCGTATGGTTCGCCAAAGCAATCGCATGGGTGATTCCAGTCGAAGTGTTGACGGATGCTCATCTGCCGTGAGCGGACAAATCTGGTAGGTCGGCCCTTCCGGGCCGTCGCGGTGTCACGGAACGAGGCGACCCGGAAGGGCCGTCCTACGAGCGGACAAGTTGCTATGGCCCGTCCTTCTTCCCAAGCATGACGGCAACCAAGCTGACGACGAAGCCCATGACCATGCCGATCAGTGGTGGTGCCACCGACAACACGATCACCGTGTCGGATTCTTTCCGCCACGGTACGACTCGATCGGCAGGTTCTCGACTGAAATGTAGGCCACGCCCAAGCCGAGCAGGGCGAACATCAGCGTGGTCGCGATAATCAGGAACGGACGGGCCATGTGTGTCTCCGATGCGTTTCAGGAAACGATGGAACAGGCCAGCGGCGTCAGGACGACTTCGGATTGCGATTACTCGTAGATGATTTCCTTGACCGTCTTGCCGCCGGGGATCATGGGCAGCACGTGCTCCTGATACGGGCAGACGACATCGAGCACGTACGGGCCGGGAGCGGCGAACATTTCCGCGAGGGCGGCGGGGAAATCGGTCCGGCTGCGAACCTGTTTCGCGGCGATGCCGAAGCCCGCGGCGATCTTCACGAAGTCGGGATACGTCACGCCGATGTCGCCCGACCCCTTTCCGACTGCTTCCGGATGGTCAATCGGACCGAGGTACGTGTGGGCGCGGTTGCCGGCGAATTGCAAATTCTCCCACTGCACGACCATGCCGAGGTGTTGGTTGTTGAGCAGCAGCGTTTTCACCGGCAGCTTTTCGCAGTGCAGCGTGGCGAGTTCCTGGATGTTCATCACGAACGAGCCGTCGCCGTCGATGTTGACAACGAGCGCGTTCGGGTGCGCGGCTTGAGCACCCATCGCGGCGGGCAGGCCGAAGCCCATCGAGCCGAGTCCCGAACTGCTCATCCAGCGGCGGGGCTTCGCGATCTTGTAGTACTGAGCCGCCCACATTTGATGCTGACCGACGCCGACGGACACAAACACGTCGCGGTCCTTCGTCTGGCGATAGAACTCGCTGATCGCCCACTGCGGCATGATCCAGTTGTCCTGGTCCTTCCATTTCAGCGGGTACTGCTGCTTCCAAGCCGCAATCTGTGCCTTCCATTCCGCGATGTCCGGCACGTCGTCGTCGGTGATCGCCTTGTTCAGTTCAATCAAGGCGTCGCGCAGGTTGGCGACGATCGGAATGTGGGCTTCCTTGTTTTTGTGAATCTCGGACGGGTCGATGTCCACATGGATGATCTTGCCGTGCTTGCAGAACTCGTCGAGTTTCCCCGTCACGCGGTCGTCGAACCGGACGCCGAACGCCAGCAGCAGATCGGCGTCGTTGAGGGCGTAATTCGAGTACACGGTGCCGTGCATGCCGATCATGTGCATGGACAGCGGATGCTCGCCGGGGATGGCCCCCAGACCCATGAGCGTCATCCCCACGGGAATGCCGGTCCGTTCCACGAACTTGAGCAACTCGGCCGATGCCTCGGACGCGATGGCCCCGCCGCCGATGTACAGGATCGGCCGCTTCGACCGCTTGATCGCCGCGAGCACTTGCCGCACCTGTGCGGGTTCGACCTTGAACCTTTCCGGCCGGTAACCGGGTAGGTTCATCGGAGGGTCGAAATCGACCTCACCCGCCTGTTTCTCGATCTGGATGTTCTTCGGAAAGTCGATGATCACCGGTCCCGGTCGGCCGGTGCGCGCGATGTAAAACGCCTCCTTCACGACACGCGGCACGTCTTCCAGCCGGGTGATGAGGTACTGGTGCTTCGTGATCTGCCGGCAGACTTCGACAATGGCCGTTTCCTGAAACGCATCGCGACCGATGAGCGGCGTGCCGACCTGACCGGTGATGGCCACGACCGGACACGAATCGAGTTTGGCGTCGGCGAGTCCGGTGACGAGGTTCGTGGCCCCCGGCCCGCTCGTCGCGATGGCGACTCCGACCTTGCCCGTCGTGCGCGCGTAGCCCTCGGCTGCGAAGATGCCCCCTTGCTCATGCCGCGGCAAAATGGTTCGCAGCCGGTTCACGTTGTGCGTGAGAGCCTGATGGATCGGCATGCTCGCTCCGCCGGGGTACGCGAACACGCAGTCCACGCCCTGTCGGATCATCGCTTCGACGAGGATGTCGGCACCACACAGCACGCGATCGGTTTTTTTCTTCGTTTCAACAGCCACGACTCAATCCTTCGCCCGTGTCCGGGCTACAAAAAACAGAATGCTCACTGGCGAACTCGCCGTGAGCTTCGCAGGCCAGTCTAGCCGGTGGTTTCACCAAATTACAGGCGAGACCCCACGAAAACCTGCCCGCCGCCGCTGCGACAATCCGCACAAACCGCAGACGTTGAACGCTACACGCGAAGCCGGGAGGGCGAGGCTCCCGCCGAGCCGACAATGGATTCTGATTCCCAAGCGGCTCGGCGGGAGCCTCGCCCTCCCAGTCACTCACCGGCACAAATGTCCACCCGGCAGGCGGCGGATGAAGCGTTTCATTTCGAGAACGGTCAGCGTGGCCAACACGCGCGATGGTTCGAGGTCGGCCGAGCGCAATACTTCGTCCTGATGGACAGGCTCGGTCGTGATCAGGTTCAGGATGCGGCGTTCCTGATCGGACAGGGTGAGCTCGCGCGGGTTGAGAACGGTGTCGGAATCGGATCGCTGGACCGGCTGGATCAAGGGGCCAAGCGCATCAAGAACGTCGTCAGCGTTGCGAATCAGCGTGACGCCGTCCCGGATGAGATCGTGACAACCCTCGCTGGCCAAGCTGTCGATCCGGCCGGGGACGGCGAACACCTCGCGCCCCTGTTCCATCGCGTGCCGCGCCGTGTGCAGTGACCCGCTGGTGCGAGTCGCCTCGATCACGATCACGCCGGAAGACAGACCGCTGATCAACCGGTTTCGCTGCGGGAACAGCCCCGCGAGCGGAGCTTGATCGAGCGCGTATTCAGAGATCAGTGCCCCGCTGGCTGCGACGCGCTGAGCCAAGTCGTGATGTTCGGGCGGGTAGACGTTTGCCAGTCCCGTGCCGAGCACGGCGATCGTCCGACCGCCCGCGGCGAGTGCTCCCTGATGCGCGGCCGCGTCGATTCCACGCGCGAGGCCGCTGATGATCGTCAGCCCCGCGCGGGCCAGCGTGGCGGCGAGCCGCTCGGCCTGCTGGCGGCCATACATCGTGCAGCGCCGCGAACCAACGATCGCCACGGCGATGTTGTCGCGCTCTTCGATCCGACCGCGAACGTACAGCAGTCCCGGCGGGTCGGGGATCGCGCGGAGTGATTCCGGGAAGCTCGCGTCTTCTCGCAGCAGCAGATCGACACCCAACTCGCGACAGCGTTGGAGTTCACGCTCGGCATCCGGGCTGTGCCGCCCTTCCCCGATCGCCGCCGAAACTTTTTGGCCCACGCCGTCCACTTCGCGCAGCTCCGATAGCGACGCCTGAAACACTTCGCCGGGCGATCCGAATCGGTCGAGCAACGATTGCAGCGTGCGCGACCCCACGCCGGGAACCAGCGTCAACCGCAGCCAGTCCAACAACTGCTGATCGCGATCGGACGCAGAGCTGGCGGCGTCGAGAGACATGCGGACAGGATACGCCGCCCGGTCCGTGTTCACAACGCAACTGCGTCGTTGGCTGGACAGAGGCAACTCGCGGGCGGATACTCGTCCGGAATTCACGTCACAGGGCCGCACCCGATGATCAAAGTCCGCGAGCTGACCAAATCGTTCCCGCTTCCGGGCGGCAAGGAATTGCTTGCGGTCGATCGCGTGACATTCGACGTGCAAGCGGGCGAAGTCTACGGCTTGCTCGGACCGAACGGAGCGGGCAAGACGACGACGCTGCGGATGCTGCTCGGCCTGCTGCGGCCCACGACGGGAGATGCGGCGGTCTCAGGGTTCCGATCGTCCGAGCAGCCCGATGAAGTCAAGCGACGTGTTGGACTCGTTTCGGCCAACGCCGGGCTGTATCAGTACCTGACTCCGCGTGAGATGTTGCTGTTTTTCGCCGACCTGTACGGCATGTCTCCCGCCGCGGCTCGCAGCGAACTCGACCGCTTGAGTGGCCTGCTTGGTCTGCAGGAGTATCTCGACCGGGGCTGTGCCAATTTGAGCACCGGGCAAAAGCAGCGCGTCAATCTGGCTCGGGCGTTGATCCACCGCCCGCCGGTGATGCTGCTCGACGAACCGACGCTCGGGCTGGACATTCTGGGTTCGCAGGTGATCAACGAGTTTATTGGGTTGCTGCGCGGCGAAGGCAAGGCCGTCATCGTTTGCACGCATTATCTCGACGAGGCCGAGCGAATCTGTTCGCGGTTCGGCCTGATGCACCGCGGACAGATTGTCGCGGAGGGAACGCTGGAAGAAATTCGCGAGCGCACCGCGTGCCGGTCGCTCGTGGACATGTTTTTGAAATTGTCCGTGCATGGGCCGCTGTTGGGCTCTGCCGCGCCACCCGAGTCGAACTGAGCTTCCGACCCGGCGCCGCGCAAAGTCCCGGGATATGACATGACCGATCCTCGCTCCGCCGCCGATTCGCGGACACCGTTGCCGGACGTCAACCACCGGTTCGGTCGACTGACGCGCCTTGCGCTCAAGGAACTGCGGGAGACTCTTCGCGACCGTCGAACGATCCTCACCCTGGTGTTCATGCCGCTGCTGCTGTACCCGTTGATGAGCATCGCGTTCCAACGATTCTTCCTGACAAACCTGGGACAGGTCGCAGCGCCTCGATTCGTGATCGGGTTCGTCTCTGACGACGAAATGCTGTACCTGTCGAGTGCGTTTCGGCTGGGAGAGATGACGACATCGCCCGCGGAAACCCCAACGGCCGCGGGGGGCGCGACGCCGGCGGAGTCGCGGGAGATCTCCGTGGACGGTGCTGTGCGAACCGATCTGGAAGCGGCTGTGAGAACTCTGGAAGTCGATGCCGGCTTGCGGCTGACAAGCAGTCGGCCGACGCGACTCGATCCGCGCGGTGACGTCGCGCTCGATTGCGAACTGATGTTTCTTCGCGATTCGGTTTCCAGCCGCCGCGCGGCGGAACACATCGAACAGCAGATTGCTGCGGTCAACGAGTCGTTTCTCGTGCGCCGCCTCGAAATCCTGGGCGTGTCGCAACGGGCCGTGCCCGTGCAGGTCTCGCGCCGCGAACTTCAGAACACCGGCACCGCGGCGCCCATCTCGATTGCCGCCGTGATCCCGTTCGTGCTGATCCTGATGACCGTGACCGGCGCGGTCTACCCGGCGATCGACTTGACCGCCGGCGAACGCGAACGCGGAACGCTCGAAATCCTGGTCGCCGCCCCCATCCCGCGGCTGCGATTGCTGCTGGCAAAGTACGTCGCCGTGCTGACCTGTGCCATGCTGACCGCCGGTGCCAATCTGATCATGATGACGGTCACGATCATCGTCAGCGGGATCGGCCGATTGCTGTTTGGCGACGAAGGCTTGTCGATCGCCGTCATGCTGGCTGTGGCCGGGCTGCTCGTGTTGTTCGCCGCATTTTTTTCGGCCGTGTTGTTGATGCTCACCAGCTTCGCCCGCAGTTTCAAGGAAGCGCAGGCGTATCTGATCCCGCTGATGCTCGTGTCGCTCGCGCCCGGCATGGTCAGCCTGATGCCCGGGATCGAATTGAAGGGGTTGCTCGTGGTGGCTCCGTTGATGAACATCGTGCTGCTGGGACGCGATCTGTTCGAGTACAAGGCCACGGCCGGCACGACGCTCGCGGTTGTGCTGTCCACGTCGATCTACGCTCTCGTCGCCATTTCGCTGGCCGCGCGGGTCTTCGGCGGAGAATCGGTGCTGTATCACAGCCAGATGGGCTGGTCCGATCTGTTTCGGCGGGCGAAGTCCAACGAGGCCGCTCCCAACATCACCAGCGCGCTCAGTTGCCTGGCGATTCTGTTTCCCGGTTATTTTTATCTCAACAACCTCGTCGCGCGGACCGAGGAGGTTCCGCTCGCGACTCGATTGTTGCTGGCATCGATCGTGACGGCCTCGCTGTTCGCGGGCGTTCCGCTGCTGGCCGCGTGGCACAACCGCGTGAGACCGGTCTCAGGATTCGCATTGCGCTGGCCGGCGGCCGTGAGCTGGTTGGCCGCACTGCTGCTCGGAGGATCGTTGTGGACGCTGGCTCACGAACTGGTAATCATCACTCAAAAGCTCGGACTCGTCACGCTGGAGGCCGAACAGTTTGATCGGGCTCGCCAGCTGCTGGTCCAACTTCGCGACATACCCCTGCCGTTGGTTCTTGTCGCGATGGCTGTGGTTCCTGCTGTCTGCGAAGAACTGTTCTTTCGCGGATACCTGTTCGCCGCGTTCCTGCGTCATTCCTCGCCTCGCACCTCACTGTTCGGGACGGCGGTGGTGTTCGGTTTGTTTCACGTCGTGGTGACCGACGCCCTCGCGATTGAGCGGCTCGTCCCCAGCACGGTCCTGGGGCTGGCCCTGGCGTGGATGCGGCTTCGTTCCGGATCGCTTTTCCCAGGCATCACGGTGCACGCCTGTCACAACGGACTGCTGATGACCATCTCCTATTTTCAACCGCAACTCGCGAGCGCGGGCTGGGGCCTCGGCGAGCAGGAGCACTTGCCGGTGTCCTGGCTGGGTTGGGGGGCACTCGCGATACTGATCGGTTTCGGACTGCAGTGGTTCACGTCTCCCGCACCCAACCAGCCGTCCTCCACCGCCAACCCCGAGGTCGGGTTGCTGGATTCTCCACGAGTCGCACGATAGTCTGTTGCCCGTGACGACCGGTCGATCGTCGGCCGCTCTCCAAATCCCTGACAAATTAGAAAGGGCTGCCCATGAACTCGCGATTCCTTTGTTTGGTTGGCTTGCTGACGTTGTGCGTGCTTGTCGGTTGCGGCACCAGTGCCCCAACGCCTCCCGCCAGCTCCGGCGGTCCCTCCGTGGGTACGTCGGAGTATGAAAGAATGATGCAAATGAAATCGGCGGTTCAGGCGGGCGCCGCGGGTGCCACAGTCAAGCCGGGCGAAAGCGATTCGAAGCCGGCCGAAGGAGGTGAAGCCAAGCCCGCCGAAGAGAAACCCGCCGAAGAGAAGCCAGCCGAAGAGAAGCCAGCGGGAGAAAAGAAGGAATAGCTCAGCCAACGCCACAGACGACAACCCCGCCGGTGCACGCTATTTCGTGACCGCGGGGTTGTTTGCTGCGCGGCAATCATCCGCGCCGAGCGGCAGGAAACTCGACGAGTACCTTTTGCGCCCCGTCCTTCCGGTCGCGGAATGTCTCGAAGGCGGTTTGAATCTGGTTCAGCGGGAACGAGTGCGTGACGAGCGGTGACAGTTCCAGGCGTTTTTCGGCCAGCCAGCGCATCGCCAGCGGAAAGTCGCGGCGGAAGTCCGGGTTCACGCTCGTGTGGACAGTGATGTTCTTCCGAAACAGCTCGCGCCACTGAATGGCGTCCACGGATTCCGGCGGCACGCCGAAATACAGCATTCGGCCGGCGTGACGGCACAGGCGCTGGCACAAGTTGAGCACCTGATCGGCATGTCCAACCGCTTCCACGACGATGTCCGCCATCGCTCCGCCGGTGATGCGCTTCACTTCCTCGACGGCATCCACCTGCTGCGTGTTGATCGTCGCCGTGGCCCCCATGCGTGGACTCAGCTTCAGACGCGATTCGAGTCGGTCGATGGAGATGATCTCCCGCGCACCGAGGTTCCTCAGCGTGGCGATGAACAGTTGTCCGATCGGTCCCGCGCCGACCACGGCCACGTCCTGATCGAGTACGGTCGGCAGTTTTTTGAGCGCGTAGATCACGGTCCCCAGCGGTTGGGCCAGCACGGCCTTGTCCCACGGCACGCGCGGGTCCACGGGAATCGTCCGGTCTTCACTGGCGACGTAGCGTTCGAACAGGCCGCGCTGGTTGACGGGCACGGTCAGCACCTTGTCGCCCGGCTGAAATCGACTGCCGTTCGTCGCGATCACGGTGCCGACCATTTCGTGGAGCGTGTGGCCGAGCTGCCGCTGAGTGAATTCCGGGTGTTCCCCGTTGAAATACGGCAAGTCCGATCCACACAGGCAGGCAATCTCCGGCTGAAATATGATCTGCCCGGTTCCGTCGCCCGCGCCGCGCGGCTCCAACGTCGGCTCGGGGACGTCAATCAACTCCACTTTTCCGGGAGCGGGAATCTGCCCTGCAAGCACTCGGCACCTCGATATTCATGTAGGTCGGCCCTTCTGGGCCGACGCCGTGTCGGAAAGGAACCGTCGGCCCGGAAGGGCCGACCTACGGCTCCCCGTTGGCTGGACAACTTTTCCTCGCTTCGATTTGGAGGGGCCGGATCGTAGCACTAAACTGAGGTCGTGTCACATACTCACCCCTCGCCCCGAAAGGGGAGAGGGGCGAGCGTCTCTGGAGTTCTCAATGGCCCGTTGCGAACAAGGCTACCTGTGCGATGTCTGCGGCCAAGACGTCGCCGAGATCACCGACAGCGACTTGTACCTCGGCTACATCCTCGGGCTGATCGAACCGCGCGACTTGTTCCACGCCCGCGAACGCCACATCCGCTGCAACCCGGTTCAGGCGCAGTTCATTGTCGACGAGCGATTCGCCCCGGTTGTCGTCGAGGGACCTTTCGACAAACGTCTTCAAGATCCCGATGCCGCGCGCGAACAGGTGGACCGCGTGACGCGCGGCTGGCGGCGCCTGCAGGAAGTCGCCGGCTCCGGCATCCCGATTACCGAGTACCAGCTCCCCGAAGTTCGCGAACGTCTGGCTGCTCGTCGCACACTTCACCTCGCCCCCGAAGGGGGAGTGGAACCGGCGGAATGCCCAAGCTCCAAATCCGAATGACCAAAGAATGACCAGTTCCCAATGTCCAAGGCGTGTGAATTGAAGTCGAAGGGATGTTGATGGTTCAATAACATGACCGACCGGCCGCGATCAGGGCGTTGGTGCTTGATCATTGTTTGGTCATTGGGTCTTGGTCATTGGTTCATTTCTCCTCGCGCTCTCTCAGTCCCCAATGCATCCCGCCATCAGCCAGGTTTGCACGCTCAACGCCTCGTTTGACGACGACATCGCAGGGTACGCCGACGCGGCAGGGACGGCGGTCGAACTATGGCTGACCAAGCTCGAAGATCATCTGCGATCGCATTCGGTGGCTGATGTGCGGTTGCAGGCGGCCGACCGCGGACTGCGATTCGCCGCCGCGTCGTATCAGGGCGGCATCCTGCTTTCGCAGGGAGTCGCCCGGCGCGAGGCGTGGGATCAATTTCAGAAACGGCTCGACCTGTGTGCCGACTTGGGCGTGCCGACGCTGGTGGTCACGGCGGACTCTCTCGGCCCGTTCGGCAACACCGACATCGAACGAGCGCAGGTGTCGCTGCGTCAGGCGGGCGAAGCCGCGGCGCCGCGCGGCGTGCGTCTGGCGCTTGAGTTTCAGGCCCGCAACACGTTCCTCAACAATCTCGAAACGGCCGCGATGTTCGTGCAATCGGTGCAGCATCGCAGCGTGGGAATCTGCTTCGACGTGTTTCACTATGCGGTCGGGCCGAGCAAGTTCGAGGATCTTGGCTACCTGACCGCCGACAACTTGTTTCACGTGCAGGTTTCCGACGTGGCCGACCGTCCGCGCGAATTGGCTTCAGACGCTGATCGGATTCTCCCCGGCGACGGCGATTTCCCGCTGGCAAAAATCTTCGCGAGGTTCCGCGAGATCGGCTACGCCGGGTTCGTGTCGCTGGAACTTCTCAACCCGATTTTTTGGCGCACGCCGCCGCAGCAGGTGGGCGAAATTGGCTTGACGGCACTGCGCGTTTCGCTGGGGTTGAACAAGTGACGTTGGAGCCGGCTCCGACTGGATCAATCGATCAGACAGATCAGCCGCTTGTACGATTCGTTCTGGCAGCGGTACATCGTGTCGGTGATGCGACTGTCGTCTGGCAGTTCCGCATGACAATGCGGGCACGAGCGCGGCGTGACGTCGGCGGAGAGGCCGCCGATCCCCGCTCCGGCCGGGACCGCTTTGAATGCCAGCACGCCCTCGCGGTTGAACTCCAGTCTTTCCTTGACCTCGTCCGAAAGCAGCAGCATCGTACCCGCACCAGCCGCAAATCCACCGATGTGAGCGAACCACGCCACCGGCATGTTTAGCCCCGCGTCGGCGAGCATCAACCCCAGGATGTTCGGCACGACGATCCAGAGAAAGATGTACAGTCCCGCGGGAATACGGATCGTCACGTGATGCAGCCCCATGCACCAGTACACAAAGAGCGTGCGGATTTCGGTCAGGGCACCAAATGCGACGATGTAGGCTCCCGCCATGCCCGAGATCGCGCCGCTGGCACCAATCATCGGGATGTTCGAGTGGGCGTTGAGAAACGCATGCGCCGCGCCGCCGGCGAGGCCCCACATCAGGTAGAACCCGAGCAACTTCGCGGTGCCGAAGGCATCTTCCAGCGTGGTGCAGAACAGCCAGAGCATCAGCATGTTGCCGATCAGGTGCTCGAGGTCCGCATGCAGGAACATGTGCGAGAACAGTCCGACGACCTTGCCTTTCATCAGTTCCGACGGCACGAGTCCCCACCGGTTGAGCATCCGGGTGAACTCCTTCGGCACGAACTCGCGCTGCGGCGGAGCATCAGCCAGGTCGTACATTTCATCGAACGTGCGGGCGACCCGTTGCTGCGGCTGACCGTCGGTCCCGACCCGCCACTCGTAGACGTACACCAGCAGGTTGATCGCCACCAGAATCGTCCCCAGCACAGTGAACGACCGTTTTTCGATTTCGTCGCCGAGCGGCAGCAGGAACATCGTCCACCTCGATACCAATTGTGCCGAATATGAGGATCGTGCGCCGCCGAGACCGGGCGTGTCCCCGTGGACCGGGTATGACTCCGAACCGTCGACGCAGGCTGTTCTACTCTAGCTCGAAAACGACGTCGAAGCGTGGCATTGGCTGCGAGGTCGCCAACGGCGTTCGTCAACGCGGTCGTCTCGTTACCGTGTGACGAACCAAAACCCGGAGCGCGATCGCAACGAGACGGATCAGACCACCTGCCGGACGTATTCCTGCGCGGCACGATCCCAACTGAAGCTCTGTTGGATATGCGCGATGCCGGCGGCCAGCATGCGGAAATAAAGATGCGGCTGGTGCTGCGCGATTCGGGCGGCGTCTTCCAGGGCCGCTCGCAGCTCGTGGACCATTGATTGGAAGAGCGCAAACCGGCCGCGTTCCTCCACGCGGTCAGGATGTTGATCGCCGGTCGAGTAGGCGGCGGCGTTGATTCCGATCCAATCGGATGGTGCCGACGGCAGGTCGTCCGCTTCGCGGAAGAGTAGCCCCGTGGGCTGAACCGACGGCGCGTGCCAGTACAGGGAACGGGCCTGCACCGAACTACCAAAACATCCGGCGGCCCTGAGCGGAACAATCTGCTGGGTGATTCCTCCCGTCGCCCGACCGATGCCGACCGTCCCATTCAAATAAAACTCGTTCGCCATCCCGAATGGTTCGTACAGCGACGGCATGACGCCAAACCTCGCGCCTCGCAAAGCCGACATGAACCCCTCGCGGAAAATGAACGGGAACGCCAACACATGCTCGGGGAACCGCCCGGCGAATCGGCGGAGGAATTGCAAGCCGTCGCGACCTTCATCGCCGGGGATGGGGAAGAACAGGAAGCGGCCGGCCCCGCCGCGTTCGAGGAACTGTGTCGCCGCGGCCGTCGCGACGTCGTAGCCTTTCTGACGCGAGTCGTCTCGGCCGGCCATCACGAACCACGGCACGTCGTCGCGGCCGAACTTCGTCACGTCGCCCCAAACCGGCTTCTCGTCCGACGGACGGAAATGGTCGAGGGCCTTCAAGAAATTCGACCGATGCTCGGACTTCCACGCTCGCAGCGGATCGATTATTCGCCGTCCCTCCTCGCCGAGCACGTACATGTTCACCGCCAGATCGACGAACGGGCCGTTGTCAATTCCGGCGATGCGGCCGCGCAGCAGCGATTGTAGATGCGGGGCCAGCACCTGGGTCTGCAATGTATCGTCGGTCAGGTCGAGTGCGAACTGCTCCGAAACCGTCAGCACCGGCGATTCGCACAGCGGGATGGCTCGCTGCAGCAGACTCTGACCGGGGCACGCAATCGGGTTGACGCCGACTCGCGTGAGGTCGTCGATGGCGACCGTCGCGTCATAGCTGTTGTGCAGCGTGAGGAAACAGTGGTGCGTGCCGGGCTGGTCCGCCAACGCCAGCGCCGTCGTGGCCGCTTCCCAGTCCTGCAGCATCAAATTCCACCGCTTGCCCGGCCCGAACACGTGCAACACCTTTGCCGCCGCCGCGCCGAAGAACAGGGCGTCGCGAAGCAAGGTACCCGCCGGCACGTCATACGGATGCCGCGTCCCCGCGAAGAATCGGTCGTCTTCCGGCAGCAGAAAAAACCACGTCACCTTGTCGTCGTACCGGAAAATGTTGACCGAAATCGTCCGTCCTTCGTACGGCACGCCGACGTTCGCTTCGTGGGTTCGCTTGAGTGACGCCGTCTTTTCAATCCGGTGATGAAACGGCGTGATGACGATCGTCGGCCAACCGGACGCCGCCTGCATCTGGGCGGGCAGACGCCCCATGACGGCGGCGATGCCTCCGCACGGCGCGAATGGGGTCTCGTAGCTCACAAACGCGACATTCACTGTGGCAACTCCTTCGAGCCGACAATCGTCAAATTCAGACCAATCTGCACCGACACCGGCTTGTCGCCCACCTTGATCATTGTCTTGCCGTTCAGATACCAGTCCAGCGACCCCGTCGAGAATTCCTTGACTTCCGCCAGTTGCGGCACGCCGTTGATGACCACTTCCACCGCCTGCGCGCCCTGTCGGAACTCGTCACGCGTGATCGAACACGAAGTTTTGGCCATGCGGTCACCCTTTCAGAAACCGGACTCGACGCGTTCGCCATCGGCCGGCGCGTGAACAAGAAAACGGAAGCGGATAGGAATCGAACCTACCTGGCGCCTTTGCAGACGCCACGCGCGGGTTTGAAGCCCGGGGCGGTCACCAGAGCCGCGTACGCTTCCGAACGAACCGGCTCGATACTAGACCCGGCTCGGCGGGGCGTCAATCAAGCCCCCCGTCGGCTGCGGACGGGCGAGCTGTCCCGCCTTGACGACACCTCCCTGCATCACGGCGACAAAGCGCGAACGATCTTCGAGCAGCCGGATGTCGGCCGGCACATCACCGTCCACCACCAGCACGTCGGCCAACTTGCCGGGTTCGAGGGTACCGATTTCGTGTGCGCGACCGAGGATTTCGGCTCCCGTTTTCGTCGCGCAGGTCAGAGTGTCAAGCGGACTGAAGCCCACGTAGTTCACGAAGAACGACAGTTCCTTCGCGTAGTCGCCATGCGGATTCCACGCGAAGCCGTAGTCGCCGCCCATGCCCAACCGTCCGCCCGCCGTCAGGATCATCCGCGCACTCTCGGCCCCCCCTTCGAGAGTTTCCTTGTGACCGTCGATCACCCCCTGCGGCATCCCGATCTCCGGCCCGCGCTCGATGCTCGCCATTTCGAAGTACAGCGCGGGGACGACCGGCGTGTTCCGTTTCAGCAGCAGGTCGAGCGCCTCTTGATCCATGAACGTGCCGTGTTCGATCGCGTCGTAGCCCGCCCGCAGCGCGTTCTTGATCCCTTGCGTGGCGCGGCAGTGGCCGGTCACCTTCAGCTTGTGATTGTGAGCCTCCGCGACGACCGCATGCATTTCGTCGAATGTCATGCACAGCGTGTGGTGATCGTTCGTGTCGGGCGCGGCCGCGTCTCCGGTGGGATAGGTCTTGACCCACTCGATTCCATCCTTGACCAGTTTCCGCACCGCAGCCCGACCCTCGTTCGGCCCGTTGATCAGCAGCACCAGCCCTTCCATCCCGATCTTGCGGAAGTCAGGATTCCAATCCATCAGCCCCCCGACTCCGCAAATCTCGCGACCGCTCGCCGCCAGCCGCGGGCCGACCGTGATCTCTTCTTCGATGGCCTTTTTCAACCACACATCGATGTTGAACAGGCTGCCGCCGCTGCGAGCCGATGTGTATCCGCACTCGACCGCCAGCCGCGCGTTGGCCGCCGCCAGCAGCGTGACGTATTCCACCGGGTACTTGATGTCCAGGTCTTCAAGCGCGGCCACGTTGAAATACGTCGGATGAAAATGCGCCTCGACCAGGCCAGGCAGGATCGTGCCGCCGCGGGCGTCGATCGTGGTTGCGTCCGGAGGCACCGCCGGCGCCGCAGCCACTGGCCCGGCGAATTCGATCCGCCCGTCGCGAATCACCACCGCCGCATCGCGCACCGGCGGCCTGCCCGTTCCGTCCACAAGTTGCCCCTGCTTGATGATCGTCGTGCCGGTTGCCGTTTTCATGATTGCCTCCTCTTTTCTCTTCGTTTAGCCGCCAAGCCGAAGGCGTGCGCGCCGAGCCGGTGGTGCCACAGTTTGGCGAGCGGGGGCCGTGAGGCCCCCGAGGAACCAGCCGAATTCTCGGAGGGCTGACGCCCTCCGCTCGCCAAACGGTAGCACTCCTTCCGAGCCGCCGCGCTTGCCGGTCAGTGCCCGCCAGTCTAAGCTCGGATCAACCCCGATGCCACACTTGAGATGTTACTCCCTCTCCCCGGGGAGAGGGCTGGGGTGAGGGGTGGTGCAAGGGTCTCTTGCGTGTGCGACGATGGGACCGCGTGTGCGACCCCTCACCCCCAACCCCTCTCCCCAAAGGGGCGAGGGGAGTAACGCGTTTGTCCGACCCCTCTCCCCAAGGGGGAGAGGGGAGAACCAGTGGCGATAGGAGCTCGACGGATGTCCACACAACGATTCGCACTCGCCGGACTGATCGCGGTTCTGCTCGCGATCCGCCTCGCGGCACCACGGGCCGACGAACCGAAGTTGCCTCCGCCGGAAAAACTCTTCGCCCGCGAAAACCTCGTCGCGTGGTGTATCGTCCCGTTCGACGCGAAGAAACGCGGGCCGGAGGAGCGGGCGGCGATGATGGCTCGGCTGGGGTTCAAGCACTTCGCGTACGACTACCGTGCCGAACACATCCCCACGTTCGACGCCGAGGTCGCCGCGCTCAAGAAACACGGCATCGCGCTCGACGCCTGGTGGTTCCCCACCAGCTTGAACGACGAGGCGAAGCTGATCCTGAGCGTGCTCGAGCGGCATCAAGTCAAGGCGCAGCTCTGGGTCACCGGTGGCGGCGGGCCAACGAAGGACGCGGCCGAACAGCGGCAACGGGTCGAAGCGGAAGCAAATCGCATCCGGCCGATTGCCGACGCGGCGGCGAAGATCGGTTGCACCGTGGGCCTGTACAACCACGGCGGCTGGTTCGGCGAACCGGAAAACCAACTCGCGATCATCGAACAACTCAAGCTGCCGAACGTGGGCATCGTCTACAACCAGCACCACGGCCACGACCACGTCGATCGTTTTCCCGCGCTGCTCGCGAAGATGAGGAAAAACCTGCTCTGCCTGAACCTGAACGGCATGACAAAAGACGGCGAGCGCCGTGGCCAAAAGATTTTGCAACTCGGTCAGGGGGAACTCGACCTCGGCCTGTTGAAAACGATCCGCGACAGCGGCTACCGCGGCCCGATCGGGATCATCGGCCACACGCAGGACGACGCCGAAGCCCGCTTGCACGACAACCTCGATGGCCTCGACTGGCTGCTCCCGCAGGTTGACGGCAAGCCGGCCGGTCCGAAACCAAAACCGCGTACGCCCGTACCGCAACCAACCGCGTCCGCCGCTCCCAAACCGACACCGCCCGAACTACTCGGCCTGCCACTCGTCGCGGGGCGATTCGGCAAGGCGCTCGATCCGCGTCGCGCCGCGTTCGCGATCGACGCGAAACCGGACTTTACGAAGCCGCCGCTCACCGTCGAATGCTGGACGAAACTGGAGTCGGCTCGCGGGTTCAACATCCTCGTCGCTTGTCAGCCGAAGGAATCGGCCGACCACTGGGAACTTTATTCGTACGCTGGCAGCGGTGAACTGAGTTTTTACATTCCCGGTTTCGCGCCGGCCGAGATCAAATCGGGCGTGGCGATCACCGATGGCAAATGGCACTACGTCGCAGCCACCTTCGACGGGCAGCAGGTCCGCCTGTTCGTCGACGCAAAGCTCGCGAAGTCGGTCGTCGTGAATCGCCAGCGCGACGGCGAGCCAACCGGACCGCTGTGGATTGGAGCCTACCCACCGCAAGGCATCGGCTGCGACGGCGTGCTCGACGAGGTGCGGTTGTCAAACACGATCCGCCCGCTCGACCGCTTGCCGTCGGAACCGTTTTCGCCCGACGAACACACGCTCGGCCTGTGGCATCTGGACTACCTCGACAACCAGCAACGTCTTCGAGACGCCTCGCCGCGCGATCACCACGCGAAACCGCTCGTGGGACAGGCTTCCAGCCTGTCGTCATCGTCTCGGCAGATTGGAAGCCTGCCCCGCAAGCCACACAATCACTGGGGCAAGGAGGAGGTCGGGTTCGACTGGCAGGAATCGGACTCCGTGGACGACCGCTGGAAGTTCATGGACACCGGGCAGTTTTTCAGCGGGTCAATCAACACGCCCGGCCAGCCGACGGCGAAGGGGATCGCGATTCGGCTGGGTGATGCCAACGAGGCCGCCGTCTGTTTCGACACGGACCTGCTGCGGTTCTCGTGCGGCTGGACGGGCGACTTTTTGAAATTCGATCCGGCTCGCTACGGCCTGATCGGTCGCACGACCGTGGCCGGTTCGGTCGTGTTCACGAACGGGGTGCAACCCGGCTGGGCACAGCGAGACAACTTCGCCGACCCGCGCCCGCGCGGCCTTGGCCCGCTTCCGCGCGACTGGGGGCGCTACCGTGGTCTGTATCTCCACGGCAACCGCGTCGTGCTGAGCTACACCGTCGGCGGCGTGGACGTTCTCGATTCGCCCTGGGTCGAACGCCGAAGCAACTCGCTGGTGCTGACCCGTTCGCTCGAAATCTCACCCAGCCGCGAACCACTCACGATGGTCGTGTGCGCCGAAGCCGACCGAGCCGCGATCGAATCGGCTCCTGCCGGAGTCGCACTCGCCACGCGAAGACTTCCGAAGTCTGCTGAGACTTCGGAAGTCTCCGCGTTCACCGTGCTCACGATCTCCTCGCACGAGAAGCCGGTCCACGTGAAATTGTCATTTGCGTCTCCCCCCCTTACGAAGGGGGGGCAGGGGGGGTCACGCGAGCCATCTGACTCGCCGGGCGCGAAAGACTCGAACGAGAATGCAACGGCTCGCGTTCTCCGCAGCGAGAGCGATCGGAAGACGACCGGCACACGCAACCCCCCCGGCCCCCCCTTCGTAAGGGGGGGAGAAACTGTGCCCGACCTCCGCCGCTGGACTCAACCCGGTCCCGCGCGGTGGACGACCGAGATCGTCACGCGCGGCCGCGTGTCGGACGACACGAAGGAGCCGTACGTCGTGGACACGCTGACGCTCCCGTTCGACAACCCGTACCGGGCGCTGTTCTTCGTCAGCGGCCACGACTTTTTCAAGAACGGAGACGCCGCGATCTGCACCGCGCACGGAGACGTCTGGCGCGTCGGCGGCATCGACGACCGGCTGGAGCGTCTGACGTGGAAGCGGTTCGCCACCGGGTTGTTCCAGCCGCTCGGGTTGCGGATCGTGGATGATGTCGTCCACGTCGTCGGTCGCGATCAAATCACGCGCCTGCACGACCGCGATGGCAACGCCGAAGCCGACTTCTATGAGAATTTCAACAACGACGGGCAGGTGACGCTGAACGGACACGAATACACCACGTGCCTCGAAACCGATGCGGCCGGGAATTTTTACTACATCAAGGGGAGCAGCGGCGGAAAGTCCGATCACGACGGTTGCCTGCTCCGCGTGTCGCGAGACGGCTCGAAAATGGAAATCGTCGCAACCGGCTTCCGCAACGCGAATGGCCTCGGCATCGGCCCCGGCGACGTGATCACTGTGGCTCCGCAGGAAGGCGAGTGGACGCCGGCGTCCGGAATCTTCGAAGTCCGCGCCGGCGGTTTCTACGGCGCGATGCCGATGCACCATCGTCCGCAGACGCCGACCGATTACGATCGCCCGCTCTGCTGGATCCCGCGCCGCGACGACAACTCGTCCGGTGGCCAGGTGTGGGTGACCAGCGACCGCTGGGGACCGCTCGCGGGCCAGCTTCTGCATCTGTCGTACGGCCAGTGCAGGGTGCAGTTGGTGCTGAGAGAGCCACTCGAACTCTCCCCCCCTTTCAAAGGGGGGGCAGGGGGGGTACAAGCAACGCCAAACGTTCGTTCGAGATCGACCTCAATCGCCGAGCCGCCGCGCCAACCGATCGATCGAAATTCCGGGAGCGGAACGACCCCCCCCGGCCCCCCCTTCGTAAGGGGGGGAGAAATTCTTGGCCGCGTCGTTTCGCAAGGGGGCACGGTCACGCTGCCGCTCAATTTTGAATCCGGCATCATGCGCGGACGGTTCTCTCCGCACGATGGACAACTTTACGTGAGCGGCCTCCTCGGCTGGACGACCAGCGCGGCGAAGGACGGTTGCTTCGAGCGCGTCCGCTACACCGGACGCCCCGTCGATCTCCCGGTGCAAGCGCGGCCGATGCGGAACGGACTGGCGATCACGTTCACCCGGCCGCTCGACAAGCAGACCGCGGAAGACCCCGACAACTACTTCGTCCAGCAGTGGAACTACCTCTGGTCGGCAGCATACGGATCGCCGGAGTACAAGGTCTCGGACTCGAAGCAGCAGGGGAGAGATGAAGTCGAAGTCCGCTCGGCCACGCTGCTCGACGACGGCCGCACGGTGTTCCTCGAAATGGATCGCGTGCAGCCGGTGCATCAGATGATCGTGAAGTACGACGTGAAAGGATCGGACGGCGCGGCGCTTCGCCAGCAACTCAGCCTCACGATTCATTCGGTTCCCGATCGCGAACAACCGCCGGAATCGCTCGTCCGCCGCCCGCGACGTGGCGACCTGCCAGCCGACCTCGCCGCAGCGGTGGTGCCTGGCGTGCTGCTCAAGTTTCGCAGCGCGTCTCCCCTCTCTCCTTTGGGGAGAGGGGCCGGGGGTGAGGGGCGGACTGCGCGGTCCAACGATTCTCGTTCGCGCTCAGAGACGCCTGCACCGCCCCCCACCCCTAACCCCCCTCCCCAAGGGGGAGAGGGGAACAGCATGTGGTCCGACGCGAGGATCGCACGCCTGCTTGCGTGGCACGTCCCGGCCGGATCGGCCGTGTCGTCGAACACGCCGCCGGGGCCGTTCGAGATCTCCGCCAGCGGCTGGTTGCGCACGACAGCTCGCGGAACGTACCGAGTCAGTTTGCGCGGATCGGGATCGGGGACGCTGACGATCAACGGCGCGGCCGTGCTGCGTGGCAAGCTTGATTCCACCTCCGGGCGCGAGGGGAGTTTGAGCGCGGACGTGAAATTGCTTCGTGGGTTCAATCGAGTCGAACTGAGTTACCGCGGTCCGGCCGAAGGAGATTCGATGCTGCGGCTGTTGTGGGGCGTTCGCGACGAAACACCCGTTGGCGCATCGCCGATGGAGTTCTTTCCGACCGAGCCGGTGCCGCCGACCGCGTGGGTGTGCGACCCGCGAGACGACTTGCTGGCGCAGTTGCAACTCGTGCGGAACGGGCGGGAGTTGTTCATCGAACGGCGCTGCGCGAGTTGTCACACGATCACCTCTCCCTCGCCCGCGCAGGGGGAGAAGGGGCTCGGGAGTGAGGGACGGGGCACCCCGAGCGCGGTTCCCAATCGCAGTCCAGAAACGCCCGCCACTCACCCCCAACCCCTCTCCCCCTTCGGAGGCGAGGGGAGCGATGCGCCCGACTTGCGCGGGATCGGTTCGCGATTGCAGCGTGAGTGGTTGCTGGCGTGGCTGCTCGATCCGCGATCGATGCGGAACGATCTCACGATGCCGCGCTTGTTTGATGCTCGCGATGCTGCCGCGCGGCGCGAGGCGGCAGACGTGGTGGCGTATCTACTCACGTTGCCGGCGATGGCTGGATCGGCACGGGCGGACAAGCCGCCCGTGGCACCTAGGGTCGAGGCCGGGGAGAGACCGCGCGGGCGGCCCCTCACCCCCGGCCCCTCTCCCCCAAGGGGAGAGGGGAGGAAGGCGATCGATGAGGGAGCCGTGTTGTTCGAGGACTTGGGCTGCGTCGGGTGCCATCGGTTCACGGCTCCGAGCGAGAAGGATGAGTACGAACGCGTGTCGCTGCACTTCGTCGGCCGGAAGTTTGCGGAAGGGCAACTCGTGGAGTTCCTGATCGCACCGCACGAGCACTTCGCGGCGAACCGGATGCCGGATTTCAAATTGAATCGTGACGAAGCGGCGTCGCTGGCGGGGTTCGTGCTCGACCGTGCGACGGGACGGCTGCCGATGTCGAACGCACCGGCGTCCGGCGACGCGGTGCGCGGCAAGGCGGCGTTCGAGCGGTTGCGGTGCGGGAATTGCCACCGGATCGGAGACGATGCGCCGGCGGCGGCAGAGTCGCGGCCGATCGCGATTCCGCGCGGTTCGGCCAGTGTGGCACTGGCTCAGCCAGTGGCACACATCAGGGGATGTCTCGCGGCCGATCCGGCGGCGCGCGGGCGGGCGCCGTGGTATGACTTCACGGCGGATGAGCAGCGGGCGCTGCGGGCGTTTCTCGCTGACGACAAAACTCCGGCGGGACGCCGGAGCCACGTCGTCGAGGATGCGGAGCGGTTGGTGAAGTCGCTGCGCTGCGGGACGTGTCACGCACGCGATGATCGGTCGAGCACGCTCCCCGCGATCGTGGCCGACGAGAGCGAACGCGGGTTGCCGCCGGAGACGATTCCGAATCTCACCTGGACCGGCGAGAAACTGCGCACGGAGTGGCTGCGGGATTTCATCGGCGGCAAGGTCGAATATCGTCCGCGTCCGTGGTTGAAAGCGCGAATGCCGGCGTTCCCGGCCTACGCCGAAACGCTCGCGTTCGGGCTGGCACTTTCACACGGGATTGGTGACGACAGCACCCCGGCTGTTCCGAGCAGCCGGGGTGCTGAAACCGACGAGGCGTCGCTGGCGGAAGCTGGATCGCGGCTGACGTTCAAAGCGCAGGGGCTGGACTGCCGGCAGTGTCACGGAATCGGCCGCGAGCAGCCGACGGGGGACAAGGGTTCGCTGCCGTCGCCCGGAATCAATTTTGGTCACGTTCGCGAGCGGATGCGGCACGATTTTTTTGGCCGCTTCGTGCTCGACCCGCCGCGGTACGACATCGGCAGCCGGATGCCCAAGCTGTCGGCCGACGGTCGCACGACGACGGCGACCGCGATCCTCGACGGCGATGCCGCAGCGCAGTTTGAAGCTCTCTGGCAATTCGTTCAGACCGTGCGATCGCCAACCGAACCAGCCACAGCCGCGCCGGAATCGGATCGAATCGGGACGCCGAAGTGACGTCGATCGGCAACATCCGCCGGTTCGAACTTCGCGCGGAAACTGCCGGCGCGGCGGACGCCGATCGCGCCCGACGCCGACTCGACACTCGTGATGGCGCGGGCTAGCATCCGCCGCCCGTTTGCTTCAACGATTTGTAGGACGGCCCTTCCGGGCCGTCACGCGAGTCGGCCTGGAAGGCCCGACCTACGGCGCGAGTTTCTCGTCACACGTCATCTCCTTCGAATGGAATCGAGGACCATCATGCTCCGAGCGATCTGCTCGCGCGCGGCCGGCGAGCTGCAGCGGATTTGGAACCGACTTGGGAATTCGTGCGGCTCAAGTGGCAGGGCGGGACGCCGGCCGAATCGGCGCCGCGCCGCGTTCCCGTTGGCCGTCGGATGCGAACGGCTGGAGGCGCGGTGTCTGCTGGCGGCCGGACTTCCGGACACTTCGTGGAACGTGACCGGGCGAACGACGACCGACTTCGGCGTCGGGAACGATCGCGCCTCGGCCGTGGTGTTGCAGTCGGACGGCAAGGTCGTCGCGGGGGGCATGGCCTTCGGCGGGTTGAACGATGACTTCGCACTCGTGCGCTACAATCGTGACGGCACGCTGGATACATCGTTCGGGACGGGCGGTCGCGTCACGACGAATTTTGGGATCGGCGACGATCGCATCCTGACACTGGCGCTGCAACCGGATGGAAAGATCATCGCCGGCGGCAAGGCGTTCAACGGATTGAACTTTGACTTCGCGCTGGCGAGGTACAACGAGAACGGCACGCTGGACGCATCGTTCGGCGTGGGGGGACTCGTGGCGACGAATCTGGGAACGGGCGACGACGTGATCGCGGGGGTGACGGTGCTTCCGGACGGGAGAATCGTCGCGGCTGGGTCAACGTTTGGTGCGCGCGATTCGGACTTTGCCGTGGCCCGTTACCTGAGCAACGGGTTCCTCGACCCGACATTCAGCGGCGATGGAATTGTCACGACCGATTCCGGGCGCGGAGACGACGCGGCGAATGGGCTGGTCGTGCAGCCGGACGGGCGGATCGTGGTCGTCGGGTCCACGATGAACGGCAGCGCCGAGGACTTCGGGATCATGCGGTATCTGACGGACGGGTCGCCCGATCCGGGATTTGGCACGAACGGCGGAGTCGCGACGGTGTTTGGCAACGGTTCCGACCGGGCCTTCAAGGTGGCGCTGACGCCGGGCGGGAAGATCGTCGTCGTGGGGACGACCGACAACGGATTGAATCTCGACTTCGCGGTCGCGCGGTATCTGCCCAACGGGTCGCTCGACACGAGTTTCGATTCCGACGGCAAGCTGTCTTTGGATTTCAACGGGGGCGACGACATTGCCTTCGGCGTGGCCGTGCAGCCGAACGGGCGGATCGTGGTCGCCGGGACGGGCTCGAACGGCAGCAACGCCAACTTCGCGCTCGCGCGGTTCAACTCGAACGGCGGCCAGGACACGTCGTTCTCGATCGGCGGCAGCGTGTTGACGCAGTTTGGGACGTTTCGAGATGCGACCGCCCGCGCGGTGTCGATCCAGGCGAACGGCAGGATTGTCGTCGCAGGTTTCGCGTCGAACGGAACGAACGACGACTTTGCCGTCGCCCGATTCCAGGGCGATGCGCTGCAGCGGATGTACCGGCTGTACAACCCGGTCGCGAACTTTCATTTCTTCACCACGTCGCAGGCGGAGTTTCAATTTGCGGCGGCGCGCGGCTACCGCGACGAAACGACGGCCCGCACCGGCTTCAGCGTGGCGGAGACTCAGCAGGCCGGCAGCCTGCCGCTGCATCGCCTGTACAACCCGATCAAGGGGAGCCATTACTACACGACCAACGACAGCGAACGCGACGTGCTGGTGTCGCTGGGCTGGCGCTACGAGCGCGACGAGGGGTTTGTGTTCTCGAGCCAGGTGACCGGGACCGTCGAGGTGTTCCGGCTGTGGAATCGGGACAGCGGCGTGCACCTGTTCACCGAGAGTCCCACCGTGCGCGACGCCGTGCTGCGGGCGTTTCCTGGCATCTGGGAACAACACGCCAGCGTCGGGTTTGCCTATCCGGTATCGGGGTTGGGCGAAGCCCAGGCCGCCGCGCGGTCTGCGACCGTGCGCTCGGCAGCCAGCCGCGGTGTCGAGTCCCGCGAGATCTCCGGCAACCGTTGCGACACGTCCATCGACTCTACGTCGCGGGACGCATCGACTTCCGATCTCGCTTCGCGGTTGGCGATCGCGAATGCTGGATCGCTCGCGCTGACGGCATCATCGTCAACCCTGGCGGGCAACGATGCTCGTTCGCTGCCAGTCATCGCATCGGACACGTCGGTAGATCCCGATCACGAACCGTTCGATCTTGCCTGGGAAGAATTCGGGCCAGCCGACTGGCCGGAGTTTTGATTTGATCTCGCGTCATCTCTACAGGCGTAGGGTGGGACCAGCGAAGCGCAGGCCCACCAGCGTCATCGTGGCACCCAGCGGGAATGGTGGGCCGGCACTCGCTACGCGAGTTGGTCCCACCCTACGAGTCAGCGTTGCAACTTCAAACCTGACTGCGTGATCTCAAACGGCACGATGCTGTCGTCGCACGGGCTGCCGCGATGTTTGGCCACGTGCAAGGCTCGGCCCATGCGCGTCCCGTCGCGCGTCTTGCCCATCAGGATGATCGTGTTGGCGTTTGACAGCACGTCGCCGGTGTCGAGCGGCCGGCCGAGCAGGTCGTCCAGCATCACCTCGTGCGTGGTGTAGAGCAGCAGGCAGGCGATCTGCCGGTGATCGTAGACGTGCCGGGAGACCTCGGCGGCGTGGATGCGGAAGTGCTCGCGAAGCAAATCGCGGGCGACCCAGTCGGCGTCCTTGTGCAGAATCTGGTGATAGATGTATTCAAACAGGTCGAACTGGAACGAGTCGCTCGGCTTGTCCGCCGGTTCGACGCCGTCGATCACGCAGCGCCGCGCGCCGTGCACGAAGTTGCCGTAGAAAAACCAGATGGCGAGCTGCAGTTTCTTGATGTGTTCGATCTTCCACTCCCGGAGCTGTTCCTCGTCGAGGTCGTTCCGGGTGACACGTCGGCCGGCGCGGTCGAAGATGTGCAGGTAGTCGCGCCGGGCCAGATCGCGATCGAACACGCGCGCCGGATCGACGACGGAGTTGGCAGCCTGAGTGGTCAGCCGCCAGCCGAACATCCGCTCGGCGTACTCGGCCTGACTCTGCGAATCGCCCCGCGTCGTCAGATCGAAAATGATCCCCGGTTCGCACTCCTGATCGGAGTCGGCTCCCGCGTGCGCGAATTGCAGACCGAGTTGCGTCTTTCCGATCCCGGTCGCTCCCGCGACAACCGTGAGCGTGCCGGGGAGCAGGCCGCCGCCCAGCAGCGTGTCGAGGTCGGCGTTGCCGGTGCGGAGGCGGGGGTTGGGGGCAGTGGGCAGTGGGCAGTGGGCAGTAGGCACAGGTCCGTTGTCCTTGACGATCACCAAGTTCTCGTTTCATTCCGACGTCCAAGTATCCCTACTGCCCACTGCCTACTGCCTGCTGCCCAGCGTGCGTCACTTCTTCAAATGCTTGTCAAACCAATCGGCAAGCGTGACCAAGTCCTTGTCGAGGCCGGGCCAGCCGTGAGCGGCACCGGGTTTGGTGACGAGTTCGGCGGGGACGTTGACCGACTTGAGCTTCGTGATGATGAGTTGCGCCTGTTGAATCGGCACGAGCAGATCGGCGTCGCCGTGGATGATCAGCGTCGGCGGATCGTCGACCGTGACGTGATTGATCGGCGAAATCTGTCGTCCGATCTCCAGCACTTTCGCCTCGTCCGTGATCGGCACGAACGCCCTGATCGAATTGTCGAGCTCATGGAAATCGAACGGCGCTCGAAAATTCTTGAGCACTCCGCGGCCGAGCGCGATCTCGCCGTCCTTGCCGTAGTTCAGGAAATCGGTCGGCGGGAAAAAGCAGGCGACGGCTTGCACGCGGCTCGATTCGCGATCGACCGGGTCCCTGGCTTCCTTGTTGCCGGCGGTCCCGGCGGTCCCCTGCATGAGCGAGAGGTGCCCGCCGGCCGACGCGCCGTAGATGCCGAGCCGGTTGGGATCGAACTTATAGTCGGCGGCCTTGCTGCGGATGAACCGCGTCGCACGGTGCATGTCTTCCAAAACTTCCGGGATCGTGAATTTTGGCTGGCTGCCGTGGACGACGGCGAACACCGAGTAGCCCCGGTTCACGAACTCCTGCACGAACGCCGCGTTGATGTTCGCGTGCGCCGAGAACCAACCGCCGCTGACCACGAAGATCAGCCCGGCTCCGTTTGCATTTTCCTTCGGCTGGAACACGTCCAGCGTCAGGGCCACGCCGTGCTTGCGGCCGTAGATCACGTCCTCGGTACGAGTGAAGTTCGGCCCGTCGGCCGCTCGCGCCGCGAGGCCGCACGCGGATGAAGTCAGAACAAGCAGCAACGCCACGACAAATTTGATGCGCATGGGTGGTTCCTCCGGGTTGAAGAATGACATTGACCGCCATCTTCCCGAAGCGATCGCAGCCCTGCAATCGAGTTGCCGGAGCCGGTCGGGCTACCGTTTGGCGAGCGGGGGCCGTGAGGCCCCCGAGGACCAGCCGAATTCTCGGAGGGCTGACGCCCTCCGCTCGCCAAACTGTAGCACTACCCCGGAGCCGGTCATATCAGACCGCAGAGTTCGCGGAGGACGCGGAGATCACAGCCGCAGCGTTCTGCACGCCCTCCGCGGTTACTCGTTTGACAGTCACTGCAACCCATCCGATCGATCCCGTCCGCCCGGGCGGCGCGATCGGATCGACCGTCAGGTTCGAAATCGATTTTGCAGGAATGCTGCCGGCACGCCACGCACCGGCTCAAGTTGTGGGGGATAGTGTTGAGTGGAAGCAACATCAACGACCCTCGCAGGAGGGGAAAATCATGCACCGTGACAAACGCATTGGTCTGGGTTTGGGGATTCTGCTGGTGGGAGTGGTGGGAGCGTTGTTCTTCCGGCGCGAACCGGCCGACAAGTCGAACGCGCCGCCCCCGCCGCTCGAATCGGCGAAGGAATTGAACCGGCAGATCGCTGAGAAACCGAACGGCCCGTACATCGTCGGCGGAACCGAAGAATTCCTCGCGACCGCACCGACGCCGCCCGCGCGCCAGCCGCAAGCCAGTTCGGAACGGACGCCCGACGCATTCCGCAAGCCGCAGTTTTTGAACGAGCAGGCGGACGTGTTTTCGGCCGGAGAATCCGGTCGCTCGACCGCGGCTCCGGCTCCGGACCCGATCACGACCGAGTCGCGACGCCCGACCGCAACGGAGACCGATCGCGCGCCGAGAGACCTCGGCGCCCGCGAGTCCGCGTCGGCCGATCCGGCTCACGACCGGGACGACGCGCCGGCGATCGCCGATCGCGGCGGACAACCGATTCTGGTCGGCACGATCGAGGTTCCCGCGCCGATTCCAATGCGCTCGAACGAGCAGCCACATCCGGCCGCAACCGCCGATTCGCCGGCTGCGTCAACTCGCGATGCGGCGGCGACGGCCACCACGTCTCGCGTCACGCATGTGACGAAAGCCGGGGAAACGCTGAGCGCGATCGCCGCGAAGTACCTCGGCAGCAGCGCGAAGTATCACGAAATTTACGAAGCCAACAAGGACGTGCTGCACAGCCCGAACGTCGTGCCGGAAGGCGTGACTCTCGTCATCCCCAAGGCCGCGCCCGCCAGGTCGGCTCCGGCAGCGACGACGACCAAACCGGAATCCGGATCGGCCGCGCATACGGAACCAACGGCAACTCCTCGCGCGGCGGGTTCGGCCGCGCCGCCCGCGACCGATTCCGGCCGGTTGAAGTTTGAACCCGTCCACCGATCGCCGTTCGCGGCCGGTCGGGCACCGAAGTCTCAATCGGGCGCGTCCCCCGCGCCATCCAGTTCGAGCAGCGTGATCGAGGAGGCTCCGAGCCTGGATGCGAACCGCCGGACCGGCCCCGTCAATTTGCTCAGCCCCGAAAACGAGAGCATCGACACGCCGCCGTCTCGCAACGCGCGCCCGCGGACCTACAAAGTCCAACGCGGCGACACGCTGGAGGCGATTTCGGTGAAGTTCTACGGCGTGCGCGGCAAGTCGGACGACTTGTTCAAGGCCAACCGCGACAAGCTCGCCAGCCCGAACGCACTTCGCGAGGGGCTGGAAATCGTTGTGCCGTAAGCTCAGGCAACAGCCATCACAATTTGAAGCCCGGCTGATTCAATCCAGCCGGGCTTCTGCGTTTGCGGCCCTGGCGAAACTTCCGTCCCGCACCTCTTCTGCTAAACTGCCTGCGAAGCAAACGATTGACGAGTGGAACACTAATCTCCACTGATCGGCGCTGATCGGCGGAGCTTCGACATCAGCGTGGATTAGCGCTGATTAGTGTTCCCGACTGCTTGAGAAGCCGGAAACTGTGTGACTTGCAGATCGTCAAATGATTCAGGACGAATTTCCAGTTCGACATTTGGAGACCTCGACGATGAAGTTTTCACCGCGCAAACGCCGGCTTGCTGCCGCCTTGTCATTCGCAGCATTCTTCGTTCTTCTCCCCGGTTTGGCTTCCGCGGGCGAACCGAAGGCGGACAGCAAGGTGGTCAGTGCGCAGACGCCGGGGCATGCGGTCGAGATTTCAGCGGACATCACGAAGGCGAAGCGCTTGTTTCTTGTCGTGAACGATGGTGGCGATGGATTCGGTTGCGACTGGGCGAACTGGGCCGAGCCGCGGCTGATCGGGGAGAAGGGGGAACTGAAGCTGACCGACCTCGCGTGGCGTTCGGCCAAGTCGGATTACGGCGAGGTGCGGAAGAACGCGAACTGCAAGGGCGACGCGATGCGCATCGCGGGCAAGCCGGTCGAGTTCGGCATCGGCACGCACGCGAATTCGATGATCGCGTTCGAACTCCCCGACGGGTACACGCAGTTCAAGGCGCGGGTGGGCATCGACGATGCCGGAGCGAACCAGGGTTGCGGTTCGACCGTGCGGTTCCTCGTGTTCACCGAGCGACCCGACGCGCAGTTTCTGGCGGCCTCGATCGGCAACGTGGCGGCGAGCCGCGATGCGAAGGATGCCGTCGCGGGGCTGGATGTGCATCCCGACTTGGAATGCACGCTGTTCGCCGCCGAGCCGCTGATGCTCAACCCGACGAACATCGACATCGATCACCTCGGGCGCGTGTGGGTGTGCGAGGTCGTGAACTACCGGCGATTCGCCAACAATTCGCATCCCGAACGGAAGGAAGGGGACCGCATCCTGATCCTCGAAGACACCAACGGCGACAGCACGCTCGACAAGGCCACGGTGTTTTACCAGGGTCGCGACGTCGATTCGGCTCACGGGATTTGCGTGCTGCCGACGCCGTCGGGCAAGGGAACCAAAGCGATCATTTCGTGCGGGAGTCAGGTCTTCTTCCTGATCGACGACGACGGCGATCTGAAAGCCGACCGGAAGGAAATCCTGTTCACCGGCATCGAGGGGACGCAGCACGATCACGGAATCCATGCCTTCGTGTTCGGACCCGACGGCAAGCTGTATTTCAATTTCGGCAACAGCGGCAAGCGGATCAAGGACAAGGACGGCAAGCCGATCATCGACCTGGCGGGCAACGAAGTGAACGACAGCCGCAAGCCGTATCAGGAAGGGATGGTTTTTCGCTGCAACATGGACGGCAGCCAGTTCGAGACGCTGGCCTGGAATTTTCGGAACAACTGGGAAGTCGCCGTGGACAGCTTCGGCACGATGTGGCAGTCCGACAACGACGACGACGGCAACCGCGGCGTGCGGATCAACTACGTGATGGAGTTCGGCAACTACGGCTACAAGGATGAACTGACC
>Ga0233424_10000753_pt1 | contig 36425 bp, 47 predicted proteins | sample Watercolumn_Towu_FD_181011 | JGI IMG/M metagenome (GOLD analysis project Ga0233424, IMG submission 181011) | Freshwater microbial communities from Lake Towuti, South Sulawesi, Indonesia - Watercolumn_Towuti2014_125_MG | ecosystem: Environmental > Aquatic > Freshwater > Lake | place: Indonesia...
GATTCACAGCGCGGAGGTCTTTGACCTCCGTACCACACAAAAAAACCAGACCACACACGTCCTCCGACAACTCAACCCTCCCACCAGAACATACACCGCACCCCACGACCCTCCAGGTCGTGGGGTGCGTCAGTTTTCAATCTCCAGCAGTTCGAATCAAGGCCACGCTGACTGTGCCGAACTGTACGACCCAAGTACAATCGCGAAAATGGCGGCTTCGTTCGAAGCCCTTCCGACCCGTTCGCATTCTTGTCGCTGAATAATGTTGCTTCGCTTGCAAATGTAGAACCCGCCCTTCAAAATAACCGGCCTCAGGAGGATGGTTGCACCGGATGCGCTGAACTTCATCTCTCGATTCCCAAGAAGGGGGCCACATGATGCGGGCACATCGGATGATGGTAGCGAGTTGCTTGACCATTGCAGTATTGCTGACTGGGCTCACAATTGCGCAGGACAAAAGCCCGGGCGAGAAAAAGGGTGACGCGAAGGAAAAGTCCACAAATCGACTACCTGACAACTACGGGAAGATCGGTTTGACAGAAAGCCAACGGGTTAAGATCTACGCGATACAAGATCGTTCACGGGCGGAAATCGACGCGCTGCAAAAGCAAATTAACGAGAAGCGTGCAGCTGCGGACAAGGAGATCGAGGCTGTTTTGTCACCGGAACAAAAGGCAATCGTTGCGAAGTTGAAGGAAGAAGCCGAAGCGAAAAAGAAGGAAGCCAAACAGAAAGCGAAGGACAAGAAAGAATCGGCGTCACAATCGAGTAAATGATTTTCTGACTTTTGCGTACTCGTCAAGCAAGTGATCGGCAGAGAGGGCACAGTCGCTTTTGTCGCGACCGTGCCCTCTGTAACAAGTGCGACATGCCGGAGAAGTCGCGTGACAGAGCCAGAATCACACGCCCCGATCAACGACTCGAGTTCCTCTAAGAAACGCGTCGATCCGAAAATCGGCACACATTCGATTCCGCCTATCGGTGCCAACACTCCAGATCTGCAGCGGTCGATCGCGCCAGTGGCGGCCACCTCGTCAACGCCAGTTAGCGCCGCTGCCTCGGCACGCAGCAAATGGCTGCGACGAAGTGATCAAATCTTTGTTGGCTCGCTTGCGATAACTGCACTTGTCGTATTCGTAATTGACTACGCCAGACTGAGTGGCTGGGGAGCAAGGTCCGTCGAAATACTACGGCTGCCCGACACCGAATACAAATACAAACTTGATGTGAATCGGGCGACGTGGGTCGAGTGGTCACTGCTCGACGGCATTGGTGAAATCCTCGGAAAACGGATTGTCGCTGACCGAGAGAAAAACGGGCCATTTCGATCCGTGGACGACGTACTGCGAGTTCACGGCATTGGCCCGAAAAAACTGGAGCGGATGCGACCGTGGCTCGAGGTTCGCGACCATAGTGGCACCTCAGAGCGGACCGTTTCCGACGAAGAATTCCCCTGAAAACCAAGTGCGTCGGCTCGTTGTACCGTCGTCACTTGACCGCCGCGTTACGTGACTCAGATGAAATGATTTGCCGAGCTCGCCAGATCGATTCAAGAACATCGTTGATGTACCGCTCGTCCGAGAACGGGCTCATGATGTACGATTTCAGGGCCATGATTGGTTCGCCATAACTTGATTCTCTATAGCAGTCGGTCATCGAGATGACGACGCCTCGGCCGTGGAGTGCTTCCCCTTGGATGATTTCGAAGATGCGGCGGTTGTATTCGTTGTGCCTCAGCAGGCTGTCTCGATAGGACGGGTCATTGCGTTCGAGGTCGGGGACAGTAAAGGTATCGATTCCGTCGGGAAAGACTCGGAACAACGTGACTGGACCAAAATGGTCGCTGTTCAGGACGTGCGTCGCGGCATGGCTTTCCAAACGCTCCCGAAGCGCTTCCGCCATAGTCACGAGGTGGCCAAGGAGTGACCTCAGTCCGGATTTGCCAAACAGCAACAGGTTTGCTAGCGCCGACATCGGGCCGAAGCCGCTGCGAGTCGTCTCCAGAGTGTACCGACCAGGATGGTAGGTTCCCGATTTCCCGACGTAAGGCATTGAATCCGCACTGCGAGTACACAGTTGCAGATCTGCGGAGTCACGAAGCAGTATCATGCTCGATACGTACGGGGCAAAGCCCGTCTTGTGGAAATCGATTCCAATCGAGTCTGCAAGATGGAGGTGCTGGATACGACGTCTAGCCCCAGCCAGAGCGCGGACAGTGCGGCCGCGAAATCCAAGTGGGTTTAGGTCGAAATCATAGTCATTGAAAACCGTCCACGCCCAACCGATCACAGCGTCGGCATGGATGTGCGGACGGTATTCGAGCCCAAACTCGTCGACCAACCGATCGCGAACGTCGCAGATCGACTGCAAATCATCGATGCCGAAGGCATCCGTCGTTCCCATCGTGGCTACAATCGCGGCGATCGGCTTTCCCTGGCGAAGCAGATCTCGGCACATCGTTTCGAGCAAGCAGATTCGCATTTCGCTGTGATCGTCGGTTGGCACTTCGACGAGATTCTCTCGCCCCATGCCAAGCCAGCTTGCGATCGTGCCGCACGCGTAATGTGCCTGTGTCGAACAGACAACGTGTGCACGTTCCCGGAGTCCATGTTGCATCGACCCCGGCAGAGCCTTTTCGAGTCCGATGCGCGTTCCATACATCAAAGTGCCGGTCCCTCCAAAAGTGAACACGCCAGCGGAAGTTGCGGCATCGTAGCCGACGAGCGACGACGCCATCGATGACACTTCCACCTCCGCCACGGCGACCTGTCGCGACGATTCATCGCTGACGAGATTCGGATTGTAGATCGACGGTAGCATCCCACCAATCACGCTCGCAATCGTCGGAGATGGAACGACGTTGATTTGCGCTCGGGGATGTCCCCAGATGAACATCCCCGAGAGATGATCCACAAGTTGCTTCGTGACCTGCTCCAGCGATTGCGGTTCGTCGGCAATCCGACTCCGTCGCGCCAACGAGTAGTCGAGGTCGCCCGGTTGCCCGAGGATCGGCGACACCGACTTCATCGCATCGACTTGGTCCAGCGCACGCAGGAAGGAGAAGACAAAGTAGGCATCGTGAAGTCGATCGGAAACCGGTTGCGGGAATGCCTGTCGCAGATCATGAAGCAGCGTTTGATAATGAGGTGGCATGCCATAAAGGTACCGGGTTCGCACATCGCGAGCAATCGGCTATGGATCGCTTGACGATGCCGATATCCATGGCTAGACTGCGTGACCCAATTGACCCCGAAGCGATAAAAGTACCGTTGCTTCATCGAGTTAAAGTCACGAAGTCCGCCAGTGAGCGGCAGGGAAACAGATCGCCGAATGCCCACGATCAATCAACTGATCCGCAAGCCTCGCAAGGTTCAGCACTCACGCACGAAAACGCCCGTGCTGGACAAGTGCCCGCTCAAACGAGGTGTGTGCACAGTTGTGAAGACAATGACGCCGAAGAAACCGAACTCGGCGCTGCGAAAAGTCGCCCGCGTGCGCCTGTCGAACGGGAAGGAAATCACGGCCTACATTCCGGGAGAGGGACACAACCTGCAGGAACACTCCATCGTGCTCGTACGCGGCGGCCGAGTTCGCGACCTCCCCGGTGTGCGATATAAAATCATCCGCGGCGTCCTGGACACGCTTGGCGTCGCGGACCGCAAGCAGGCTCGCAGCCGATATGGTGCCAAGCGGCCGAAGTAACGACTCGTCCACAAAGTCGTGGCTTAGACGCCCTCGTGTGTCCGATTCAATCGTCGCGAAACGTGGAAAGACGAGGCCGTCCAACCGACGGCATGACATCTAAACAAATCAGTAACGACCATTCTCAGGGTGTGAACAAATGGCTGCCAGCTTCACCGCCAGCAAGACACAACTTCGGCCGGACGCCAGGTACAACTCGATCCTGGCTTCCAAGTTCATCAACTGCATCATGCGCGACGGCAAGAAAAGCGTGGCGCAGAAAGTGTTCTACGACGCGATGGACTTCATCAAGGGAAAAATCACTGATGTGCCGGAAATCGACGTCTTTACGACCGCAGTCGAGAACGTCAAGCCGTCAATCGAAGTACGATCGCGGCGAGTCGGCGGTGCCAACTACCAAGTGCCGACGCACGTGAATTCCAAGCGGCAGCAGGCGCTGGCCATCCGTTGGATACTTGAAGCGTGTCACGGGAAAAAGGGACGCCCCATGCACCTGCGATTGGCCGAGGAATTGATGGCCGCATACAAACGGGAAGGGACGGCCGTCACTACTCGTGAAAATGTGCATCGCATGGCGGACGCGAACAAAGCCTTTGCCCACTTCGCGTGGTAATCGCCGGCGATTGAATCAACGATCACTGCCTCGGTCACGAAGCCGCCTTACGGTGCCTCGGGCCGAGGCGATTCCGTTTCTGATAGTGGCCCCCTGCCCAATTGGGACATCATGTCCGATCGCCCCATCGAACGTATCCGCAATATCGGCATCATCGCCCATATCGATGCCGGCAAGACCACGACCACCGAACGCATTCTGTTTTACACGGGGGCCTCGCATCGGATGGGGGACGTGGATGACGGCACCACGATCACCGACTTCGATCCTGAGGAGCAGGAACGCGGCATCACAATCTTCTCGGCGGCGATCAGTTGTCACTGGAAGGACACGCTGATCAACATCATTGACACACCGGGACATGTTGACTTCACCGCGGAAGTCGAACGCAGCCTGCGAGTGCTCGACGGGGGAGTTGTCATTTTCAGCGCTCGGGAAGGAGTTGAAGCTCAAAGTGAAACGGTGTGGCGTCAGGCCAACAAGTATGGCGTGCCGCGCATCTGCTTCATCAACAAGATGGATCGGATTGGTGCCGATTTCGAGCGGACGTTCAACCAGGTTAAAAAGCGGTTGGCCGCCGAGCCGGTGGCGGTGCAGATACCGATGGGCGCCGGATCGCCTCCCGATTCCCGATATTTTCGCGGCCTGATCGACCTCATCGAGCAAAAGGCACTGGTTTTCGATTCGGCCTCGCAGGGATCGAAAGTCGACGTTGTGGAAATTCCGGAGGAGTTCCAAAAGACGGCCGCCGACTGGAGACATCGGTTGCTCGAACAGATCGCGCCTTTGGATGACGCCGTGTTGACGAGCTACCTCGAAACCGATGACATCCCCACTGCCGACATTCATCGCGTGCTGCGAACCGCGACGATCGCACATCAGATTCAACCAGTGCTTTGCGGTGCGTCATTGAACTACATCGGTGTGCAACCGTTGCTCGATGCAATCTGCCGATACCTCCCCAGTCCAGTTGAACGGCCACCAGTCAGGGGGGTTCATCCGTACGCCAAACGCGGAGTTCCTGACGTACAAACTCGCAAACCGACGGCGAAAGACCCGTTTTGCGGCTTGCTTTTCAAGATCCAAAGTGACCAGCACGGTGACCTGTGTTTCGTTCGCGTTTACTCAGGTCAACTCAAGGCCCGGTCCCGGCCCTTGAATCCGCGATCGGGCAAGAAGGAAATGGTCAGCCAGATTTATCACATTCAGGCGGACACTCGCGAGCGAGTCGAAGCCGAATCCGTTGATGCCGGCGATATCGTCGGCATCCTCGGACCGAAGGATTCGGTCACGGGCGACACGCTGTGTGATGCACAGCATCCCATCCTGCTGGAGAGCATCACATTCCCCGAGACCGTGATCTCGATGGCGGTCGAACCCGAGTCGAGCGCCGACCGAAAGAAACTGGCCGACACGCTCGCCCTCCTTGCCAAGCAGGATCCAACGTTCAAGGCAAGGGTCAGCGAGGAAACCGGGCAGACGATTATCAGCGGTATGGGAGAACTGCACCTGGAGGTCATCCGACACAAGATGGAGCGGGATTATCGACTGAACGTGAAGGTCCACAAGCCGCGCGTAAGTTATCGGGAAACGATTCGGGACACCGTCGAAGTCGATGGGTCATTTGTGCGTCCAGGTGCGGGTATCCAACAATTCGGACGCGTCCGTTTGCGGCTGGAACCGTTTGTCGGCGAAAACCCGATTACCATCGAGAATGAACTCAAGCCGGGACAGCTTAACAAAGAACTGACGGATCTGCTGGAGCAGGTGCTTCATGACGAAGCACTCGGTGGCGGGCAGTTCGGTTACCCGTTGATGCATGTGCGTTTTACGATTCTCGACGTCGCGTTTTCAGAAACGGAGGGACACGACATCGCCATCCGAGCCGCAGCTGTCGACGCGGTTCGTCAGGGGTTGAACAACGCCGGAGTGGTGTTGTTGGAGCCGATCATGAAACTCGAAGTCGTGACACCCGACGAATTCCTTGGAAACATTCATGCAGACCTGATGGCTCGGCGTGTGATGATCGTCGGAACGGAGCAACGTGGAGATCAACAGGTGATAGCCGCCGAGGCACCGCTGGCCCAGATGTTTGGCTACTCAACGCAGATTCGCAGCCTCTCACAAGGTCGCGCCCAGTACTCTATGGAACCTCTCAAGTACGCGCCGGCTCCACCCGGAGTGTTGGAGGCGATGTTTGGGTGATGACAGAATGCAGGCGCCGGTGATCGGTTATCGGAGACCCTGGGGCGAGTGATTGAAGTTCGGTAGTTTTTGCAAAAACTTGATTTCGGGCGATTGACACGGTCAAAACCGACAGTTACTATCCTCGACTTTCCGCATCGCGCGGACGCTGATTTCGTGTCAACTTTCGACGCGGTTCGGAGATGCGCCGAAAGTCCGGCGCGGGTTACAAACCGTTCGTGGACTGAGATTAAGGGTCGTTCGAGTGGCCGGCAAGAAGCAAGAACAAATACGAATCCGGATGGAGGCATACGACCATTCCGTATTGGACCAGTCCGCCGCAGAGATCGTCGATACGGCCAAGCGGACAGGGGCAATCGTGCATGGTCCGATTCCGCTTCCGACGCGGATCGAACGATACACGGTGTTACGAAGTCCGCACATTGACAAGAAATCGCGTGAACAGTTTGAAATCCGCACGCACAAGAGATTGATCGACATCATTCAGCCAACAGGCAAAACGATTGACGCATTGAACAAGCTGTCGTTGCCTGCAGGCGTTGACATCAAGATCAAGGCGTCCGCGGCGGGGAATTGAGTACGGCTCCCCAATCAAAAGGGCCTCGACTTTTCGAGGTGGACTCCGCAGGCGGTGACGCGCGGAGGAATAGTTCTCCGAACTCGGGAGGGCTCCGTACGTGTTGGGCACGATTTGTTTCGTTGGTTGACCGGAAGAACTCACTATGGCACTGGGGATACTCGGACGAAAGCTGGGGATGACGCAGGTCTACGACGAAGATGGCAACATCGTACCCGTGACAGCGATCGAGGCGGGACCGTGCACCGTGTTGCTCGTGCGCACCATGGATCGCGACGGTTATTCGGCGGTTCAACTGGGATTCGCCGACAAACCACGTCGTCTATCCATTCGCAGTGAACGAGGTCACGTGGCGCAACTGGCAAGCAAGCGATCAAAGCGCCTGACCTCGTTGGGAAAGTCGGGGGCACCGAAAGCGGGTTGCGAACCTCAACGTTTCGTACGCGAGTTACGTTTGGAATCAGGCGATGCGGAATATCAGATCGGCCACAAGGTCACAGTTGATGTATTCAAGGAAGTCGCTTTCGTGGACGTCGTTGGGACATCCAAGGGACGAGGGACGGCTGGTGTGATGAAGCATTTTGGATTCGGCGGCTTAAATGCCAGCCACGGCGTCAAACGGCATCACCGTGCACCGGGGAGTGTTGGTTCCCATGGATGTGATCGTGGACACAGCGGAAAAATCAAAAAGGGAAAGCGGATGAGCGGGCGGTACGGCAACGAGCGTCGCACGGTTCGAAACCTGAAGCTGGTCCGTGTCGACGAGGCGAATGGCCTACTCCTTGTCCGCGGAGCCGTGCCTGGCCACAACGGCAGCTATGTCTTGGTGCGGAAAGTCAAGTGAAATTTGTACTGGAGTGCTGCAGCCATGATTTCCCTTCCGATTCAAGACACCACCGGCCAAAACGTCGGGACGTACGAATTCGATCCTGGCGAATTGGCATCGGAAATCAACAAGCAGCTTTTGCATGACGTCGTCGTGATGTATGAAACGAATGAACGGCAAGGCACTGTTCAAACAAAGAACCGCGGAGACGTCAAAGGCTGCAAGAAAAAGTTGTACAAGCAAAAGGGAACTGGACGTGCCCGCATGGGAAACAAGAGAACGCCAATGAGACGAGGTGGCGGTCATGCTTGGGGAAAGCGGCCGGTTGACTGGACATATCGCTTGCCAAAGAAGGCGATCGCACTAGCGACGCGAATGGCAATCCTGAGCAAGTTTCAGGATAAGGAAGTCACAATCCTGAGTGAATTTAAATTGTCAGAGCCGAAGACACGGAATGTGGTTGGTGTCTTAAAGGCACTCGGATTGGCGGATGATTCCTGCCTGCTAACAACCGAGACATTGGACCGAGATGTCTGGCTCGCTGCTCGTAACATTCCCGATGTGGCTGTCAGTCCGGCAAGCGAGCTAAATGCCTACAAAGTCCTTCGACGTAAGCGACTGGTCCTCACGAAATCCGCGATGGATAAGATTAGGAATCGCGTCAACCAGAATTGATTCATTAACGACGTCGCGGTTCAGCATCAGGAAAGAAACGAGAGAGTACCGATGGCAAGAATGGCGAAATCAGGATTGATCCTGGAACCGCACCAAATCGTGCTTCGGCCACTGGTGACGGAAAAGGGCACGCACGTCTCGTCTCGCCACAACGCGTACGCATTTGAAGTGCACCCGGCAGCCAACAAATCGGTAATCAAAGAGGCTGTACAGGGGTTGTGGAATGTTCGAGTTATTGAAGTGCGAACCCAAAACCGCGTCGGAAAGCCCCGCCGTACGAAATCTGGTTATTCGCAGATGCCTCCGTGGAAGAAGGCGATCGTCAAGTTGCATGAAGACGATCACATCAGCTTCTTCTAACAGTTTGAAGGGCACGACTTAGGAATCGGAATCATGGGTATCCGCGTTTATAATCGAACAAGCAACGGTCGCCGGAATTCCTCCGTGAGCGATTTTTCCGAGATCACGGATCGGAAGAAGGAGCCGGAAAAGTCGCTCCTCGTCCCATACAAGAAGAACGCCGGAAGGAATTTCCAAGGAAAGATTACGACGCGGCATATCGGAGGCGGTCACAAACGGATGTACCGCCTGATCGACTTTAAGCGCAACGCAAAAGATGGAATTCCAGCCAAAGTTGCATTCATCGAATACGATCCAAACCGCACCTGCCGCATCGCTCTTTTGCATTATGTAGACGGCGCGAAATCGTACATTCTGGCGCCGGAAGGACTGAAGGCGGGAGACGTCGTGATTAGTGGCCCCAATGCCGAGCCCAAAGTGGGTAACTGCCTGCCCTTGGAGAACATTCCCGCCGGAACGCCAATCCACAACATTGAGATGCAACCAGGTCGCGGCGGACAGTTGTGTCGCAGCGCAGGTGTTGCGGCGGCCATGAATGCCAGAGAAGGTGAGTGGGCTCAGGTTACGTTGCCGTCTGGTGAAATCCGTCGAGTTCCCAGCAAATGTCGAGCAACAGTAGGGCAACTCGGCAATCCCGATCAAATGAATATTGTCATTGGAAAGGCCGGCCGAAAGCGGTGGATGGGAATTCGGCCGACTGTAAGAGGATCAGCAATGAACCCCGTGGCGCACCGAATGGGAGGGGGTGAAGGTCGGCGAAACGGCGGACGACACCCCTGCAGTGCGAACGGAAAACTTTCAAAGGGCGGGCGGACGCGCAAGCGCCGAAAGCCGAGCACGGCGGCGATTATTCGACGACGCCGGTCGCGGCGATACGGACAACTCAAACTCTGAACAAGAGATTAGGATTCAAGTCGCGAGGAGCCAGATTCTCGTTTTCCCGTGAACTGGTGGCTGGTTCATCCTCAGGTTGAGACCACGCGAAAAAGGTAGAAACAATGGGGCGATCACTAAAAAAGGGACCGTTCGTCGACACAAAACTGCTCCAGAAGGTCGCCCACCAGGCACGATCGGGAATCAAGGAGCCGATCAAAACTTGGTGCCGCCGCTCGACGATTTCTCCGGATTTCATTGGACACACGTTTGCAGTCCATCGAGGCAATGCGTTCGTCACAGTTTACGTTACAGAGGAAATGGTTGGACACAAACTTGGTGAATTCGCCCCAACTCGTGTTTTCAAAGGTCACGGAGGCAAAGGCACAAAGAAAGCGGAGGAGGCTTCCGCCTAACATCTTCGCGCTGGCCGGACCTATCGCGGTGGGCTGGCCATTCAACGGTGTTCCGAAGAGTCTTGTCGACGCTACCGACCCATCGTGTCGACCGGGGCTAACAGGTGAGAAATGGCATACAAAGCATCACATCAATATGCTCGAATTGCGTCGACGAAAGTTCGCCCTTTCGCGCAGTTGATTCGAGGTCGTGCTGTCGCAGAAGGGCTGAATCTGCTGCGATTCGAGCCGAATCGTGGCGCAAGAATGTTGGAGAAGGTCTTGAAGAGCGCGCGGGCAAATGCAGAAGACCAAGGCGCACGTAACGTGGATAAGCTGAAGATAATCGACGCGAGAGTCGACGACGGTCCGATGTTCAAAAGAATGATGACTCGAGGCCGCGGAATGTCCTACGTAATTCGTCGACGCTTCGCCCACATTATTGTGGAATTGGAATCGGGAGCGGTTGTGTAGGCGTGTTTGCTGACATCGTTGCATGACACCATTAGATTCGTAACCCAGCAGGCACAACATCCAAGTCGACGGAGCGATTCGCACGCGAGAAGGTGGTCTAATATGGGACAAAAGGTGCGTCCAACTGGGTTTCGAGTTGGCATTACAGAAGAGTGGCGGAGTCGCTGGTACGCCTCGAAACGAGAATTCGGCAACCTGCTGGTTGAAGACCAAAAGATCCGCAAGTTCGTTAAGTCGAAATACAGTCTCGCGGGAATCTCGAAGATTGAGATTGAGCGAACGCGAGACCAGGTAATTGTGCAATTGCATACTGCCCGTCCTGGAATCATCATCGGTCGGAAAGGTCAGGAAGTCGATCGCCTAAAAGCTGAGTTGGAGGATTTGACCGGACGCCGGATGGAATTGAAAATCGTTGAAATCAATAATCCGAATCGCAATGCGGTGCTCGTTGCCGAGGACATCGCCCTGCAACTTGAGAAGCGCGGCAGCTTCAGACGGACGATTAAGAAGGCGCTTGAAACAGTGATGGAGGCAGGTGCTCACGGTGTAAAGGTGCAGCTCTCCGGTCGCTTGGGCGGCGCCGAGATGTCACGTTGCGAGAAGGCCAGCCGGGGTTCGATACCACTTTCCACTCTACGCAAACACATTGATTATGGATTCGCACAGGCCACGACAGCTCAAGGCGTGATGGGGGTCAAAGTTTGGATTGACCTGGGCGATTACTCTGAAGAGGAAACTACCGATGGCGCTAATGCCAAAGCGGGTCAAATACCGCAAAAACCAAAGAGGTCGCATAAGAGGTGAGGCCACGCGCGGCAACACTGTCTCATTCGGAGACTTTGGGCTGCAGTCGCTGCAACCAGGGTACGTGAAAGCGACAACGATTGAGGCGTGCCGTGTCGCAGCGATGCAATACATCCGTGGTGACGGCAAGTTGTATATCCGTGTTTTTCCACACAAACCTCGCACTGCTCGACCGCTTGAGACGCGGATGGGCACGGGCAAGGGCGAACCAGATCACTGGGTGGCCGTGGTGAAAAAAGGAACTGTCATGTTCGAAGTGGCGGGCCTTGCTCAGGATGCGGCCCGCGAGTGTTTCGCCCGTGTGGCGTACAAACTGCCAGTCAGGTGTCGGATGGTCGGACGTCGTCCCGGCGAGTAGTCTGCCGAACAAATGCAATGCGAGTGAATCATGAGCAAACCAAGTGAGCTGCGTGAACTGAGCGACGAACAACTTCAGTTTTCCATGAAGTCGACGCAAGCGGAGTTGTTCCGACTAAGATTCCAAGCGGCGACCGAAAAGCTGGATACTCCCAGCAACCTCCGGAAGCGCCGGCGCGAGATCGCACGCATCAAGACAATTCAAAGGGAACGGCAAATTGCCGCAGACCGGGCAGCACAGAAATAGTGTCGAATCCGGGCAGGAACTGAGAAATGCGAAAACGAGTCATCGGAATAGTCACTCGCGACAAGATGCTGAAGACACGCCGAGTCGAGATCTCGCGCCTGTACAAACACCCCAAATACAACAAGACACTTCGTGCGAAAACGATTTGTCACGTTCATGACGAAAAGAACGAGAGTCGTAAGGGGGATCTTGTTGAGATTGTCGAAAGTCGCCCGAAGTCCAAACTCAAGCGATGGGACTTGATCCGAATTGTGCAACGCGCCCCCGAAGTAACCGAATTGGCGGCCGACGAAGCGCACTCCTGACGCGAATCCAAGCGATTCAATGCCCGATTGAATCGACCGCCAACCAAGGTGCCAATTGAATTAGGAAGTGGCAGGTGTACCGATGATTCAGATGCAGACCCTGATGGACGTCGCCGACAACACGGGTGCGAAGGTGGCGTATTGTATCAAAGTTCTTGGCGGCAGCCGTCGGCGTACCGCTGGACTCGGCGACGTCATCGTCGTGAGCATTAAAAAGGCAATTCCAGGCAGCGGCGTCAAGCAAGGTGACGTTGCGAAGGCTGTGATCGTCCGATGCAAGCGACCAACACGCAGGGCAGACGGCAGCTATGTGCGGTTTGACAAAAACGCCGTCGTGCTGATCGACGCAGAATTGAATCCGCGCGGAACAAGAATCTTCGGCGCGGTGGCCCGCGAGTTGCGAGATCGCCGATTCATGAAGATTATCAGTCTGGCGAGCGAGGTGGTGTGATATGAGAATTCGACGTGGTGATCTCGTTCAGGTTGTGATTGGGGACGACGCCGGAAGCGACGCGCGAAAGGTACTGCAGGTGCTAAGAACCAAAGGCAAGGTTCTAGTCGAAGGCGTTAACCGAGTATACAAACATGTCAAGCGCGGCCACCCGAAAAGTCCGCAGGGTGGCCGATTGTCGCGCGAGATGCCGATTGACATCTCGAATGTAGCCCTCTACTGTACGGCTTGCGGTCGGGGCGTTCGCGTCGGAATGCAATTTCTGGACGACGGAAGCAAGGTCCGCGTTTGTAGGAAATGCGGTGCCAACCTCGGTACGGTCAGCCCCCCAAATAAGAGGTACGCCAAGGATTAGAAACCAGGCACACTCTCCGAGATTCGAGGCAGTGTTGCATCCGCCGCAATTATCGACGCAGCAGGTTAACCTGTTGGTTTTATTATGTATTCGTCGTTCGGGAAAAGATCATGGCTCGATTGCAGGATCGTTACAAAAAGGAAATCGTTCCTCGGCTTGCCGGTCAACTTGGCCGCAGCAACGTCCATGCGGTTCCACGTCTTACGAAGATCGTCGTGAACATGGGGGTTGGCGCGGCGGTCCAAGATACAAAACGAATGGACGAAGCGGTTGCGAACCTCGCCACGATCACGGGGCAGAAACCCCTTGTGACGAAAGCAAAAAAGGCGATTTCTGCATTTCGACTGCGACAGGGTCTACCAATTGGGTGCAAGGTGACGCTGCGAGGTGCACGCATGTACGAGTTCCTCGATCGCCTAATCTCATTGGCGCTGCCACGCGTTCGCGACTTCCGCGGATTGAATCCAAGGGCATTTGATGGACACGGCAACTACACTTTGGGACTTAACGAACAGCTTGTTTTTCCCGAGATTCAAGCCGACAAGGTTCAGCACACTCAAGGAATGCACATCACACTGGTGACGACCGCGATGTCTGACGCGGATGCCAAGGTTTTGCTGCGTGAATTGGGGCTTCCATTACAGGCGGATTAGTCCCATTCAAATTGGGCAGTGCCGTCGTCGACGATTCGAGGCTTTCTTATGGCAAGCACAGCGAAAATCGAAAAGGCAAATCGCAAGCCGAAGTTCTCATGCCGGCGTGAGCGGCGTTGCCAGCTTTGCGGTAGGCCGCGCGCGGTTTACCGTAAGTTTACCCTTTGTCGGATTTGTTTTCGTAATTTGGCGCTTGACGGATTGATTCCAGGTGTCAAGAAGGCAAGTTGGTGAACCATGGTGACTGATCCAGTCGCAGACATGCTGACACGTATTCGAAACGCCGTGGCAATCGAACGTCCATTCGTGGACATGCCTACGTCCAAAGAAAAACAGGGTATTGCCGAGGCACTACAGCGGGAAGGTTACATCTGGGATTTTGAGGTGGTTGGCGCGCCGCCTCACCGCGTGTTGCGCATCAATCTGAAATACGGTCCCAACGGTGAACGTCTAATCCAAGAGATCAAGCGCACGAGCAAGCCAGGTTGCCGTATGTACTCACGATCGAAACAGCTGCCCACCGTGCTTCAAGGGATGGGAGTCTGTATTGTGTCGACCAGTCACGGTATTCTGAGCGATCGCGAAGCTCGCAGTAAGGGCGTGGGCGGCGAAATCCTGTGCACAGTCAAGTAAGTTGGTGGTTCCGGTTGACCGAGTCGAAAAACTCAACAGGTGGATATGTCATGTCGAGGATCGGGAAGAAACCAGTGGCCGTCCCAGAGGGAGTGACCGTGAAGGTCGACAACGGCACAGTCCTGGTCAAGGGCAAACATGGCGAACTCAATCTTGCAATTCACCCCAGAATCTCGGTCGCGTTCGACTCGGTGCAGAAACACATCGTGGTTTCAAGGCCAGACGAGTTGCGAGATAGCAAGGCGCTCCATGGTTTGACTCGAAGTTTGATCAATAACATGGTCGCCGGAGTCGCAAAACCATTCGAGCAAAAGTTGGAGATCCAGGGAGTCGGCTACCAAGCACAACTCAAGGGCAAAGTACTCGAGTTGCAAGTCGGATTCGCCAATATCGTCAAACTGCCGGTTCCACCTAGTGTGACTTGTACATTGCCCGACAATACGCATGTGATGCTTTCCAGCCCGGACAAGCAGGCCGTCGGACAATTCGCGGCCATTATCCGAAAGGTACGTCCTCCCGAGCCATATAAGGGTAAAGGGATCCGTTATGACGGAGAGCGTGTTCGCCGCAAAGCTGGCAAAGCCTTTGCAGGCGCAGGCGCGGGCTAGAATGTCCATTTGCCATTGCGGTAGTTCATTCCGAGTTTGCAAGATCCGAACTGTGTCAGCACACCAGATAGTCGTTTTCCCAACCATAGACTGCGTGATGAATCATGCGACTTGAAAAGCAAATCAAGCGACAACGGCAAAACCGCGACTGGCGGGTGGGCAACCGTGTCAGAGGCACCAGTGATCGGCCGCGTTTAACGGTTTTTCGCAGCAACAAGTTCATTTATGCGCAAATTGTCGATGACGAACGTGGGCAAACACTGGCCGCTGCCAGCAGTCGCCAGGCTGAGATCTGTCCCAAAGGAACTAACGGAGGCAACACCGCCGCCGCAGTTCTCGTTGGCAAGATCCTCGCCAAGCGTGCCATCGACCGAGGCATCAAGAAAGTCGCATTCGATCGCGGAAGTTACCGCTATCATGGTCGTGTTGCCGCGTTGGCGAACGCTGCTCGTGAGGGTGGTCTCGAGTTATAACGACAGCGAAACGGACCTGAATCAAATCTAAACGGTGCGAGGGAGTGACAAGTGTCAAACGATGAAGCAAAGAAACAAGACAGCGGCGAGAAAGTCGTTCAAATCAGACGATGTGCGTGTGTGGTGAAGGGTGGCCGTCGATTCACTTTCACCGCCTTGGTGGTCTTGGGGGACAGTCGCGGCCGCGTAGGATATGGCTACGCCAAGGCGACTGAGGTTCCGCAAGCAGTCGAAAAGGCGGTAAAGGCAACGCAGCGAACGAGTGTCTTGGTGCCACTCGTTGGCACAACGATCCCACATCAGGTCGAGGGTCGATATGGAGCGTCTCGCGTCGTATTGATCCCCGCACTTCCCGGCACTGGCGTTATCGCCGGAAACACCGTACGTGCCGTGGTTGAGTCGGCGGGAGTGAAGGATATTCTCACAAAGAGTCGCGGATCGTCCAACCCAATGAACTTGGTCAAGGCTACTATGGACGCCCTGACAAAGCTGAGGAAGCGAGAGGACGTGGCCCGCCTGCGAGGAGTGACCCTGTCATGATTCTAACCGACGTGCACCGTGGAGTTCTCAGTCGGAAAAACCGCAAACGTGTCGGGCGCGGTGCGGGATCCGGTCACGGACGTACCGCAACTCGCGGTGAAAAAGGCGCCAGCAGCCGATCGGGACACAGTTATCGATTCGCATTCGAAGGCGGCCAGATGCCGCTGATGCGACGCATTGCCAAACGGGGCTTCAACAACAATTTCTTTCGCAATCGGGTTGCCGTTCTCAACGTGTCGACGCTGGACGCCTACTTTGAGAATGGCGAAACGGTCGACCTTGAAGTTCTTGTCGCAAACGGCCTGTTGAAGGGGCGATTCAACGCACTGAAAATCTTGGGCAACGGACCGCTAACGAAGAAACTGATCGTCAAGGCTCACCAGTTTTCAGAGTCGGCGGCGCGAAAGATTGCGGCTGCAGGCGGCAGTGCTGACAGAATCTAGGCTCAGTTGCGACTGACACGCGGCCGCACTTGTCGTCAAAACTGTGGGTCGTCGACAAGACCGCGATTCGGTTGAGTTGAGGACCGCGCGGGGAAGACGACCACAGGGGCGGTCGTGGCTTCGCAGCACCGAAGGGCGCTACGACATGTTCACAAAATTCATCACCGTCTTCAAAATCCCGGAGCTTCGCCAGAAGATCCTGTTGACGTTGGCATTGCTGGCGGTTTTTCGCATCGGCTACATGATCCCGCTGCCGATGGTGAACCAAGCACAAATCGCAAAAGTGTTCAAGGACATGGAAGAGCAGTCGGGAAGCGGTTTGGGTTCGGTGCTGAAGATGGTTCAAGTGTTGTCGGCGTCGAGCTTTGGCATGGCCACGATTTTTGGCCTCGGAATCATGCCATACATTTCTGCGTCTATCATCTTCCAACTCCTGGCAAGTTTTTATCCGCCGCTGGAGAAACTTCAAAAGGAAGGTGAATCTGGGCGAAAGAAAATCAACGAGTACACACGATACGCCACCGTGTTTCTTTGTCTTGGGCAGAGCTTCATGTGGGTACGGCAACTGGCTGGCGGCTTTGGAGGATCTGGCAGCTTGTTGCTGGACGACTTCAACAGCCTCTGGTGGCAAATGCTCGCCGCACTCATCATGACGGCGGGAACGATTCTACTTATGTGGATTGGCGAACAGATTGACGAGTATGGAATCGGCAACGGAATCAGTTTGCTGATCATGGCCGGCATCCTCGGACGACTTCCGTCCGCCATCGCCAGTATTTGGTCCGCGGCCAAAACGGGCGGATTGGCATTAGGGAGCCAAATGGGAATCGAAAAGATCTTGGTACTTGTAGCATGTTTCGTACTTGTAATCTTAATGGTAATCGCCGTGTCACAGGCACAACGGCGGATTCCCACGCAAAGCGCCAAGCATGTTCGTGGACGACGCGTTTTCGGAGGTCATCGCCAATACCTGCCACTCAAGGTCAATCAATCTGGCGTCATGCCGATTATTTTCGCGTCCAGCCTCTTGATGTTTCCAATGTTTCTTTTTCAACAGCTGGCGAGCGCCTGGTCAGGAGTTGACTTCCTTCAGACCCTCGCTAGCGCATTTGGAGGCGAACGGGGATTCTTGTACAACCTTTGCTATGTGGTGCTGATTTATTTTTTTTGTTACTTCTGGACGGCAATCATTTTCAATCCGAACGACATGTCCAATAACCTCAAGGACTACGGAAGCTTCATCCCTGGATACCGCCCAGGCAAACGGACGGCGGACTACCTCGAGCGAGTTATGGTCCGCATCACTTATGTTGGAGCCGCATTCCTAGCCGTGGTAGCGGTCATTCCGACAGTGATTGCTGACGTGATGAACATCGATATGGTTGTCGCGAGTTTCTTTGGCGGAACCAGTTTGCTGATCGTGGTCTCCGTCGGTCTCGACCTCGTTCAAAAGATCGACAGCCACCTCGTCATGCGGAATTACAAGGGACTGATGGAAGAGGACTAGGCTGGCAGTGCCGCCGTAGCAACAACACGAGGACTCGGTGTGGAGGCGCGGGTGATTACGCTGAAAAGCTCACGCGAATTACAGTTGATGCGTGAAGCCGGACGCCTTGTTGCACAAGCGCACCAACTCATCCGCGAAATGATTGGCCCCGGCGTGAGGACTCACGACATTGACGCGGAAGTTGAAGGGTTTTTCAGGAAGCACAGCGCGACGCCTCTGTTCAAGGGCGTGCCTGGAAAAGTTCCATTTCCAGCGTCGACATGCATCTCGATCAATGAACAGGTCGTCCATGGAATCCCCAGCGAACGTGAATTACGCGAGGGCGACATTATTAGCGTCGACACGGCATGTCGGCTGAATGGTTGGTGCGGGGATGCAGCTTGGACATATCCTGTCGGCCGGATCGATCAAGAGAAGCAGCGGTTGCTTCAGGTGGGGGAACGCAATTTGTGGCTGGCAATCGAACAGGTGAGCCGGGTTCAACGATGGTCGCAAGTGGCAGCATTGATGGAGCGAGACGTTCGAAAAGCAGGATTCAGCGTGGTCGAACAATTCGTGGGACACGGCATTGGCCGTGAGATGCACGAAGACCCGCAGGTTCCGAATTTTGTGAGCCCGCAACTCCGCCGCCACGACTTTAGGATCGAACCGGGACTCGTCATTGCCATTGAACCGATGGTCAATGCCGGAACAAAGCATGTACGCGTCTCCAAGTCTGACCATTGGACGGTGACCACCAAGGATGAACGCCCCAGTGTTCACTTTGAGCATACTGTTGCGATCACATCCTCTGGTCCGCAGATTCTGACTCGACTGGACGACTAAGTCCGTTGCCAAACCCAATATCCAAGTGGTACTCACGCAACTGGAAATCTCGGGAAGTAACTTGTGAACCCTAACGAGGGCCGCTTATAATCCGCGGCCCAACAGTGCCCTGGAAGATCTGATTGAAGTCATACCATGAAGATTCGTTCAAGCGTAAAACGAGTGTGCGAGAGCTGCAAGATCGTCCGTCGCAAGGGGAAGATATTTGTTATCTGTTCGGCCAATCCGCGCCACAAGCAAAGGCAAGGATAGCTGAACGATAGGAGTTCAATCGTATTTTTGCGAGTTTCAGGAGAGTTGCGAATGCCTCGCATTCAGGGCGTTGACATCCCCCCAAACAAGCCGATTTTCATCTCGCTCTGCTACCTCTATGGAGTCGGACGATCGTCCGCAATTCGGATCTGCCACTCGCTTGGTCTGGACGTGCAAAAGCGAGCGAAAGAGCTTACGGACGATGAGATCGCTCGTGTCGCAAACTACCTCGACAAGGAATTCGTCATTGAAGGGCAGTTGCGCCGCAAAGTACAACAAGACATCGCGCGGCTGCGAGACATCAACTGCTATCGCGGATTGCGGCATCGTCGTGGCTTGCCGGTCCGTGGTCAGCGAACGCGCACCAACGCCCGTACACGCAAGGGGGCTAGGAAAACGGTCGCAGGCAAGAAGGGTGTCAAAGAGATGCGTTAGTGGCACTTTTTAGCATCGATTTTGACGCAATCCGAATCGAACCTAGCAACGACTAATTGGAATAGGAAACAATCAGGAGATCGTCGAGTGGGAAAGGCCAAGAAAAAGATTCGCAAGAATGTGTCTCGGGCTATCGCCCATATCAAAGCCACATTCAACAACACGATTGTGACGATCACTGATGTCAACGGGGACGTTTTGTGCTGGGCATCTGCGGGTGGATCCGGATTCAAAGGGAGTCGGAAGAGTACTCCATTCGCCGCGCAGCGTGCGGCCGAGACCTGCGCCGAACGGGCGTCGAAGTTCGGTGTGAAGGAAATTGAAGTGCGGGTTAACGGACCGGGTGCAGGCAGGGAAAGTGCGATCACCGGTCTGCAATCTTCCGGATTGACCATTAAAGCGATTGAAGACGTCACCCCCTTGCCTCACAATGGCTGCCGACCACCGAAGCGTCGTCGCGTCTAGGTTGGAGGGTTCAAGTTTTTCCGGTCCGACTTAAGGCGATGTCGTTTGCAGTTGCGATGCAACATTGTTGATTGACTCTGGGTTTTGAAAACGAGACACACGTATGGGAAGATACACGGGACCAGTCTGCAGACTCTGTCGGCGCGAGGGAGTCAAGCTCTTCCTCAAGAGCTTGCGATGCGACACTCCGAAATGTTCCATCGAGCGCCGGGATTACCAACCGGGCATGCATACGGCAAAACGGCGCAAGTCGACTGACTATGGAAATCGCCTTCGAGAGAAGCAAAAGGTCAAACGATACTATGGCGTCTTTGAACGTCAATTCCGAAGGTACTTGGATATCGCTGGTCGCTCGAAAGGCAATACAGGCAGCACCTTGATGAGTCTGTTGGAACGTCGATTGGACAATATCGTCCATCGATTGGGATTTGCCGGCTCAAAGAAGGAGGCGCGCCAACTCGTCAGCCACGGGCATATTCGAGTCAATGGTCGAAAGGTTACTGTCCCGAGTTATCTCGTGCGAATCGGCGATTCAATAACTGCCAAAACCAAACCTCGCAGTCTGCGAGCGGTGCAGTCCAACATTGAACAGCTGCAGCGGGGTGTTCCGGAATTCCTCAGCCTGACAAAGGGAGACGTTCCGGAGGGCAAAGTGTTGCGATTACCGGGTATTGCTGATGTTTCAATTCCGGTTCAACCAGCGTTGATCATCGAATTGCTGTCCCGATAACAGTCAATCAGGAGTTCCCATGATGCGTATTCGATGGCGGGGGCTGGAGATTCCAAGCCGGGTGATGCCCGATGTGGAAACTGCAACCCTTACCTATGGCAAGTTTGTGGCAGAGCCGTTTGAGCGCGGATTCGGTGCCACGATCGGAAACAGTCTTCGCCGCATTCTGCTTTCCAGCTTGGAAGGGAGCGCAGTCACGCGCGTCAAGCTGCAAGGCGTGCAGCATGAGTTCACCACAATTCCCGGTGTGGTGGAAGATGTCACCGATATCGTGCTAAACCTCAAGTCCCTCATCGTCAAGAATCACAGTTCCGAGCAGAAGACGCTGCGGATCGAACGCCACGACCGAGGCGTCGTCACCGGAGCCGACGTCATTTGCGACGATCAGGTGGAGATCATCAACAAAGACCTCGTCATCGCAACCATGACTGACGATGTTCCGCTGGTCATGGAGATGACCGTCAAGACTGGCCGTGGATACGTCCCAGCCACTGAATTCGGAGAAGGTGAACACGAGGTCGGAACCATCCCGATCGACGCGATTTACTCGCCTGTCATACGCGTCCGATACAAGATTGAAGACACCCGTGTTGGCCAACGGACAAATTACGACAAATTGATCCTCGAGATTTGGACAAACGGAACCATCACGCCCGAAATGGCGCTTGTCGAAGCTGCCAAGATTCTGCGGAAACACCTCAATCCGTTTGTGACATACCGCGAACCCGGTCCGGAAATGCCGCCAGAAGGTGGCCTGCGCGGAATGCTGGAAGCAACCGGTTATGCGCCGGTCGATCTCGAACTCGAAGAGAAGCTGAATATGAGTTTGGCCGAGCTGAATCTTTCGGTGCGTGCAACTAACTGTCTTGAATCCGAAGGCATCAATACCGTGCGAGATCTCGTCAGCCGCACCGATGACCAACTGTTGCAGGTGCGCAACTTTGGCGAAACGACGCTTCAGGAGGTCAAAGATCGGCTGGATTCGATCGGCCTCCGTCTTGGCATGCGAGTCGGCCAGGGAACTTCCGCAGCACGACGATAAACATCGATACGATCATACAGAATTGTTATGCGACATCGAATCAAAGGTCGAACCCTCAGTCGAACTGCGTCACACCGGAAAGCTATGTTTCGCAACATGGCGGTTGGGTTAATCCGTACCTTGGCGACGGATGAAGAAAACCCGCAACGAGCGAAGGTACGCGGACGCATTACAACGACTGAGGCGAAAGCGAAGGAACTTCGTCCGTTCATCGAGAGATTGATTACACTAGCGAAGAAATCGCTTTCCAGCGCGGCGTCTGCCGCCGAATTCGCAACCACAGCGCCCCGCAACTCGGCCGAATGGAAAGCATGGCGCGAATCTGATCAGTGGCACAAATGGAATCAGGCCATTTCGCCAGTCGTCAATGCAAAGCGACGCGCCTTCGCGGCATTGCGCGACAAGCAGGCAGTCGGAATTCTGTTCAATGAACTCGCGAAGCGATTCGAAAGCCGAAACGGCGGCTACACGCGGGTTCTGCGACTTTCGTCGTATCGACTCGGCGACGCTGGTCGTCAGGCTGTGATTGAGTTTGCCGGGACACACGACCGAGCCAAGCGCCGAAAGTCGGCTGCCGCCTCGATGCCAGTCGCCGATTCACTGGCCACGGAGCCGGCACCGTCCGATGGTTAGGGTCGAGTACGCCGGATCGCTTGTCTTCTGCGAGAAAGGATTCTCCGGAGAACATCTTGACCGCACCCGATACGTCGGCAGGCTGCCACGACCCGTTCGACTTCTCCGCTGCCATGCGCCGGCTGTGCGACGATGTTGTACAGCGTCTGCCTGCCTTTCACCACGTGCGAATGGAACAATTGGTGATCACGTTTGCACAAACTCGCCGACGCGTCGCACATGGATTACAAGCGAAGCTCACTCCGCTCCGCTTCCAGCAAGGGCAGATGACTACGAGGCGCCAGGGTCGCGACTGGACCATTCAGCGGCTATTTAACGGCGATCAGGAAATGCTATACATCCTGACGTTTTACCTCCCTCGGTTTCAGGACCAGTCCTTCCGCGAGAAACTGATCACGGTGGTACACGAACTGTATCACATCGGCCCAAAGTTTGACGGCGACATTCGCCGACTCCGTGGACACTATCATGTTCATTCGCACAGTCAAAAGGAATACGACCACCAAATGGGACTACTCGTGGATGAGTATCTCGGCAGCGGGCCGGCCGGCGAGTTGCTTGGCTTTCTGCGAATGAACTATCGCGCCTTGATGCGGCGGCATGGCGGAGTCGTCGGGCTGCGCGTGCCAATTCCAAAGCTGATTCCACTCCCGAAGTCGGCCTGACACGGCGTTGACGTGCCGCAAGCATCATGCTGCACGCGGCAGCGATTGGTCTTGCGGCGGCTGACGGATGTTGACATCCATCTGTGGGAACGGGATTTCGATCCGGGCCTCGTCCAGCGACAATTTGATCGCACGCAGCAACCGCTGCTTCACCAGGGCGAAGTCATCAGTGCGGCACCACACGCGGACTTTCCACTTCACTGCGGAATCCCCCAGGTCATCCAAAACGATCTCGGGAAGCGGATCGTCGAGTCGCCCCGGCACACTTGAGACGGCCCGGACCAGCACATCGTAGGTCGCATCGATCTCGGCCGCATAGGCCACGCCAATTGTGACGTCGACTCGCCGCTGCCGATGAAACGTCGTGTTCTCAATCGTCGAACCAAAGATCGATCCGTTCGGAACAAAGATACGACGGTTGTCACCGGTGTCGAGCGTTGTGCTGAACAGATCGATCTCATCCACTTTTCCGGACTGGCCGCCGACTGAAATCTGATCACCCACGCGGTACGGCCGGAAGATCAACAGCATCACGCCCGCGGCGAAATTGCTGAGCGTTCCCTGAAACGCCAGGCCAAACGCCAAGCCTGCCGCACCGAACAGCGCCGCGAAGCTCGTCGTTTTGACACCGAACGTTTCGAGGCAACTCCACAGTCCGGCACCGAGCACCACCCAACGCGACAGCTTGGAGCTGAACTTTGTCAGGGTCTCGTCGATTCGAGCTCGGCGCATCCCGCGGTTCACGAACCGGCTCATCCAGTCGGCAAGCATCCATGCCGTCAGCATCAGTATCAGCGCACTGACAACACTGCTGCCGCGAGCCTTCGCCAAGTCCGATAAAGTGTCCCACTTTTCGTCCCACAGCGAGTTTTGCCACTTGTCGAATTCCATTTCGACTCCTCATGTATGGCAGGTCCTGCCGATCCGTAGACGGTTGTACGCACGCTCCGCCGCCCCCGCCTCAATGCGAAACAGCGAAGACGAACGTGGGCCGAATGGTATCGACCACCTGACATCGAGGAAATCCCGGTTTGCCGCGTAGCGGCGACTCAGTCGGTGTTGCGTCATTCACGCCAGATTCTTACAACTCCGCACCCGACAACCGCCACATTTGTCGCCGCGCCATGTCGGCCTGGATCATCGCGACTTAGTCAGCAGGGAGGAATTGCTAGATGGACCCCGAGACGCTGAAGGTGCTCGAGGAGGGCGTGCGCGAGGTGCTGGTGTGGGTCGGCTTCGGCACGCTGGTCGGTCTGACTGCGAAGGCAATCATGCCCGGACGCGATCCGGGCGGTGCCGTCGCCACGCTGCTTCTTGGAATCGGTGGCAGCGTCATCGGCTGCGGATCGCTCATGTTTTTCGCTGACGTTCCGCGCGTGACACCGATCAGTCCATTGGGATTTGTCATGGGTACGGCCGGTGGGTTCGTCCTGCTCTTTTTCTACCGCCTGCTCTCAGGAACCCTCGTCAGGGAGGCGCAGGACCCTCCGGTGATCCAGAGACGGGAGCGGTGCCGAGCCGCATAGCCGCCAAATGAAGCTCAGCGGTCGAAACCCAGGCGGCGAAGCTCGGTCGCCACCGCGGAGTCGTTCAGCAACTCTCGAAAGCGCCGCACGGGCGGTCGATCAAATCGGCTTCGTGGAATGACGAAGTCATAGTGCTCAGGCTGATACGGCACAAACGCCAGGCCGTACATCTGGGTCACCGTGTTGATCGCCAGGCCCCAATCGGCGCGGCCCTGCCGCACTGCAGCCGCGACGGCATTGTGCGACTTGGTCTGCACGGCATATCCCGGCGGCCGAGCCGCCCCCAATAAACGATCGACAAGCACTCGAGTACCGCTCCCGGCGTTGCGGTTGACCATCGTGCAATCGGGATCGCGCAGTGCGGCGGCAATTGCTTCGTCGATGTTCGTGATCCCGCGGAAACGCGGATCGTCCGGCCGATGCACCAGGCCCTGACTGCGTCGATACCCACGGATCAATTCCAACTCCGTTGACAGAAACGGCCGGTTGTACTCACCCGTCGCGGCGTCGAACAAGTGGATGCCCGCGATGTCACACTGACCACGCTTCGCAGCCGTTAGCCCACCCTGGCTGCCGACGTGCATCGCCTTGACTGAGACTCCCTCGCGCTGCAACCGCCGCAGCAGTACCTCCAGCCCAAGACAATGACTCCCGATCACAACCAGGTCGGCGGGCTCCAGGTGTTCGCCAAGCCGCTGCACGATCAGGTTGCTATCCGCTTCGACTATTTCCGTTTGCTGGCCAATCGTGATGAATCCATCCGCATTCGAATACGTAGTGACCGAGCCAGACCCCTTGCCCATCGGAAACGCAACCAAACCATCGTCGCCGCGAACAAGCCCCACCAGCAGGTACTCGGTCCGCCCGCGGTCGGAGTTCACACGCACGGGCAACCGGGCCTGCAGCGTCTCGGCCCGACGGGCCGGTCGTCCAGAAAAGGCCCGCAGGACGGGTGCGACAAACTCGTGAAACGTGAAGATCGCCGACGTCGGAAACCCAGGCAGAATGACGACCGGCATGCCGTTCGTTACGGCAAGGCAAATTGGCTTGCCCGGCTTGAGTGCCACTCCGTGCGCGACGATCCCCGGATTCGTCAGCCGACTGACCACACGATACGACAAGTCTCCCGCTCCCTTTGACGTACCTCCCGAGAGCACAACCGCATCGCAATCCATCCCGCGAGCCAATGCCTCATCGAGCCGCGATTCGTCATCGGGGACAATTCCAAGCGACACTGGATCGCCGCCGAGTTCGCGCACGGAGGCCGCAAGGATGGCCGCGTTGGAATCGAAGACCGCCCCCGCCGGCAGCGCCCCGCCCGGCGAAACAAGCTCGCTGCCGGTGGAAATGATCGCGACACGCGGCCGACGGAAGACGCTCACGCTCGACCGACCGATCGCCGCCAGCACGCCAATCTCGCGCGACGTCAACACCTTCCCGGATCGCAGCACCGTTTCGCCACAGGCAATGTCGGTCCCTGCGAACGACACATGCTCCCCAGGCGACACCGCGCGAGTGATCCGCAGCCGCTGCCCCTCGCTTGTCTCAACCAGATCCGTGAACTCGACCATCAGGACCGCATCGGCACCGCGAGGCAGGACGCCGCCGGTCGCGAGCGTGGTGCACGTCCCCGCTGCCACAACTTCACGCGGCACGACGCCCGGCGAGAGGACTTCCGCGTTGAGCCGCAGCAGACGCGGAGCCATCTCACTCCCGCCAACCGTGTCAGCCGAACGCACCGCGAAGCCGTCCACGTTCGACCGATCGAAGGCTGGCACGTCCACGTCGGCCAACACGTCCATGGCCAGCACGCGGTCGAGTGCCTCGGCCAGCGACGCCGTTTCCGTTCCGAGCGGCGTCAATCGCAGATGCGATGCGAACCGCCGCCACGCCTCGTCACGGTCGATCACCTCAAGGAACTGATCCTGCCGCGCGGCCGATGTCAACGAGTCGTCATGCGAAGTCATACAGATGCACCGTCACAGTACTTCCCGGAGCGACGCCTTCCAATTCCGCCGGCACGATCACGAACCCGTCGGCTTGTGTCGTCGACGTCAGGATTGATGCGCCGCTGATCGCGATCGGTTCGACACGTCCCTCCACCAACCGCACGCGAGTGTAATCGACGCGGCCGACCGCGGACACGATCTTCCGACCGACTTCCACCTGGCGTGTCGAGTAGGGCCAATCCGGACTGCGTCCACCGAGGCGCCGAATCGCGCGGCCCGCGAAAAAATCGTATGCGCACAAGCACGACACGGGATTGCCCGGCAGTAGAAACACGAGAGCCCCGTCGACTCGTCCCATGCCTGCCGGACTGGAGGGGCGCATCGCCACGCCGTGGATCGGTAACTCGCCCAGGTCGGCGACGAGCGTTGGCGCATGGTCCTCGGCACCGACGCTCGATCCGCCGCTGACCAATATCACGTCGGCGCCGGGCGCGGCGAGCTGCTCGCGAAGCACGTCGCGATGGTCTGGCAGCAGGCGGCTGGACTCGATCGATCCTCCGTCGCGAGTGATCAGCCCGGCCAGCATCATCGAGTTCGAGTCGACAATCTGGAACGGCCGCCGCGTCGCACCGGGCGCGACGATTTCGTTGCCCGTGGTCAGCATTCTCACCCGTGGCTTCCGAACCACGGCGATCCGCTCGCAGCCGACGGCCGCGAGCAGTCCGACATCCTGCGGCCGCAGCCTTCGGCCGGAAATCAAAACCTCTGCTCCTGCCCGCACATCTTCGCCGAGTTGTCCGACGTTTTTCCCCACCGGTACATCCGACTGAATCTCGACCAACCGGGTTCCGGTCCGGGTGTCGGCCACCTCGCGAGCGAACTCCGCGGGCATAACGGCGTCGGCCCCGCGCGGCAACGGGGCTCCGGTCATGATCCGCACGGCTGTGCCAGAGATTACGACGCCATCGAAGGGATGCCCGGGCATCGAATCTCCGACCAGTCGAAACGTGGCCGGAGCATACGACGTGGCTCCCGTCGTTTCGTCCGCATGCAGGGCATAGCCATCCATCGCCGAACGGGCAAACGGTGGCACGTCGATCCGTGCGACCACGGTTTCGGCCAGCACACGCCCAGTCAAATCCGCCAGCGACACGACTTCGGCTTCGAGCCGACTTGCCACCTGATCGATCCACCGCCACGCATCCTCGACGCGGACGCGACTGGTGAACCCGCGCATCCGAACGTCGTGAATGCTGGTGTACTCGTCGTTCATCGATTCCCGGTGTTCTCGTTGAGTTCCAGACCTGCTGCCTGCAGCATGGCGGCGTACTCGTCGGGCGTGTTCGCGTTGCGCAATGAATCCAGTCCCGGATCCACGCGTTGCAGTTCGGCCACGTCTATCTCACGGGCCCGCGACTGTTGCACGAGAAAATACGGCCGCAACGAGTTCTCGGAGATCAAGTCGCGAACTTTGTGTTCAAGCCGCAGTCGATACACGGCCGCCAGCGGGTGATGGTACTGGCCGTCGCGCGGGATCGCCAGATCGTGATCGCCCAGTACATTGATCACTGCCCGCACAAACTCCGGCTTCAGGAGCGGCACATCACACGAGGAAACGTATGCGGCCTCAACGTCGCCTCGCAACGCGGACAGTCCTGCCGCCAGACCGGCCAACGGGCCGAGGGCCTCGTGCTCATCGCGTGTAACCCGCACATCGTCCGGCAGCGACGGCAGTGCCTGATCGCGGGCCGCCACCACCACGATCGGCGAGACGACGCCGCGCAGCATGCGGACCACGCGCTGCAGCATCACCTCGTCGCCAAACGGAAGCCACGCCTTGGGGCGCCCCATGCGGCTGCTTCTTCCGCCGCAGAGCACGATTCCGCCGACTCCCGAAACCTGACCGGTCATGTCAGAACACCGTGTAGATGAACGGCGCCGCCGCCGTACTGCCGAGGATCACAAGCAGACCGACGAGCAGCAGCACGATGATGATCGGTGCCAGCCACCAAGCCTTGTTCTCTCGCAGGAAGTCGAGGAACTCGCGGAGCAGACCGGGCTGCGACTCCTCGGCAAGTTTCGAGAATTCTCCTCCGGAAGCGGGAGGGTTCTGCGTTTCGTTTTTCTCGGGCATGGCCGATTGACTCCGAGTTAGAACTGACGGAAATATCGCTTCGGGTCGGTGACGGTGGCGTGCGGAACCCAGTACGACGGCAACGACCGATTCCATTTCATGTTCAGTCGGTCACGCCCGCACAGCCGCGCGACAAGGCCGATCGGCGTTAGAATCAGGTAGAAAATCACGGCCAGCAGCAGGTGCGATACGGTCCAGCCGATCGGGAACGCCGCGTACATCCAACCCACGTAAATCAGCCGCATGAACGCGGGGTCGAACCAGCCGACAACGCTCACGACGGCTCCAATGGACCAAACGATGATTGCGATCGCGGGGAAGTCCGCCTTGCTCCAAACCAGCCACCCGATGAAAGCCATCATCGCCGGGAACCAGATTCCCGCGAACTGCCGCAGTTCGCGACGTGACGGGTGGTGGTTGATTTCGATTAGGGCCATGTCGATCAGAGTCGGTGCTTGCGGGTATGCCGGTCGATCGCATGCGACTTGCGGCTGATCCGGCGAATCAGCGAGCGGTCGCGACGCGTCAGCGGTCGGCCGAGGTACGTCCGCAGAAATCGTAGACGATCACGGCAGGAAATCAATCGCGACGAGTAGTCGAGCTGGGCCAGATCCTTGATGATCCAGCGTTGTCCGAGCGTTTGTTGCTGCCTCACTCGGCCAAGATCGATCACGCGGATTCCGCCGGGTCCCCCTTCCGTCGGGATCAATAGATGATTGAGGTAGAAATCCTGATGATGCAACCCCGCGCCGTGCATTGCCCGGGTGATGTCGGCGAGTTCGAAAATCAACCGGCGGAGAACGGTCGGATCCTGGACGGAGTTGTCGCCAGCTCCGTCTCGCAACCAGTCGAGCAGACTGCGATGGCCGTCCAGCGACTTCGTGACGAGCAGAGAGCGGCGACCGCAAACACCCAGCACGACCGGCTCCATCGTGGGGATTCCGACTCGGTGAAAGCGCAGGATGGCGTCCCATTCATTCGCCGCACCGACGATCGGCCGGCGCCCATGCACGAGCGGACGAAGGTATTCGGCCAGCGTCGCGGGCCCGTGTCGCTTGATGTAGAAGGCGTGCGAACCGGCCGCATCGTCAAGGACGATTCGCGTGGTGGTGCGGCTCGCCACTTGACGTACCACAACGCCACCGTCGTGCCGGTGCAGGGAATCGAAGGTCGTCAGACCGTGCGCACTCAGCACGTCGGCATGCCGCGTGTTGACTCGCAGCCGCCCGGCGTCCCAGTCCACGAATTCGAATGCCGGCACTGCGGCCTCCCGCGTCATCAGGCCGCGCGACACGTCGCGTCAACGGTCGTGATGAAGCCCAATGTTCGTGGTCCCACGTCGTGTGATTCGTCGAACGTCGCGCGTTGGATCGCCGGTGGATCGCCGTCACCCGCGAACAGCAAAGCGGTGAGGTAGGCGAACGTCATTCCGATCGTGTGGCTGTGAAGCAACGAGTTCGCCAGGCATCCGACGACCATCAACAGCAACAACGCTTGAGCGAAGTGCTGGTCCGGCAGCGGCAGACGCTTCGCGGCCTTCCATTGTTCAAGCAGCATCCACAACCAAACGGCCAGTCCGATCAGGCCGATCTGCGATGCGATCGCGAGGTACTCATTGTGCGGTTCCGCGGGCACGGGCAACCCGGCCGGGCTCGCGAACTCGCGATATCCTCTCTCAAAGCCGCCCGTGCCATGTCCGACGATTGGACTGCGACGGATCAGGCGTAGCGTGAGTTCGTAGTACTTCAATCGAGGTTCGACGTTGGGCGACAGCGCATCATGATTGGATGTCCCCGACCAGTACTGACGTGCCTGGACGGCCGTCTGCTGCATGCGGGTGCGAAACATCGGCGAGGCGAAGTAGGCTCCGGCCGCAAGCAAGCAAACCGCCGCGGTGGCCACGACCAGTCCGCGAACTTTGAAGCGCTGCCACATCAACAACCCGATGAGCGCGGCCAGCACGAGATATCCCGTGCGCCCCGGGACGAGTGCGAACAAGCTGAAGAACGCCAGGCCAATCGTCCCTGCGTAAGCCCACCACCACCGTCGTGACTCCATTGCGCGATACGCGAGCACGTAGATCACGAACACAACAAGCAGGTTTTGAACAATTCGATCCATGAACACGACGTTATCATTGCGCGCCTGGAAACCGATGTCGCGTCCAACGATCCATTCGACGTAGGAACCCGCAACAGAAACGAGCGTGCCGGCAACGAGGCACATCAATCCCCACCGACGCCAGAGCACTCCCGAGGGATCCCAACGTCGGTACGCCCGAATCAGCCAGGCAACGTCCCAGATCTTCTCTAACCTCTCCCAATCCGGCTTCTGAAACAGGCTGAGTAGCAGCGGAATGCAGAGCAACTCGCGGTACTTCATCAGCCCTCTCCACGCCTCTGCGGCCGTGGCCGATCCAAACGTGGCACCCAACGCAAACAGTCCCCACAGAACCAGCGACAGGACGGCCACACGGTTCCGTAGAACGGCAGACATTCGGTCGGTGATGCTCCCAGAGCCCAACCACGCAACGGCGGCGACTGCCAGCACGATTTCAAAACCGGATGTCGTCAGTGGCAGACAGACCGCGAGCAGGAGGACCACAACTCGCGACGAGAAATCGCAGCGGCGGGCGACCGATTCTGGAAGGATGGACATGGGATTCCTCGATCTCAAGCGTCACGCAGCGATACGACCTTGGTGCGACGAACAACCGCGAGTTACCGTCGATACGACATCCGTCTTGGCCGACCGCTCCTCGGACAGCGGGAGCGGGGCGAGCAGTGCAGAAAAGTACGCCCAGAACAGCCCTCCAGTAAAACCGAGCAGCAGCGAATTGACGAGACAACCGGAGATCATCAGCACCAACAGGCCGTGCGCAAGGTGACGGTCTGGCAACTCGAGCCCTTGGAACTTTTTCCACTGGATAACCAGGATGGCCAGCCAAAGCGCCAGTCCCACGAGTCCGCTTTGCGCTGCGATCGCCAGAAACTCGTTGTGTGGGTCGTCGGTTGTGTTCACAGTCGGGTCGTCAACGAGTCGACGGAGTTCGTAACCGAAACTACCCGCCCCACCACCGGCGATCGGCCGGCGGCGAACCAGTTCGAGCGCTTGTCCGTAAAACCTCAACCGCGGTTCTTCGGCGGTCATGCGGTCGTCGGCTGGCTGGACATCTCTCCCCAGTGATGTCTGCACCTGCAGCAAGGTTTCCTGTACGCGAAATCGAAACGTCGCCGATCCGGCGTACGCGATGCAGGCCAGGACCGCCAGCGATGCCGCCGCGTAGACAACTCCTCGCCCTCCAAACCGCTGAAACATGAACGTCGCCGTCAGCACGACAACCGCGAGATAACCGGTGCGCCCATGCACAAGCGCAAGCATGTTGACGACTGTCGCCGCTCCCAGGATGGCCGCTCCAATTCGCCAACGCCGTCGCGTGTTGCCATGGGCGTCGTGAGCCAGCACAAATAGAACGTATGCCAGCAGGAAATTGTGAATGATTCGATCCTTGAATACGACATGATCGGTTGTCGACGGAAACCCCCAGTCGACTCCGAACAACCACTCGCCGTACGATGCTGCGAGTTCGCACAAGGCACCTGCGACAAAGCCGGCAACGGACCATGTTCGATGATCGACGGCGTTCCACTGGCGGCGCCGCAAGGCATCGACGACGTCGGCGATTCGACCGAGTCTCGCGTTCGGCCCCGGCACCAGAGTCAGCAGGATCGGGATGTACAGCAACTCGCGATACTTCGACGCTCCGCGCAACGACTCGATCGGATCGATGGATGTGTATATCGCACCAATGATCAGCCACACAAACAGTGCCAACGGCAGCCACGCCGCCGGATTCGCCGCAATCCGTCGCAGCTTGACTGGGAGGTCTCCGCCTACCAACCAGAGGAAGGCAATGACGACGGCCAGCGCGCTTGCCAGCGAGGTTGACACGGCAATGCTGAAACCAAGCAAGACAACCGCGAGCCGGCTTGCCGTGTGCAGGGATTCAGCGATTTGAGTGCGACTTGAGTGCATGGGACCTTTCACGCCGCCGCACGACAGGGAAAACGGTCGAGCATCGCCACGGCGGCGCGGAATACCTGATCCACGGAAAGATCCCGCATGCAGCGATGATGCTGAAGCGGACACACACGTCTCTGGCACGGCCCGCAGTCCACACCGACTTGCAAGTGCATCGCGCGATCATAAAACGTCTCGCTCCAGGCAATGTGCGTTGGGCCAAACAACGTCACGACTGGAGTACCGAATGCAGGGGCAAAGTGTCGCGGACCGGAATCCGTCGTGATCAAAAGATCGGATCGACTCACGGCCGCTTTCGAGAGGCCCAGGCTGACCGGCTCGTCAGCGAGGCTGACAACGAACGGATCATCGGCAAGCTGCACGATGTCACGTGCAGCACCGCGTTCGGCCGGTCCACACAGGACGAGGACAGTCTTGTGCAATCGGACGCTGATCAATTTCGCCAGCGCGGCGAACGATGTCGCCGGCCAGTGCTTCGCGGAACCGAACGCCCCCCCGGGATTAACGCAAATCACGCCGCGACTCGCATCCAGCGTCGCGGCCTGTTTGCGCCAGAATTGGTCGAGATGGTTCTCGTCAGCGATCGTTGTCGCGAGTTCAATCCGCCGGCTGAGATCGCCACAACCGAGATGCACCGCCAGTCGGAGGTATTCGTCGATCACTGGGTGCGGCACTCGACGCGACCGCGGCGAAAGTCGGTCAGTCAGCATCCAACCTCGCCCGTTTCGATTGTAGCCAATCCGCCGCCTGGCTCCGGAGAGCATGGCCAACATCGCTGTGCGAAATGAATTCGGGAACAACACCGCCACGTCGAATCGACAGCGACGCAACCGGCATGCGAATCGCCAACCGCGCTCATCGGGAATTTGGCCTCGCGGATTGTGCAGCATCCACGTATCAAAAAGATCAAGTGCCTCGAATACTCCAGCAACACCGGGCCGCATCACGCCGGTGATTTTTGATCCAGCAAACGATTCGCGGATGGCCCGAAGCGTCGGAGTCGCCATGACCGCGTCGCCAACCCAATTAGGACAGAAGATCGCGATCCGCATGGTCGCTACCCTGCTTTCCGCAGCCATCCGTCAGGCGGTTCGCCCCGCAGGCGACTGAGGATCTTTGAACTCGAAACGCCAGAGACCTCATCAAGCGACTTGACGATGCCGCCATACGCTTCGACGATCTCCCGTCCGACGATCTCCTGTGGGTGATACGCCCCCCCCTTGACGAGCAAATCGGGTCGGAGACGTTCCAGCAACGCATGTGGAGTCGGGCTGTCAAAAACTGTCACATAGTCCACGACTTCCAACGCAGCGAGCATCGCGGCGCGTTGAGATTGCGGAAAGATTGGCCGATCTGCGCCCTTTCCTAACGAACGGACACTGGTGTCGCTGTTGATCGCAACGACGAGGCAATCTCCTTCTTCAGCTGCCTGCTGCAGGTAGCTGACGTGCCCGATGTGCAACACGTCGAAGCAGCCGTTCGTAAAAACGATTCGCTGTCCGAGTTTTCGTCTAACGGAAATCTGCCGTTCAAGCGCATCGAGATCACAAAGTTTCTCGGAAGGCGACCACGAATGTGCCATCAAGTCAGCAATGATCTCCTGTCGCGAGATCGGCACGACGCCTATCTGTTCTACCTCAAGTCCCCCGGCAGTATTGGCCAAAACTCCAATGTCATTCAACGAAAGCCCCTCGGCGACACCCAAGCCAATCGTCGCCAAGACGACATCGCCCGCTCCGGTAATATCGTAAACTTCACGCCGCCGCGTTGGCAGCCACTCAAAACTGCCGGTGGATTGCACGATAGCTAGGCCATCGCTGTCCAACGTGATGATGGCATAGTCCAGCGCAAGTCGACTACAGAGTGCGCGCCCCGCGATTAGTGCGTCTTCTGGAGATCGAATGTTGCAACCGGTTGCGCGTTCCGCCTCGAGCCGATTTGGCTTGATCGCCGTAGCACCGGAGTAGATCTCACAGTTCCCGTTCGGTCGCGGATCGACAATTACCGGGATTTCCAACGCTCGTGCCGCTGATATCAATTGCCGTAACAAGTCGGCCGTACAAAACCCTTTTCCATAGTCAGCGACGACGACGACTTGGAACTCCATTAGACGCGGAATCAACGCTTCGAGCAGTTGTTCGGTTAGTTCTTGAGACAGAGGATCCCGAACTTCGCGATCGACTCTGAGTATTTGGTGGGGGTGTCGATGTTGTGCCCTGCCGATAAACCTTTCCTTCACGGTCGTAGGTCGAGACTTGTCGGTTAGCAGCGTGGAAGTGTCGACGCTGGACGCCTTCAGAGCTGCGCAAATCTCGGCACCATCGGCGTCGGTTCCAACCACGGATGCCAAAGCTACGTTCGCCTGCAATCCGCGAAGCATATTCGCAACATTCGCGGCTCCACCGAGCCGAATCTCATCACGATCGCGGCGAAGCAGGATTACGGGTGCTTCCTGACTGACGCGCTCAGCGTCGCCCCAAACATATCGATCGAGGATCGTATCCCCGATGACCAACACTCGGGGACTTCCCAAGTGGTGGATTCTCTCTACTAACCTATCGCACATGTCGTCGCAATCCTTTGCGATTTCGCACTCAATTCGCAACGTGGCCTGTTGCCACTTATCGTGTCCGCGAGAGGGGGTTAAATCATCCGCATATTGTGGAATCGAGTCAATCCCGATCAACTTCGCTTGGAATCGCGAAGCATCGGTTCCAATTCCTCGACGAAATCTTTGACGTCCTTAAACTCGCGGTAAACCGAGGCGAATCGAACGAATGCAACTTGATCTATGGCTCGTAAACTCTTGAATACGCGTTCTCCGATATACCGCGACGGCACTTCTCGTTCAAAACTTCGGTAAATGTCTGCCTCGACCTCTTTAATGATTCGTTCAATTGTCTCATCGCTGATCGGTCGTTTGTAGCAAGCCTTTTCCAAACCGACACGGATTCGCTCGCGATCAAATGGAACGCGCGACCCGTCCTTTTTGATTACGCGCATCGGCGATTCTTCAATCTTCTCATATGTAGTGAAACGCCTTCCGCAACCGGAATCCAAGCATTCGCGTCTTCGTCGGATGACAAACTGCTCGCTCGACCTTGAATCGATAACCTTCGTTTCGCATCGGCGACAGAATGGACACAACATCGCAAATCCGCTCAGTGAATTGCAACACAATGATTAGTATCACCTTACGAACAGCAAGTGTCGCAATTGACAATTAAGTGTGAATCGCAAATAATCCAAAAATGGCATTGAGACTCATTCTCAACGAAACCTGAGTTTTGTCATGATTGCAACTCCCAAACTCTTCGAGAATGACGAAATCCTCGCGGCAGGTAGTGGCGAAATCGTATGCCGATGCCTCAATATTACTGAACATGACGTCCTAAGTGCAATAAGCGCGGGCGGGATCGTGTCATTGAAAGAGATTTGCCGTCAAACAGGGGCTGGCAGCGGATGCACAGCATGTCATCAGTTGCTTCGTGCATACTTGCACAGCTCCGGTAAGCAATTGGACTACTGACCTGCTTCGCCTTTTTCGGACAGTACGACTCACTATTCTGGACGGCTCCCAAGGAGCCATCCGATGTCGAAGAAGAAGTCTGTGAGAGTCGTGGAGGGGCGATCCGCGAATCGGCGGCGGTTC
>Ga0233424_10000754_pt1 | contig 36390 bp, 37 predicted proteins | sample Watercolumn_Towu_FD_181011 | JGI IMG/M metagenome (GOLD analysis project Ga0233424, IMG submission 181011) | Freshwater microbial communities from Lake Towuti, South Sulawesi, Indonesia - Watercolumn_Towuti2014_125_MG | ecosystem: Environmental > Aquatic > Freshwater > Lake | place: Indonesia...
TGGCGCCGAGTTATGCGCCGGCCGGCAAGCACCTCGTCGTCGCCGCGCTGCCCGCCGTCGTCGACGGCGACTTGGAGTCGATGGCCCGCGACCAGATGCGCACGTGGTGGGGCTCGCAGGTCGACGCCTGGCGGCATCTGCGCACGTATCGAATCGCTCACGCCGGCGTCGAGCAGCGCCCGCCGTTTTCGCCCAAGCGCAATATCGCGCTCGGCAACGGCGTCTTCGTGTGCGGCGACCACCGCGACACCGGATCGCTGCAAGGGGCGTTGTTCTCTGGGCGGCGCTGCGGCGAACTCGTCGCGGGCGCACTCGCCTAGCCACGATCCCGTAGCACTCGCCTAGCGTCAACGCCATGTCGAACGCGTCCAACTCCATAGCCCACGACCCGGCACGCCGCATCATCTCGGTGTCGCAGTTCGTTCCCGCGTCGCCCGCTGCGATCTTCGATCTGCTCGCGACTCCGGCGAAGCATTCAGAGATCGACGGCTCGGGCAGCGTCAGCGGCAGTCTCAGCGGGCCCGCGCGGTTGTCGCTCGGCGCAAAATTCGGCATGTCGATGCGCATCGGCCTGCCGTACCGCATCACCAACGAAGTCGTGGAGTTCGAGGAATCCAAGCGCATCGGCTGGCGCCACTTCGGCGGACACGTGTGGCGCTACCTGCTCGAGCCCGTCGAGGGCGGCACGATGGTCACCGAGCAGTTCGACTACTCGACCAACCGCGCGAACTGGATGCTGCGCATGATGCGAGCGATTCCGAACAACGAGCTCGCGATGCGCAAGACCTTGCTCAACCTCGCGAAGCGATTCGCGTAAGGAAACTACCGGGCCAACCCGCATGACGCTGCTGCCCGACGGCTTCGTTGCGCGCGCGGCGAACTTCGGCATCAAGGACGACACGCTCGACTTCGTGGTGGTCGTCGGCGCGCCAGGTACGGTCGGCAGCTCGCTCTTCACGCAGAGTCGCTTCGCCGGTGCGAGCGTGGTCGTGAGCCGCGAGCATGTCGCGCACGGCACGACGCGTGGCGTGGTCGTGTTGTCGAAGAACTCCAACGTGGCGACAGGCGATGAAGGATTGCGCAACGCCCGCGAGATCACCGATGGTGTCGCCTCGCAGTTCGAGTGTGACGCGCGCGACTTTGTGATCGCCTCGACCGGCGTGATCGGCCGCCAGTATCCGATGGAAAAGATCCGCGCTGGTCTGGCCTCGCTCGACTCAATTGCGAGCACCAACGACGCAGCTGCCGTCGCCCGCGCGATCATGACTACCGACACCCGCCCGAAGATCGCCGAGGCGGGCGTGCGCGGATCGCGCGCGCGGGTCGTCGGCGTCGCCAAGGGCGTCGGCATGATCGAGCCCAACATGGCCACGCACATCTCCCTCGTCTTCACCGACGCAGCCGTGCCGCGCAGCGAGCTCGACACAATATTTCGCTGGTGCATCGAGCGAACGTTTAACCGCGTCTCCATCGACACCGACACCTCCACCAGCGACACCACGGTGTGCCTGGCGAGCGGGGCTGTGGGGGCGGTGGATCGCGATGCTTTGCGCGATGCGCTGCACGAGGTGCTGCTCTCGCTCACCAAGCAGATCGCCCGCGACGGCGAAGGCGCCGAGAAACTCATCGAGGTGCGCGTCGATGCAGCGCGCGACGATGAACAAGCGGTCACCGTCGCGCGCTCCATCGTGAACTCGCCGTTGGTGAAGACCGCCGTGCACGGCGCCGACCCGAACTGGGGCCGCGTCGCCGCCGCAATCGGCAAGTGCTCGCAATACGTCGATATCGAACAGTCGCGCGTCGTCATCCGCTTCGGCGACCAAGAGGTGTATCCGCGCCGCGTCGACGAGGCAGGGCTCGCACACCTCTCGGCGTACATGCACAACGACGAGGTCGTGATCCGCGTCTCGCTGAACACCGGCGCGCACTCAGCCGTCGTGTGGGGCTGCGACCTGACCGCCGACTACGTGCGCATCAACGCCGACTACACGACCTGAGCCGCGCGGCTATTTGCTGCGACGCCTGAAGACGTGGTTAAAGCTGTGTGAAAACACGCTCGTCGACACCACGGATGACTGCAGTTTCTTATCAAGTGACAAACCCGAGTTGACGAGGAGCTCTACGCATTTCGAGTAGTCGGGGCGCCGCTCATCAAGCTCAACCAGGACTGACCGCAGTTCATTCGCTTGAATCGTGCGCAGCGCTCCTTGAATCACGAAGAGTTCATTTCCATCGACATCAATCTTGATGTGGGTCGGAACGAAATCTACGTGCTCAAGAAAGTCATCAACAGCAATTCCGATGCAGCCCTGCGAGAAGAGCGGCTGGAATTCGTCGCCCTTGTAGTCAATGGTGTTGCCGAAAGCGCTGAGCGCCGCACCCCATTCGGAGGAACTCACATTCAAGGTAGAGACACTCATAGAGTCGTGAAACGCCACGGGATACGCCTGTATTGCACCACTCAACCTGCCGAGATTCAGACGAATGTTCTCGTGAAGTACGGCGAAATTCAGCGCATCCGGTTCGGCTGCGACCACTGAGCACCCCCTGCTCGCCGCGAAGAGACTGTAGATGCCGATGTTGGCACCCACGTCCAGCAACGAGTCGGCAATGTCGAACCCCTCAATCCATTCGAGCGTCTCTGGTTCTTTCGATTCAAACGTTTCCGCTCGCATCCGTGTCAGCGGTCCCAAGTCGCGCATTCGAAAAATGTCTTCGCCACGACGTCTCACCACAATCGAACGCCGCAACCGACCATCGCCGAAGCCGCCTGGCAATACTTGGAAGAGTCGTGTGCCGAGGGCGACAGCCGTGCGCCGTAACTTTGCTCTAACGCTCATGGGAAACATGGAAATAGTACTCGCACTCCAAGCCCGGTCAGTTGGTCGTGGCCGCTAGGCGAGCGAGTCGAGCCAGTTAATCGTCGCGGCGCGATAGTCGAACACGCTCTTGTACCGCGCGAGCGCGTCGGGCAGACGCGCGACCAATTCGCGCAGTGTGCGCACCGCCTCGGGCCCGCGCTGCACGTACGTTGCGAGCGGCTCTTGGAATCCACGGATGGTGAACAAGATTCCCCGTGTGCGCGGTAGTCGGCGCAGCGTTTCACGTTCGATCCGAATCCACAGTTCGCTCGGGTGCTCGACGAGCGGACCACTCGGCGGCGACGGCTGGAAGAGCGCCGGATGATCCTCGAGGGTCCAGTTCGACCGCCAGATTGGTCGCTCGGGTGTTAGCCGAGTGAGCGTGGTGTCGACGGCAGCGCCGATGTGCTCGGCGTACAACGCGACGGGCTTGTGCACAGCGACCATGTCGAGGCCGATCTTTTCCGCCACGCGCCAGCGGCTCGGCGAGCACACGACACCGGCCACGAACGGCAGTTGCTCCCCCGTCTCAGTTGGTATCGAGCGCAGCACGGTGAGGTCGTCGGGCACCGCGAGCGCGGCGTCGACCAGCGCGTCCACGCCCGTGGCGGAACTCGACGCACCGACCCACCCGAGCACGAGCTCGGCGGCTTCTTGCGCCACTTCGTGCCCGTCATCGCGAAACGCCACGACTTCGCCACGGCGAGTGCGCAACAACTCGCGCTTCATCGCGATGGTCGGCTCCCACTCGTCGTCGCGCACGAACCATTCATCGAGGTCGAGCGGTTTGGTGCCGACGCGATGACGGAACGCGTCGCCCACGACCTGCGGGAGGATCTCGTCGTGCGGAATGCGCCGCACAACCCGGCGCGAGTCGTGCGGACGACTTGCAGGCGCCGAGTCAAACGGCGTGAATGGATCGTGGTGCGCGACGAAGGTCGTCACGGGTGCGAGACGCGCAGCGGCTTCACTTCGGTGGCATGCGAATGCCACCGTCGACACGAATCGTCTCGGCGTTCATGTAGCTGTTCACGATGCACTCGACCACCATCGAGGCGAGTTCTTCCGCCGAGCCGAGTCGCTGCGGGAACAAGACGTTTTTCTGCAGGTTCGTCTTGAACGCCTCGCTCGCGTCGCCTTTTCCGTAGATCGGCGTATCGATGAGCCCGGGTGCCACGGTGTTCACGCGCACACCGATTGCCGCCAAGTCGCGCGCGATCGGCAGCGTCATGCCGACCACGCCGCCCTTCGACGCCGAGTATGACGCCTGGCCGACCTGTCCGTCGAACGCCGCCACCGACGCGATGTTCACGATTGCGCCGCGCTCGCCGTGCGCGAGGGGCTCGTTGCGGCTCATCGCCGTGCCGACGATGCGGATGCAGTCGAACGTACCGATGAGGTTGATGGCGATCACCTTCTTGAATGCGTCAAGATTGGCGGCCGAGTCGTACGAGCCGTCTTTGCCGACCGTGCGCTGGGCCCAACCGATACCGGCGGAGTTGACGAGCGCGCGTACCGGGCCCATCGACTTCGCCATCTCGGTGGCGTTGATGATGTCCTGCGTGTTGGTCACATCGACCTTGCAGAACGCACCGCCGATTTCTTTGGCGAGCGCCTCGCCCTTGTCGGCTTGCAGGTCGGCGATCACGACCTTGGCGCCTTTCTTGGCGAGCATGATGGCAGAAGCCGCGCCGATGCCGCTGGCTCCGCCGGTGACGATGGCGCTTGAGTTGGTGAGTTCCATGGCGGCGAACGCTAGCGCACGGTCTCGATTGCCGACACGGCCAGCGCATCGACGAGTTCATTCATCGCATCACCGTCGTGGCCGCGCACCCAGCGGAACGTGATGCCGCCGCGATGGCGCACGAGATCAATCAGCGGTTCCCATAAATCCTGGTTGGCGATGGGTTGACGGTCCTTGTTTTTCCACCCGCGGCGCAACCAACCTTGCCACCACTGCTCGGTGAAGCACTTCACCACGTATTGACTGTCTGACACCACTTCGATGGGCCCGTGTTGCGCGCCGAGTTCGCGCAGCGCACGCAGCACCGCCAACAACTCCATGCGCTGGTTCGTCGTGGCTGACTCGCCGCCGCTCGCTTGCGGTTCGCCGCGCGGCGCGACCGCCCACGCCCAACCGCCCGGGCCCGGGTTGCCCGAGCACGCACCGTCGGTGTACACGGTGCGCAACTCACCCGACAGCTGGCCGTCATTTGGCAGATCGAACGGAAGCGGCTCGGTCATCGACAGACAGCCTTACCGATACGTCCGCCGCGGTTGCGCACCGCCAACTCGGGTACCGCGGTTGCGCACCGCCGACCCGCTCGCTGCAATCGCGCCACGACACGATGTGGCACTCGCCCGCCGCCGTGCGAGACTGTGGCCATGCTGTTCGACGGCTCCGTGCACCAGCTGCCCGACACCGACCCGACCGAGACGCAGGAGTGGCTCGACTCGCTCGATGCAGTCGTCGAGATGCAGGGCAAGACTCGTGCGCGCTACCTCATGTCGCGGCTGCTTGAGCGCGCGCGAGAGACGCAGGTGAGTTTCCCCGCCACTGTCTCGACTCCGTACGTGAACACGATTCCGGCCGAGCATGAGCCCTGGTTCCCGGGCGACGAGCATCTCGAGCGGCGCATCCGCGCATACATCCGCTGGAACGCCGCGATGATGGTCGTGCGCGCCAACGCCAGCGCCGAAGGCATCGGCGGCCACCTCGCCACGTACGCCTCGTCGGCGTCGCTCTACGAGGTCGGCTTCAACCATTTCTTCCGCGGAAAAGACGACGGCAAGGCCGGCGACCACATTTATTTCCAGGGTCACGCCGCGCCGGGCGTCTATGCGCGCGCGTATCTCGAGCGCCGTCTCGAGTCGGAAGACCTCGACCACTTCCGCCGCGAGATCGGCCGCGGCGGTCGCGGACTCTCGTCGTATCCCCACCCGCGCCTCATGCCCGAGTTCTGGGAGTTCCCCACGGTGTCGATGGGTCTCAGTCCGATCACTGCGTTGTACCACGCACGGTTCAACCGCTATCTCACCAACCGCAAACTCGACGACGCCACTGCGAGCCGCGTGTGGGCGTTCCTCGGTGACGGCGAGTGCGACGAACCAGAGACGCTCGGCGCGTTGTCGCTCGCGTCGCGCGAGCACCTCGACAACTTGGTGTTCGTCGTCAACTGCAACCTGCAGCGCCTCGACGGCCCGGTGCGCGGCAACGGCAAGATCATCCAAGAGCTCGAGGCCGTGTTCCGCGGCAACGGCTGGAACGTGATCAAGGTGATCTGGGGCTCCAAGTGGGACGAACTGCTCGCCCGAGACGTCACCGGCGTGCTGCTCAACAAGATGAACACCACCGTCGACGGCGAGTTCCAGCGCTACACGGTGGAAGACGGCAACTACATCCGCGAGAACTTCTTTGGCCCTGACCCGCGGCTGCGCGAGATGGTGTCGCACCTCGCCGACGAAGACTTGCAGGCGTTGCCGCGCGGCGGTCACGACTACCGCAAGTTGTACGCCGCGTTCAAGGCGGCCTCCGACAACCTCGGCTCGGGTCGGCCGACGGCGATTCTCTGCAAGACGGTGAAGGGCTGGACGCTCGGACCAGAGATCGAGGGTCGCAACGCCACGCACCAGATAAAGAAGATGAACGTCGAGCAGTTGCGCGCGTTGCGCGACCGCCTGCACCTGAACGACGAGATCAGCGACGAGATGCTCGAGGGCGACGTCGCGCCGTATTATCGCCCGCCGGAGGACTCGGTCGAATACCAGTACCTCGTCGAGCGCCGGCGCGCGCTCGGCGGCTCGGTGCCCAAGCGCATCGGCACGGCCAAGCGACGCCTCACCTTGCCGAGCGACGACGCGTTCCGCGAATTCGAGAGCGGCAGCGGCCAGCAGTCCGTGAGCACCACGATGGGCTTCACGCGCCTGCTGCGCAACTTGGCGCGCGACCCGGCGTTCGGCGAGCGCGTCGTGCCGATCATCCCCGACGAGGCGCGCACCTTCGGCATGGACTCGCTCTTCCGCGAACTGAAGATCTACGCCTCGCAAGGCCAGAAGTACGAGCCGGTCGACCACGGCCTGCTCCTTTCTTATAGCGAGTCCACCAGCGGACAAATCCTCGAAGAGGGCATCACCGAAGCCGGCAGTCTCGCCAGCTTCATCGCGGCCGGCACCGCGTATTCCACGCGCGGCATCGAGATGGTGCCGTTCTACACCTTCTACTCGATGTTCGGATTCCAGCGCGTCGGCGACCTCATCTGGCAGGCGGCCGATGCGCGCACGCGCGGTTTCCTGCTCGGTGCCACCGCCGGTCGCACGACGCTGCTCGGCGAAGGCTTGCAGCACCAAGACGGTCACTCGCTCGTCTTGGCGAGCACCGTGCCGCCGTGCCGAGCCTATGATCCGGCGTTCGCCTACGAGGTCGCGGCTATCGTGCGCAACGGTCTGCACGAGATGTACGGCGAAGTGCAGAACGACGTCTTCTATTACGTCACGCTCTACAACGAGAACTACCCGATGCCGCCGCGCCCCGCGCATGCCGATCTCGACGCGCAAATCATGCGCGGTCTCTACAAGTGGGCCGATGCAGGAACGGGCAAGCACCACGCGACGCTCGTCTTCTCCGGCTCGGCGCACTCGGCGGTTCGCGGGGCCGCGACCGAACTTGCGACGCGCTTCGACGTCGCCTGCGACCTCTGGTCGGCGACTTCGTACAAGGCTCTGCGCGAGAACGCCCTCGACGTCGAGCGTTGGAACCGATTGCACCCGACTTCCGCCCCGCGCCAGGCAGACGTCACGCGCCTGCTCGACGACGGCGCGGGTCCGGTCGTCGCGGTCACCGACTTCATGCGCATCGTGCCCGAGCAGGTGGCGCGATTCGTGCCGAGCCGTCTCTTCGTGCCGCTCGGCACCGACGGCTTCGGCCGCAGCGACACGCGCGCGGCATTGCGCCGGCACTTCGAGATCGACATGCCCCACGTGGTCATCGCGGTGCTGCACTCGCTCGTGCGCACCGGCGAGATGAAGCCCGAGGTGGTCGCCGACGCGATCGCCCACTACGGCATCGATCCCGAGACGATGAATCCGCTGTATGCCTAGGCGCACGGCGAACAGCACTACTCGGGTGCGCACGGCGACGCGCGCCGCTCGAGTGCGCTCAAGCGACCTCTACGTCACCGGCGTTGCGAAGGCCGACGCGTTGCTGCGCCGCGACGGTAATGCGCTCGTGATCGGCATGCTGCTCGACCAGCAGGTGCCGATGGAGTGGGCGTTCACTGGCCCGTTCACCCTTACGCAGCGACTTGGGCATCTCGACCCGCGAAAAATCGCCGCACTCGACCCCGAAGAGTTCGTCTCGCTGTGCGCGGTCAAGCCGGCAATCCACCGCTTCCCTGCCGCGATGGCGGGGAGAATCCATTCGATGTGCGCGATCATCGCTGCAGATTGGCGCAACAACGGCGCCAACATTTGGCGCGACGTGAGCGACGCAAAAGAACTGTATGCGCGGCTGCGAACGTTGCCTGGTTTCGGCGACGAGAAATCGAAAATCTTCATTGCGCTGCTCGCCAAACGTTTCGGCGTCGCACCCGAGGGCTGGCAGAAAGTCGCCAAGCCCTTCGGCGACCACCGCATGCGCACCGTGGCCGATATCGACTCCCGGGAGTCGTTGCTCAAGGTGCGGCGCTTCAAACAGCTCGAGAAGGCGCGCGACCGCGACAAGCAAAGCCGACCGCTGAAGAAGCGCTGACCTGATGGCAATCCTCGTCACCGGCGGTGCGGGATACATCGGCTCGCACACCGCGCGGCTCCTGCACGAACTCGGGCGCGACGTCGTCGTGCTCGACTCGCTCGAACGCGGCTACCGCGACGCAGTCGTCGACATCGACCTCGTGGTCGGCGACATTGCCGACGCGCGTCTCGTCGGCAAGACGTGCCGCAAGTACGACGTGGACAGCGTCATCCACTTCGCGGCGTACAAGGCCGTCGGCGAGTCGGTGAGCGATCCGTTGCGCTACTACCAGAACAACGTCGCCGGTTCGATCGCGCTCGTGGAGACGCTGCTCGAGCACGACGTGAAGCGAATCGTATTCTCATCGTCAGCCGCGGTCTACGGCACACCCGACGTTTCGCCGGTCAACGAGGATGCGCCGCTTCGCCCGCAGAGTCCGTACGCGCAGACCAAGGCCGACATCGAGAAGTTTCTTGCATCATGCGACGCACTCGGCATGCGCTCGGTGAGTCTGCGCTATTTCAATGCCGCCGGCGCGCACGACTCCGGCGACATGGGCGAGGACTGGTCGGCGACGGAGAACCTCGTGCCGGTCGTGATGAAAGTGCTGTTCGGCGCGCAGCGCGAGCTCGAGGTGTTCGGCGACGATTATCCGACGCCCGACGGCACGTGCGTGCGCGACTATGTGCACGTGTCAGACCTCGCCGACGCGCACGTGAAGGCACTCGACTATCTCGCGTCGGGCGCAGCGTCGCTGATCTGCAATGTCGGCACGGGCCAGGGCACTTCGGTGAGGCAGTTGATCTCGGTCGCCGAATCGGTCACTGGTCGCGCACTGCCCCACCGAGTCGCGCCGCGCCGCACCGGCGACCCGGCCACCGTGTACGCCGACCCCACGCTCATGCGCGCGCTGCTCGGCTGGCGCGCGACGCGCGACCTGCGCGAGATCATTGCGAGCGCGTACCGCTGGCACGAACGACACCCAGACGGATACGGGCGCTGACTCAGCGCTGGCGGTCGAGCCAACCGATCAACATCGCGATTGCGCGCGGGTCGTGGCGCAGGCGATGACCGCCGCCTTGAATCACGTGCAGCTCCGCGCTGCCGTGCGCCTCGGCGAGCGTGCGCGACTCGCTGTCGGGCACGAGTTCGTCTTCGTCGCCGTGCATGAGCAGTAATGGCCGCGGCGCGAGACGTCGCGCCGCCTCGACCGGACGGAATCGACGCAACTCTCGGCTCCACTCGTCGAAGTGCGGCGGGAATGTCGGCGAGCGTACGGCGCCGATCTCGCGCGTGTGCTCGAGGAACTTGCGCGGGTGATCGGCCCAGTCGTCGAAGTCGGCGCGCGGCCCGAGCAGCGCGCAGCCGCTCACTCGCGGGTCGTCGGCCGACACGCACAAGCCGAGCGACGCACCCGTGTTGGTGCCGAGCATCCACACGTGCGTCGGTTCGGTCTCTGCGACGAGGTGATCGATCGCGGCGCGCAGATCTTCGATCCACCCTTGCAGCGAGAAGTTCCCCTCGCTGTTGCCGCACCCGCGGAACGTGAAGGTCATGCCGGCCCACCCGAGTTCGTTGGCGATGCGGTCGATGAGCTCGGGAAACGAGCTCGCGGAGTGGCGTGCGTCTTGCGGCCCGATCGGGAAGCCGTGGCACAACAGCACCGCTGGTCGCGCGGCGGAACGCGAAGTGCCCTTGTTGAGGTATCGCTGGAGCTGCAGCGAGGAGCTGGTGAACTGCCCGTTCACGCGACGGCGAGCCGGTAACCGCGGTTGCGCGCCTCGGCGAGCGTGTCGGGCCCGAAACAGATGCCCGAGTTGGTGGCGACGATGTCGTCGATTATCGCTTCATCAAGCCATTCATCCACGTCGTAGACCAGTTGCGTGCGCTTGTCGCCGAGATACCGCGTGTGCTCGAAGCGTCCAGGGCGTCGCACGCCACAAATCTAACCTAGATTTCAGGTATGTCTGACGAAACTATCGACTTCTATTTCGACACGATGTGCCCGTACGCGCACCAGACGTCGCTGTGGATCCGCGAGGTGCAGCGCATCTGCTCGTTGCGAGTGCATTGGAAATTCTTCAGCCTCGAGGTGATCAACCACGAGGCCGGCAAGAAGACACCGTGGGAGCGAGCGGTCTCGTACGGCTGGACCCCGCTGCGTATCGCGGCGTGGTTGCGGCGCATCGACAACGATCTCTGCGGAGCGTGGTATCTCGCCAGTGCGAATGCCCTGCACCTCGAGGGTCGCCGCCCCTACGAAGAAGCCACGGCGCGCGAACTGCTCGCGTCAATCGGCGCGCCAAAAGACACGTGGGAGTCGGCGCTCGACGATGCGACCACGCACGACGACGTGCGCGAAGACCACGAGCACGCAGTGAACTCGCTCGGTGGTTTCGGTGTGCCGATCATCGTGCCGGCGACGGGCCGCGCGATCTTCGGCCCAGTGATCGTGCCGGCTCCGACGGGCGACGACGCGATGCGGCTGTGGCGCCTCGTACGCGACGCATCGGAGTTCCCGCACTTCTACGAATTGAAGGTGCCCAAGACCGCCGATGATCTCGCCCACATCGGCAGCGTGTTCACCCCGTACCTGCGTGCGCGCGAGTGGCAGAGCGTGCAGAACCCGGCCCTATGACCGCCCACGAAGATCGCCGAGTTGTATTGCGAGTCGCATCGCGAGTCACCTTGCGAGCGACGTCGTGACTCGTCCGACGGCGCTCATCGAGATGCTGGAGCACACCTGGCACTCGCTCGACTCGCTGCTCGCGACGCTCAACGAAGCGCAATGGAAGACGATGACCGAGTGCCCCGGTTGGACGGTGCAAGACACGCTCGCGCACCTCGTGTCGTCAGAAAAGGGCCTGCACGGAGAAGCACCGACCACGCATCGCGCGAGCAATCTCGCGCACGTGAAGAACCCGATCGGTGAATTCAACGAGCATGAGATCGACGCACGCCGGGACATGACCGGTGCGGCGGTGTTCGCCGAGTGGCAAGACATCCAAACCAAGCGTCGCCAGATGTTCGCCGACGCCGACGACGCTTATTTCGCACGCGAGATGATGACACCCACCGGGCCGGGCACGTTCGCCGACTTCATGCACATCCGCGTGATGGATGCGTGGGTGCACGAGCAAGACATTCGCCGCGCTCTCGGCAAGCCGGGCAACGAGAGTTCTGCGGCAGCCGAGCACAGCCTCGGTCGTTTCGTCCGCTCGCTGCCGATGGTGGTCGGCAAACGCGCGAAGGCGCCGGATGCGAGCGTGGTGACGGTTCGCGTGACGGGGCCTGTCGTGCGCACGTTTCATGTCGCCACCAACGGGGGCAAGGCCGCGCAGATCGACTCGGCGTCGGCGGCAACATGCACCATTTCACTCGACAGCAACACCTACGTCGCCTTGTGCTGCGGCCGACAGTTCTACGCCCCGGGCGATGCGCGCGTCACGATCACCGGCGACACTGCGCTCGGCGAGCGCGTGATGGCCGGCTTCAACGTGATGATCTGAGCACGAACGCTGCCCCACCGATGAACTCGCCGCGCGACCCGAACGAAGTGCAGGCGTTGCTCGAGCTCTGGGAGGCGGTCGACCGCGAGCAGGGCGCTCGTGCTGCGGCACGACGGACTGCGGCACATGCCTCGCGCGGCGATGCAATGGTGCGTGACTACGAGTTCCACGCGAAGCCGAACGATTGGGTGCACCTCGCCTGGATGCGCCCGGTGCGGTTCTTCTACCGCAACCTGCCGTTTGGTCTGCGAATGGCGCTGAAGAAACGGCTGGCGCGCTAATTGGACCAGTTCGTCTTTGCCACCGATGCGCGCGGTGCGTCGAGCGCGGCGCTGTCCGCGACGGCGAACGCGTTGCGCGGACTCGGCTTCGGACGCCGCCACTGGTTCGTCATCGGCGACTCGGCAAAATCCGTCACGTCGCGACGCGTGGTGCTCGGCGATGATCCCGCTGCCGAATGGGTGGTCTTCGTCGCGCCGGGCGACAAAGTCACGCACGATGCACAGCACTTTGCGCGCACCGCGGCGGCCGACGTCGATGTAATCTACGGCGACACACGACACGAGATCAAGCGCGAAGACCGGCTGCCCACCTATCAACGACGCCCGTCGTTTTCACCCGAGCGTTTGCGCGCCCACGACTACATCGGTTCGTTTATCGTCGCCCGCCGCAGCGTGGTCGACGCGGCCGGCGGGCTTCCGATGCTATGCGCCACCGACAGCCAGGACCGCAACTTGCGCATCACCGAGCGGGCGCGGCGCGTGGTGCGCGTGGCCGAAGTGCTGAACCTGACGCCGAGCACCAACTTCTTGCCGACGGCGAACCCCGACGCGGTCGCCGCCCACCTGGCACGGGTCGGCATCGACGCCACGGTCGAGTTCGACGCCGAGACTCCGCGCGTGCGGGTGCGACGACGGCTCTCGCGAGCACCGCTCGTGTCGGTGATCATCCCCACGCGCGGCGGCAGCGCAGAACTCCGCGGGGCGGTCACGCCGCTCGTCGTGAACGCCGTACGTTCGCTCGTTGAGCGCTCGACCTACCAGAACCTCGAGTTCATAGTGGTGGCCGACACTCCGACACCTCCGGAGGTGCGGGCCGAGCTTGTGCGCGTCGGTGGCGAGCGGCTCACGATCGTCGACTACGACAAGGCGTTCAACTTCTCGGTGAAGAACAACATCGGCGTCGCGCACTCGCGCGGCGAGTACGTGCTGCTGCTCAATGACGACACCGAGATCATCACGCCAGACGCGCTGGAGACCATGCTCGCCATCTTCGAAGATTCGCGCGTGGGCATCGTCGGCCCGATGCTGCACTTCGAAGACGGCACCATCCAAAGCGCCGGTCACATCTTCAGCCCCGACCCGACCGACATGTACCGCCTGAAACCAGCCGACACGCGCGGTGCGCACAACTACGTGCGCGTGCAACGCGAGACCTCCAGCGTCATCGCCGCCTGCCTGCTCACGTCGCGCCGAGTGTTCGAAGCAGTCGGCGGGCTCAGCACGCAGTTTCCCGGCAACTGGAACGACATCGACTTCGCGCTCAAGGTGCAGCAAGCCGGGCACAAGGTGATCTTCACTCCGCACGCCAAGTTCTTCCACTTCGAGTCAAAGACCCGCGTCGCGCTGCGGATCGAGGCGGAGGTCGCCAAGCTCGGCGCGCGCTGGGGCGACATCCTCGACGACGATCCGTATTTCAACCCGCGACTGCAGCGCTACATCAACATGTGGCGGTCGGACTTCCACACCGACCGCAGTTACGAAGAAGCCCTCGGCCCCACGGCACCGATCTCGTCGAAGTAGGCCAGGTGCGCCTGCACCACGTGCACGGCGTCGACGTCGTCGACGAGATCGATCGACAGGCGCTCGGCTTCTCCGAGCAGCCACGCGGTCAGCGTCACTTCGTTGACCACCACTTCGTCGCCGATATCTTGGCGCCGATCGATCACGTCGCCGGGTTGCAGGCCGCGCGCGTGCAGCCAGCGCATGTGGGCGACGAGCAGCAGGCGCACTTCGTCGAAGGTGAGCCGCGCTTGCGAATCGGCGGGGACTCGCGCAGCCACGAACGCGACGGCATCCTCGAGCTCGTACACCGCGCGCGGTGCGACGGCGTCGAGTCGGCGCGCTTCGCGACCGATCACGACCGCCGCGATCACAAATACGCCAACAACAGACGCGACGACGAAGGCGAGAGTCACCGGGCTCACGTCATGCGCCCCGCGTGATCAACCACCGACGCAAACCGACGTGGAGTCGAGCAGCGCGGTCAGATGCCGATGCGCTGCGCGAGCTGTTCGCGATGGTACGCCGGGTCTCCGAAGAGCAGTTCGCTCGACTTGGCACGCTTGAAGTACAGGTGCGCCGGGTGCTCCCACGTGAAGCCGATGCCGCCGTGAATCTGGATGTTCTCCGCCGCGGCGTGGAAGTACGCCTCGGAGCAGTACGCCTTCGAGAGCGACGCCACCGACGCGAGCTCGTCGTTCAACTCGCTTGCGCACCACATTCCGTAGTACGCGGCCGACTTCGCCGACTCGACTTCGAGCAACATGTCAGCGCACTTGTGCTTGATGGCCTGGAACGATCCGATCGGACGGCCGAACTGCACGCGCACCTTGGCGTACTCGACCGCCATTTCGAGCACTTTCTGCGCGCCACCGACTTGCTCAGCGGCGAGCGCGACGGCGGCGAGATCGAACACCTTGCTCAACACGTCCCAGCCTTTGCCTTCGGTGCCGATCAGTTCGGCTCCGACGCCCTTGAACTCGAGCTTGGCCTGCTTGCGCGTCTGGTCCATCGTGTTGAGGGCCGTGCGCGAGAGACCCTTGGCGTTGCCGTCGACCGCGAAGAGCGACACGCCCTTCTTGGTGCGCGCCGCGACGATGATCAATGATGCGGTGTGACCGTCGATCACGAACATCTTGGTGCCGTCGAGCGTGAACTTCGAACCTGAGCCCGATGCCTTCATCGTGATTCCCGCTTCGTCCCACTTGCCTGACGGCTCAGTCGACGCGAGCGTCGCGATGGTCTCGCCGCTCGCGATGCCGGGCAGGTACTTCTTCTTTGCCGCATCGTCGCCGCTGTGCAGCAGCGTGTTGGCGGCGAGCACCACGGTGGAGAAGTACGGCGCGCACAGGAGCGCGCGGCCCATTTCTTCGAGCACGACGCCGAGCTCGACGTAAGAAAATCCCATGCCGCCGAATTCCTCGGGGATGTGCAGACCCATGAGACCCATCTGCGAGCCCATCTGATCCCACACCGCCTTGTCAAAACCCGACTCGGTCTCCATCTGCGCGCGCACCGCGGTCTCGGGCGACTTCGAGTCGAGGAAGGCGCGGACGGTCTTGCGGAGTTCTTCTTGTTCTTCGGTGAAGGCAAAGTTCATGCCCCTCATACTGTCGGACGGCGGGCAGGTGCCGCTAATCGGAGAAAATGGGGTCCTGTCGCCCGCGCAAGCCTGTCACCCGCGTCACCCCTTGCGTCCGCGTTACCCCTTGCGCCGATGCGGTGCGAGACTTGCTTCGTGACCACTCTGCACTGGCGCGACGCTGATACCGAGGTGCATAAGTTGGTGGTCGGGCCATTCGACAACAACGTGTTCGTCGTGCGCTGTCGCGCGACTGGCGAGGCGGTGCTAATCGACGCGGCCAACGAGCACGAGCGGCTGCTCGAATTGTGCGAGACGCTCGGCGTGCGCCGGGTGCTCGAAACCCACGGCCACTGGGACCACATTCAGGCGGTGCCCGCGATGCGCGAAGCCGGGTACGAAGTCGCAGTCACCGCGCTCGACGCACCGCGGCTCGCCGAGGTCGGCTACGACGTGTTGCTCGACGACAAAGAAGTGGTGGAGGTCGGACGACTGCGGCTGCATGCGCTGCACACCCCCGGCCATACCGCCGGCTCGATCTGCTTCAGCGTCGCCGGCACGCCGCTCCTTCTTACTGGTGACACGTTGTTTCCGGGCGGTCCTGGTGCCACCAAGTTCGACGGCGGCGACTTCGGCGCAATCATCGAATCCATCTCCACTTCGCTCCTTTCGTTCCCCGACTCCACGATCGTTCTGCCCGGGCACGGCAGCGACACGACGATCGGCGCCGAACGCCCGCATCTTGACGAGTGGGTCGCGCGAGGTTGGTGACGAATGGCTTGCGCACGGCTGGTGACGAATGCCCTGCAACACGCCCATCCGATTACCCCTATCGGCGTAGTGGAATTATCGCCTCGCGAATAGCGTTGGCGACATGAACGCGCCGCGCCGAGAACTGCTGCGCGTCGCCGACCTGCACGCCAAGGCCGTCGAAGGCGACCACGAGATTCTCCGCGGTTTCTCTCTCACGGTGCACGAGGGCGAGGTGCACGCAATCATGGGTCCCAACGGGTCGGGCAAGTCGACGCTCGCCAACGTGCTGCTCGCCTCCCCCGCCTACGAGGTCACGGGCGGAACCGTCGCATACAAAGGAGACGACGTCTCCGCACTCTCCACGACCGAGCGCGCCAAGCTCGGCATCTTCCTCGGATTCCAATATCCGCAGGAGATCAGCGGCGTGTCGGTGCTGCAGTTCCTGCGCCAGGCGCTGTCGGCGCGCAAAGGTATCGACCTCTCCATTCTCGAACTGCGGCTGGCGGCGATGGACTGGATGAAGCGCCTCGGCATGGACTCCAAGTTCGTCGATCGGCACCTCAACGAGGGATTCTCCGGCGGCGAGAAGAAGCGCAACGAGATCATGCAGATGGCGATGCTTGAGCCCGACCTCGCGATTCTCGACGAGACCGACTCGGGCCTCGACATCGACGCCTTGCGCGTCGTGGCGCGCGGCATCCGCGAGGTCCGCGCTGCGCGCCCGCAACTCGGCATCGTGATCATCACCCACTACCAGCGACTGCTCGACGAAGTGATGCCCGACTTCGTGCACGTGCTCATCGACGGCCGCATCGTCGCGACCGGCGGCATGGAACTCGCCGAGCGCCTCGAAAAGTCCGGCTACGACTCGTTCCGCGAGTGAGCGACATGACCCTCGACGTAAAGTCCCTGCGCAACGAGTTTCCGATGGTCGCTCGGCGCGTCGGCGGCAAGCCCATCCACTATCTCGACAGCGCCAACACCTCGCACAAGCCTGATTGCGTCATCGACGCGATGAGCGCATTCATGCGCGAGTCGTACTCGCCCATCGGACGCAGCTCGTATTCGCTCGCCACGGAGGCGTCGGAAATCTACGAGTCGGCGCGCGCCAAGGTGGCGGGCTTCGTCAATGCTCGCTCGGCGCGCGAGGTGGTATTCACCAAGAATGCGACCGAGTCGTTGAACCTCGCCGCGCAATCATGGGGCCGCGCCAATCTGCGAAGCGGCGACGCGATCGTGCTCACGCACATGGAACACCACGCCAACATCGTGCCGTGGCAGATGCTGGCACACGAGAAGGGCTTCGAGATTCGCTGGGTGCCGCTCACTCACGACTTTCAACTCGATCTATCGTCGCTCGATCAATTGCTGCGCGGCGCCAAGGCGTTCGCGTTCACGTCGATGTCGAACGTGCTCGGCACCATCAACCCCGTGCGCGAGTTGTGCGCGGCCGCGCACGCCGCCGGTGCGATCGCCATCGTCGATGGATGCCAGTCGGTGCCGCACATGGCGACCGACGTGCAGCAGTGGGATGCCGACATGCTCGCGTTCAGCAGCCACAAGATGTGCGGGCCGACCGGGGTCGGAGTGCTGTGGGCGCGCGAGTCGCTGCTCGATGCGATGCCGCCGTTCCTCGGCGGCGGCGGGATGATCAGCGACGTACGCCTCGACGACTTCACCTGCGCCGAGCTGCCGCACAAGTTCGAGGCCGGCACTCCCCCGATCGTCGAAGTGGTCGGGCTCGGTGCGGCGGTCGACTTCTTGCAGCGCATCGGTATGAATGAAATCCGCCGACACGAGATGCGCCTCACCACGTACGCCCACCGCGCGCTCGTCGGTCGGTATGGCGACGACATCACCATCCATGGCCCGACGAACCCCGAGATTCGCGGCGCAACGTTCTCGTTCGCGTTCCGCGGCGTGCACCCGCACGACGTGAGCCAGGTGCTCGACCAGCGCAACGTGTACGTACGCGCCGGCCACCACTGCGCCAAGCCGCTGATGCGGCTCATCGGCGCCAACGCGACTGCGCGCGCGAGCATGTACTTGTATTCCGACGAAAGCGACGTTGACGCGCTGGTCGAGGCGCTCGACGACGTGAGCAGTATTTTCTAGGGCGACGATGAGCAACCTCGAAGACCTCTATCGCGAAGTGATCCTCGACCACTACCGCACGCCGCGCAACAAGGGCGAGTTGCCGCCGCCGGCGACCTGCACCGAGGGCGCGAATCCGTTGTGCGGCGACGAGATCAAGATTTTTCTCGACGTGGCCGACGGCGTGGTGCGCGACGTTCGTTTTAGCGGCCACGGCTGCTCCATCAGTCAGGCGTCGGCGTCGATGATGACGGCGGCAGTGAAGGGCAAGCCGGTGGCGAACGTGCGGGCCATTGCGAAAAGATTCAAACAAATGATGACGATCGAAGAGGACGACGGCTCGACCCCCGCCGACGTCAAACTCGGCGACATCGAAGCGCTGCAAGGCGTCGTCAAGTACCCCGTGCGGATCAAGTGCGCGGTGCTCGGCTGGAACACGCTGCTCCATGGGCTCGACTCGGCAGGCGCGTGAGATGCGCGCCGCAACCCGCCTCGCGTTCGCCCTCGTTCTGATTGCTGCGTGCAGCGGCGGCGCGGGCACGAACAACGGCGCACCGACGGGCAGCGGCACGGCCGACGGCATTGTCGACGGCACGGCCGACGGCATGCGCGACGACGCGACCGGCAAGGCGCTGCCCAGCAGCGATGCCGATCCCGCTCTCGACACCTCTGCCCTCAGCCTCGTGAACATCGGCGCGCTCGACCAACCCGTCGACGCCGCGTCGCGCATCGGTGACGATGCCATCTACTTCGTTGCACGCGGCGGCACCGTCCATCGCTTCGTCGACGGCACCTTCGACTCGACGCCTGTTCTCGACATCACCGACCTGACTGTCGGCGAGGGCGAGCGCGGGCTGCTCGGTCTGGCGTTTTCGGGCGACGGCACCACGGCGTACCTCAACTACACCAACCTCGCCGGCGACACGACCGTCGCGAGCATCGCGGCGCGTAGCGACGGCGTCTTCGACCGTGCCACGATGACGACGCTGCTCGTCATCGAGCAGCCGTTCCACAACCACAATGCGGGCGATGTGGTGGTCGAACCCTCAGGCACGCTGCTCGTGCCGATGGGTGACGGCGGCTCGGCCAACGATCCGCTGCGCGTGTCGCTCGACGACTCTTCGCTGCTCGGCAAGGTGGTGCGGCTTGATCCGCGCGACGGCAGCACGACGGTGCTCGCCAAAGGCCTGCGCAATCCGTGGCGAGTCGACTTGTTCGACGATCGGTTGTGGCTGGCTGATGTCGGACAAAGCGAGTGGGAAGAAGTGAGCGTGCTCGACGGCGTCTCGAGTGTGACTGCGCCCATCGACTTCGGCTGGAGCGCCTACGAAGCGAACGAGCGATTCAATCAAGATCAGTCGAGCCCGCGGCACGTGCCGCCCGTATTCGCGTATCGTCACGGCGATGACGGTTGCTCGATCAGTGGCGGTGCGGTAGCGACGCGCGGCGCCCTGCGCAATCGCTACGTATTCGCCGACTATTGCAGCGGGCGCTTGTGGTCGATCGCCACCGACGACGCGAAGCCATCGGTGTCGTTGCATTTCAACGCGCTCAATTCACCGTCGGCGGTGGTGCGCGCGGCCGACGACATCTTCGTCTTGTCGCTCAGCGGCACGATCTGGAGGCTGCGTGGCTGACCGACCTTCGAAGACCTGCGCGCGTTGCGGTCGCACGATGCAGTGGCGCGCGAAGTGGGTACGCAACTGGGAGAGCGTGAAGTACTGCTCGGATTCCTGCCGTCGATCGCGCGGCGACTCCAACGACGAGCCGCTCGAGCGCGCGATTCTTCATCTGCTCGACTCGCGCGCAAGGGACGTGTCGATTTGTCCGTCAGAAGCCGCTCGTGTAGTCGGCGGCGAGCAATGGAGGTCGCTGATGGAGCCAGCGCGCATGGCGGCGCGCCGCCTCGTGGTGCGCGGGCTCGTCGAGATCACCCAGGGCGGTCGGGTGGTTGATCCGAGCCGCGCGAAGGGCCCGATTCGCGTTCGTCGATTTCGACGATGAGCGAGGCGCGCACGTCGGTACTCGATGCGGCGACGATGATCTCCCAAGCACCACCTTCGACGCGCCAGTTGCGGCGCGCCGCATTCCACCTGCGGAACGCGGTCCACGGAACCGTCAAATTGATGTCGGCGAATGAACTCGGGGCAATCACGAGCTTGGCGAACGCAGCGAGACGCGGAGGATTCTTGTCGCCCGCCCGACGCACGTAGCACTGCACCACCACGGTCGCGGCACGCGCCGACACGCAGCTGACCGGCACGGTGACGACGCAGCGGGGCCAGGCACGATCGACCGCGACGCGGGGAGCACCCCACGCAGCATCGCCGTAGCTGAGCCCGTGCCCGAACGGGATCAATGGCGCCACGCCCGCGAGCGCGTGTCCGCGCCAGCCGAACCACTCGCCCTCTGCGTAGCGCTGCGCGCCGTCAACGGGTTGGTAGTTGCGCATCGCCGGCGAGTCTTCGAGTCGTCGCGGGTACGCGACGGGCAGTCGTCCGCCCGGGTCTGCGTCGCCCGCGATCACGTCGGCGATGGCATTGCCCATCTCCATGCCGCCGAAGAATCCGATTGCCACGGCCTCGACGTCGTCGTACCACGGCATCGCCACGGGCGCCCCTGCGTTCACCACCACGATGGTGCGCGGGTTCGCTGCAGCCACGCGCGCGACGAGTTCGTCTTGGCGACCGGGCAGTGCGATGGTGTCGCGATCATGCCCCTCGGTCTCCCACTCGTCGTTGGTCCCGACCACGACGATCGCAGCGTCTGCATTGGCGGCAAGGGCGACTGCATCGTCGAACTCGCCGGGCGACGCCGGCGGGCGCACCCCGATGCGCAGGGCGCTGAATCCGGCGCGTGTGCGCATGCGGGCGACGAAGCGCACCAGCTCGCCTTTCTTCATCGGTATTCCGTGCACTTGCTCTTCGCTGCCGAACCCGAAATATTCGCGACCACGCGGCAGCGTGCCGAGCGGGTCGTCGACGAGCGTCTCGCCGCCGACGACGAGCGAGCCCATGCCGGTGATCACGAGCGACACGTCGTGCACGCCGTCAACGTGCGGCACGTAGTCGCCCGTCACCACGACGGTGAAGTCGTACGGGTCGACCCCCGGGGGCGCGGCCCCGAAATACGCCAGCGCCGACTGCGTCGTGGTATCGGTACGCCGCGGTGTCGCCCCGACTTCGTCGCGGTCGTAGTACTCGACGCGCCAGCCCGCTTCACCGTCGGGCGTGCACAGGTTGGCCGCGTCGGCGATCGGTGCCAACTTGTCGATCGACGTGCCGCGTCGATATTCGACCACCTGCTCGCCGAAACGCTCGCGCAACCCGTCGAGAATCGTCGAGGTGGCGATCGGCTGCAAGTTTGATGATCCGCCGCCTTGCACGCGGGTCACCGCGGCATTCGGCCCGATGACGGCGATCGACCGCACGCTTCCGGGCACGAGTGGCAACGCACCACCGACGTTACGCGCGAGCACGGTGCCGGCCGCGGCTGCCGCGCGCACGGTGGCTCGCTCCGTCGGGTCGTCGACAGAGCGCTCGGTGGACGACGCGGGGAAATCGTCGGCGCGCGTGCGCTCGACGAGCCGCAGCACCGTCTCGACGCGCGCATCGATCTCCGCTTCAGTCACCTGCCCCGCCCCGGCCGCGCGCAGCAGGTGCTTGCCGTACACGGTCGATGGCCCGGGCATCGGCACGTCAAGACCCGCGCGCAACGACGCCACCGTGTCGTGCGCTCCGAACCAGTCCGACACGACGAAACCGTCGAATCCCCAGTCGACGCGCAGCACTTCGTGGAGCAACTCGCGGTTACCGGCGGCATGCTCGCCGTTCAGTTTGTTGTAGCTGCTCATCACGCCCCACGCGCGAGCATCGATCACCGTCGCCTCGAACGGCCGCAGGTAGAACTCGCGCAGCGTGACATCGTCGATTTGCGCGTCCACCGTCATGCGCTCGACCTCGGTGTCGTTGCCGACGAAGTGCTTGACGGTCACCGCGACTTCCTGCGACTGCACTCCGCGCACGATCGCCGATGCAAGCCGCGCCGACAACTCGGGGTCTTCGCTGTGGCACTCGAACGTGCGTCCGCCGATCGGCGTACGGTGGAGGTTGACCGTCGGGGCGAGCACGATGTGCACCGCCTTGCGTCGCGCCTCGCGCCCGAGAATCACGCCGAGGCGGTGGGCGATGTCGACGTCCCACGACGCCCCGATCACGATCGAGACGGGGATGACGACGCCCGGGGTGCGGGTCGCGCCGAGCGACTCGCCGCGCACGCCGTTGGGGCCGTCGGACATCTTGAGCGCGGGGATGCCGACGCGCGTGATCGCGTGGGTACGCCACGTCGATGCACCACCGAGCAGGCGGCATTTTTCTTCGAGACTCAGGCGCGCGAGGCGGTGCACGATGCGCGAGGCGTCGGATTCGCGTGCCGCATCAGAGTCGCGCGCTGCGTCGGTCACACGTGAGACGATAGACGACTGCACATCCGTAGGATTTGTGTATGTCGGCGTCGACGTTGTCGCTGCACGAGGCGCTCCGCCGCGCCCCGAAGGCCCTGCTGCACGACCATCTCGACGGTGGACTGCGCGCCGAGACGGTCGTCGACTTGGCGAGCGAGTTCGGCTACCGAAATCTGCCCTCCACCGACGTGACCGACCTGAAGAAGTGGTTCCACCGCGGCGCCAAACGGAACGACCTGGTGCTCTATCTCGAGACGTTCGCGCACACCGTCGGCGTGATGCAGCACCGCGATGCCATCGAGCGGGTCGCGTTCGAGTGCGCGCAAGATCTCGCCGCCGACAACGTGGTGTACGCCGAGGTGCGATTCGCGCCAGAGCTGCACACCGAAGCAGGGCTCTCGCTCGACGAGGTCGTACGCGCGGTGCTCACCGGCTTCCGCCGCGGTGCGGCCGGGACCGACCTCGCTATCTACGCGATTCTCTCGGCGATGCGCACCGCGGCACGCAGCCACGAAATTGCCGAACTCGCCGTCAAGTTCCGCGACGAAGGGGTGGTCGGCTTCGACATCGCCGGCGCCGAAGCGGGCTATCCACCGACCCGACATCTCGATGCGTTCCAGTTCATCCAGCGCTCCAACTTCCACACCACAATTCACGCTGGCGAAGCGTTCGGGCTGCCGTCGATTTGGGAAGCACTGCAATTCTGCGGTGCCGAACGACTGGGTCACGGCGTGCGCATCGTCGACGACATCCCTGGCAAGCCAGGCCACGAGGTGCTCGGGCGTCTCGCCGAGTTCGTGCGCGACCGACGAGTGCCGCTCGAGCTCTGCCCCACTTCCAACGTGAACACGGGCGTGTGCAAGTCGATTGCCGAGCACCCCATCGGCATGCTGCGGCGCCTGCGGTTCCGCGTGACACTGAACACCGACAATCGACTGATGAGCAACACCTCGATGACGCGGGAGTTCACGCAGTGCGCCGACGCCTTCGGCTGGACACTCGACGACTTTCAGTGGATCACCGTGAATTCGGTGAAGAGTGCCTTTGCCCACTTCGAGGAGCGGCTGAAGATCATCAACGAAATCGTGAAGCCCCGCTATGCCGCGCTGCGCAGCAACTAGCGTCAGCACGATGAACGAACCTGCCGCACCGAGCAAGCACGCCGAACTCGCCGAACGAATCATCTCCCGCCAGATTGGCGCGGCATCGCCTGCGGTCTCCCCCGACGGCAAGCACATCGCCTACGTCGTCGTTCGCGTCGACCAGAAGGCGAACAAGTATCGCTCGCAGGTCTGGCTCGCTACTGCCGACGGCTCCAGCGCGCCACGCCCGTTGACCGCCGGCGAGAAGCGCGACGGCAATCCGTCGTGGTCACCCGACGGGTCGTGGCTCGCCTTCACCAGCGGGCGCAGTGAAAAGAAGGGTGAGACGACGCTGTGCATCATCCCGATCGGGTCGAGCGGCGAGATTCGCACGATTGCGACGATGCCCGATGGCGTCGGTTCGGTGAAGTGGTCGCCGTGCGGAAAACTGATCGCCTTCACTTCGCGCACGCAAGACGAGCGCTACACCAAGGACGACGCATCGTGGATGTCACCGCGGAAGATCGACACGTTCTTCACCCGCTTGAACGGCGAAGACTTCGTGTTCGACCGCCCGCAACACGTGTACGTGGTGCCGAGCGACGGCACGGTGGAGCCGCGCAACCTGACCCCCGGAAACTACGAGCACTCGCACCCCGCGTGGCTCGCCGACTCCTCGGGAGTCATCACGAGCGGAGCGATGCACGAAGGCTGGGACATCGACCTCGCCACCGACCTGCACGTCGTGACGCTCGACGGAACCATCACCACGCTCACCGATCGCAAGGGCGTCTACTACCTGCCGTCCGTGTCGCCCGACGGCAAGCGCGTCGCGTTCATCGGTTTCGACGACCCGCTCACGTCACCGCAGAACGACCACATCGGTGTGCTCGATCTCTCCACCAAGCATCGGCAATGGGTTTCGCGCGCGCTCGACCGCACCTTTGCGACCACTGCCGGCGCCGTGGCCCCGATCTGGGCAAGTGACGGTTCGCTGCTCGCATACGCTGAAGACCGCGGCACCGCACACGTCGTGCGAGTCGACCCGACAGGAAAGAAAGCGCCAGAGTGGCTGACCTCGGGTCGTCGCATCGCGAAGGGCGTGCATGCAGCGGGCGGCACGATCGGTTTCGTCGCGAGCGCCGTCGACCAGATGACCGAGGTGTACGCGATCGTCGGCGGCAGCGAGAGACGGCTGAGCGACCTCGGCGCACATCTCCTCGCGGAGACCAAGCCGCAGAAGTGGGAGCACTTCACCGTGCCGACCGGTTCGTCATACTCGGGCGGCCCCGCCGAGATCGACGTGTGGATCATGAAGCCAGTCGAGTTCGATGCGAAAAAGAAGTATCCCGTCTTGCTCAACGTACACGGCGGGCCGCACACGCAATACGGCGAGACCTTCTTCGACGAAGCCCAGATGCAGGCCGCTGCAGGCTTCGTCGTTGTGATGAGCAACCCGCGCGGCTCGAGCGGTCGCGAGCAGGCGTGGGGCCAGGCGATCCTCGGACGCCAACACCCTGTGGCACCCGGCACCGGCTGGGGCGACGCCGACGTGAGAGACGTGCTCGCCGTGCTCGATGGTGCAATCGCGAAGTATTCGTTCTGCGACGCGACGCGCGTCGGAATGCTTGGAGGAAGCTACGGCGGCTACATGGCGACGATGCTCGCCGGATGCCACGGCGAGAAGTTCAAGGCCATCTGCTCGGAGCGCGCGGTGAACAACATGCTCTCCGAAGAGTGGTCGAGCGACATCGGCACGGTGTTCCGCGTCGAGCACGGGCCCAACCATCTCGACGGCGAAGAGGACTACCGGCGCATGTCGCCGATCAGACACGTGCGCAACATCAATGTGCCGTTCCTCATCATCCACAGCGAAGACGACCTGCGCTGCCCCATCAGTCAGGCCGAAGAATTGTTCGTGGCGATGCGATTGCTCGGCAAAGACGTGACGTTTTACCGATTCCCCGGCGAGACACACGAGCTCTCGCGCTCGGGTTCGCCGGTGCACCGAGTGCAGCGCGCCGAAATCATCCTCGACTTCTTCGCTAAGCACCTCGCGCAGCCCAATCTAACAGGCGTGGTAATTTGAAATTCGTGTTCCTGTCTTTTCACGGGCTGAAGAGCGTCCTACATGCTCGACTGATGTTGCCAACTTGACGTGACCACCCACTCAATCGCCGTCGTAATTCCTGTCTTTCGGGGCGAGGACACGCTTGCGAAAGTCGTTGACGAGGTTCTCGCGATGGGAGCTCCCTCAAGATCTTCCGCTGGAACGCACTTTGAGATCCGCGAGGTCGTACTGGTACACGACTGTGGGCCTGATCGATCTGATCTGGTAATTCGTGAGCTCTGTAAGAAGCATACGAAGGTTTCCGCGGTGTGGCTCACAAGAAACTTCGGCCAACATGCTGCGACAATGGCAGGAATCGCAGCCACGGGAAGCGACTGGGTCGTGACACTTGATGAGGACGGGCAATTCGATCCTCGGCACATTCCACAACTGCTCGATACGGCAATTGCCGCGAGTGCGGTTGTGGTTTACGCGCGGCCGTCCAACCGCCTGCCTCACTCAGTTTTTCGTAATGCTCTGACTGAGACCAATAAGAGATTCCTTGCTCCGCTGTTCGTGGGTCGCGGATTCGCCGAGTTCTCAAGTTTCCGCTTGATTCTCGGCGAGATTGCGCGGAGCATGTCGGCATATGCCGGATACGGCACGTACCTCGACGTCGTCTTGAGTTGGCTGACCGACCGCCGCACCACGACCAAGGTCGAGTATCGGGGAGAAAAGCGCGGCCGATCGGGCTACTCGTTTCAAGCACTTCTGCAGCACTTTGCGCGCATGATCATCACTGGCGGAACTCGGCCACTGCGAATCATTTCGTTGACTGGTTTGGTCTCGGCATTCTTCGGATTAATCCTCGCTGCTGCGGTGGTCTTTCGGCGCTTCGCATACGGATATCCGGCAGGATTTGCCTCAGTCTTCGTGATTCTTCTCATTCTGAGCGGATTGACTCTGGTGGCTATCGGGGTACTCGCGGAGTATGTTGGAGCCGTTTCGCGGGTCAGCCAAGGGCGCCCACTGTACGCCACGTGGTCCGACCCGGCAAACGGCCCGTTGCGCCGCGATGACTCCAGATAGCAGCCTTTCCGTGGGTTCAGCTCTTGTACTTGGAGGCGGCGGCTTGCTGGGTTCTGCGCTACTTGACTGCCTGGACTCGACCGACGCAAGGGTGTTCGGGAGAGGATTCAAAATCCCGTGGTCTAGTCCACATGCCCTCCGTGAAAGATTCGACGACATCATCACGTCATTCCTGCGCGAGGAATCTGAATCTCCGAAGTACATCTATTGGGCAGCCGGGGTGTCGAATCTCCGCAGCAGCTCAGAAGAGGTGAATGCCGATGCAAAGTGCTTCGGAACACTTCTCGAGACGATTGATGACGCAACCAGGACGCGAAGGACTCCCGCGAGTCTTACGATTTGTCTTTCGTCGTCAGCCGGTGGCGTATACGAAAAATCGGGACGACCACCATTTCTAGAAGACAGCCACCCAAATCCTTGGTCGCATTACGGGGAGAGCAAACTCCAACTAGAGCAGCACCTCCTGAGTTGGTCAAGAACAAGAGGAGTCCGATGCATGATCGCTCGGATCACCAGCCTGTACGGCGAGCGGCAGAACATGTCGAAGTCACAGGGGTTTCTCAGTCGACTTCTCACGAATGCTACGCACCGACGACTCACACGAATCTTCGTTCCCCTGCAGACGACCAGAAACTACGTCTATGTCCACGATGCTGCGAAACTCATGGTGCGACACACCTGCGCACCGTTCGAGGCACACAGAATCGCAAACATCTGCTCGTCCTACGACTCCACGCTGTCCAACGTGATTCAGACAGTAAAGAACGTCACCAAGCTGCGGGTACCTACCGAAGAGGTCAGCGACTCGCGATTCACAGATGAAACGATTGATCTTCGTGTGAAGAGCCACTTTCAGCAACTCGTGGATGAGTGTTGCCGTACGTCACTCGCAACGGGAACCAAGCACTTATTTAATGCAGAAATTGCTCGCCTCGCGCGAGGCGACTAGACGCCGCGTAGCCACCACTCGATTGCATCGGGTAGGCGACGCGCCCACGACCCCTCGTTGTGCCCGCTGCGGCGCAACACGCGCGACACGAAGTCGCGGTCGCACACATAACCGCGCGCAACGAGCCGAGCAGAGTACCCATGCTCGACCCCATCATCGCGACGGGCACACGTGCGCCGATCATTGATTGGACATGCGGGAAAATGCGCACGGCGATTTTGGTCTGATGCGTGTCTCCGCATGCAGCACGCGGGGCGTACCAATCGGGGAGCAGACGGTCGACAGCTTTGTTCGCCGCCATCACTTTCTGTGGGGCGAGTTCGAAGCTGCGACGATTCGGGGCGTGCTGCGAGCTGCCGCTCCACACGCCGACCACCGCCGGCGGAGTGCGCCCGAGACGCCGCGCGGTAGGTCGCGCCGCACGAGACTAGGTAACGCCGAACGATGTTGGGCAACGCCTCGCGAAGCGTGGCGCGGCACGAGGCTCAGCGACACGGCTCCGATGACGAATCATGCGAGCGCACCGCCTACGGTCGTCGGCATGAAAGTCACGCTGCTCGGCACCGGCAGCCCGATCCCCGACGCGAGTCGCGCGGGCCCGTCGACGCTCGTACAAGCCGCGGGCCAGCACATCGTCGTCGACTGCGGGCGCGGCTGCGTGATGCGCATGACGGCAGCGGGAATCTTTCCGCCGTTTCTCTCCGCGGTGCTGCTCACGCACCTGCACAGCGACCACATCAGCGACCTGAACGACATCGTCACGTCGCGCTGGATCATGTCGCCGCAACCGATCGTCACTCGCATCTACGGCCCGATCGGCACGCAGAAGGTCGTTGCCGGTCTTCGCGCCATGCTCGAGCTCGACGCGCAGTACCGCAACGACCACCACGCCGACCTGCGCTCGGGCCCGGGCATGCAGATCGAGGTGCACGAGGTGGGGCCGGGCGACGAGTTCAGCGTGGGCGACGTGCGATTGAAGGTCGGGCGCACCGATCACCGACCAGTGCAACCGACGATCGGATACCGCTTCGAAGCAGAAGGCAAAGTCGCCGCGCTCGCCGGCGACACGGTGCCGTGCGCGGAACTCGACGCGTTGTGCGACGGCGCCGACATCTACGTGCAGACGGTGCTGCGGCCCGACCTCGTCGAGATGATGAAGCAGATGCTGCCCGCACAGGCGCCGCGGTTGCACGACATTCTCGACTACCACTCCTCGGTCGAAGACGCCGGAAAGACCGCGGCGAGAGCGCGCGTGAAGACGTTGATGCTCACCCACTACGTGCCGGCGATGCAGCCCGGCCAGGAGACGGAGTGGATCGCGCAAGCAGCGCGACACTTCACTGGTCGAGTGGTCGCCGGCCCGGACTTGACGAGCGCGGAGGCATAGAACCCGAGCGTTGCGAGCGTCGGAATTGCCTAGCCGACGACGCGGTGCTCGTCGACGAACAGCCGAATCCGGCTGGCGACGTTGGCCATCGAGTCGGCGACGACGCGCTTGCCGATGTCTGTCGCGTACGCAGCGTCGAAGTCGGCGCGCGAATCGAACCACAGCTCGGTGATGCCGTCGGGCTCGCCCGCCGCAGGATTCTGCACCACGTTGAACGCGGCGCCTCGCAAGCCGGGCAACTGCTTGGCGAGCGGCACGTGCACGTGCAGCCACCACTGCTCGTACTGCTCGTGCGTCATGTCGGCGCGGCGCGTGAGCAAGATCATCGCCTTGAAACTCATGGGCGGCCTACCGACTTCTTGACAAGTTCATGACGGCCTCTTGGTTCGCGCGAACGGGCGACCGCCGACGGCGAGCGCGACGCTCACCACGATCTCGTGGGCCTGCGGCGCGTCGGGAATCCACACGTCGATTGCATCCATCTCGTCGAACGACCAGATGTCGTCTTTGTTCGTGATCGGAAGCGTGATGTGGGCGCCCGGCCCGCCGATTTTCTTGGTGGACGGGATGATGTCGTCGCCCTTCACCACCACTTTGCGCACCGGCGCCCCGAATCTCGGGTGAATCAGCGCCGCCGCGTGCTCGATTTCCCCGGAGGTACCGACGATTGCACCTTTGCCGTAGGCGGTCACATCGCCGGCCGCGACGCCGAGCGCATGCAGTGCGCGCTCGGCCAACTGTGCCGAGATTTCGGCGCCCATCTTCTCGAGCTCCGCGAGGTCGGCGCCCAGTTTGCCGGCCAGCGGGTTGGTGATCACCGCGCTGCACACAGCGCGTCGCACGATGCGCCCGACGTGGCGACCCTGTTCGGCCAACACTTCTTCGCTGGTGACGACGAATTTGCGAATCTGCACGGCAGAAAGGTACTACACGCGCACGCGGCGCGACACCAAGGAATTCGCGCCAAGCAACGTGAGCACCGCGATAACTCCGACAACAACGAGCGCGCGGCGCACGTCGTACGCGTTCGACACCGCACCCATCGACAGCGTGGTCGCCATGCCGCCGACACGCAAGCCGACCATCAGCGCGCCGAGACCGCTCGCCGCGCTGAGCCCGGGCACGCGCGCAGCGAGCAGGTACAGCCGCGGGAAGAGCACCGCCTGCCCGAGGCCTGACACCACGAGCCCGAGGAAGGCGAGCCACGGCACACCAGCGACCGCCGCAGCGAAACCGCTCACCACGAGCACGATCGCACCGCGATACATGCGTGTCTCGCCGAGCCGCGCGAGCACGTGGTCGCCGGCGAAACGTCCGACGAGCATGCCGGTGCCGAACGCGACGGTGCCAAAGCCGGCCCACGCTCCGATGCCGTAGTCGTCGCGCATGAGCAGAGCCGCCCACTCGTACGGAGCGCCTTCGAGCGCGATAGCGCCTGCTCCGGCTGCCGCGAGCATCACGGCGATCAACCCGAGATGGCGGCGCGACGCGCTGTCGGACTCGCTTCGATGGTCGGTCTCGACGCGCTCGAGCCGACCCGCCATGAACACGACCGCGAGAGTGAGCACCACGGCCACGGTGACCACTTGCGCGCGCAGGTCGACTCCGGTGCCCGCGCCGAGCGAACCCACCACGGTGCCCACCCCGAAACCGAGACTCCAGAGTCCGTGCAAACGATTCATGATCGAACGGCCGAGTCGTTCTTGGGCGATCACACCTTGCGCGTTCGTCGCCACGTCGGCGCACACGTCGACGAGCCCGATGAGCGACAACGCGACGAGCAACATCCACGCTTGCGGCACGAACGCGACGAGAGTCATGATCGCCGGCAGCGTGAGCAGCGTCGCCAGCACCACTCGTCGGCTGCCGAAGCGCGCGACGATCGCCCCCACGGCGAGCGAGCCGACGAGCCCGCCGATGCCGCCACCGAGTAGCGCCACACCGAGACCGGCGTTGCTCACGCCGAGACGATCCTTGATTTCGGGGAGTCGCGGAATCCAGTTTCCGTAGATCGCGCCGTTCACGAAGAACAGCACGCCCGCGGCCGCCGCGAGTCGGCGCGGTGAAGTTGCGAGTTGCCACGGTGAAGCCTCGGCGTCACCGCGAACCGCGTCGGTCACTCGCGCCACACATCGTCGGTGAGCCCCAACTTGCGCAGGCGCTTGGAGATCGACAGCGGAATCTCGATCTCGCGGCCTTCGCGCACGGCCATCGCGAGGTCGCTGCTCTCTTCCCACATGTGGCAGGTGTTCACCGGGCTCGCCGTCTGCGGGCCTCCACCCACCGCATCGAGTGGCGTGCCTCTCGTGCGCGCCGACGCGACTCGCATCGACCACATGCTCTGCACCGCGACCGGCGCCATCGCCGACAGCAGCGCGGTGGTGTGCGTGCAGCCGCGCGGGCCGGCGAACAGCTCTTTCACCTTTGCGTTGAAGCCGCGGGTGATCGACATGCCCTCGAGTTTCTTGTAGTGGTCGACGATGCCCGTGCAGCCCAGGTGTGGATGCTCGCGGAAGGTGACTTCGGCTCTCTTGATGACGAGCGACGGAAAGTGAATGTCGAGGTCGAGCATCATGTGGTGCATCCACAGCGGATCGGGATCGTGCTCGATGTAGAGACCAACGGGCTTCTCATCCACCACGACGCCGCGCAGCATGAGCATGTCGTCGGCCTTGTGGTACGCGCGCACTTCGTAGCGGCGCGTGTGGATGCGCAGGTGGTCGGGATCGGTCGGGAACATCTGCATCTCTGGCATTCGCACAACGCTAATGATGCGGGACGAGTTTCTCGAACGAGGACGCCAGCCCGTCCCCGATGCCTCGCCTATCCGATGTGACGAGTCTGAAAGAAATCTCTGAATTGACAAGCGAGCGCGCGGGGTCCAGTTGCACGGAAACGAATTTCACCGGTCACTTTCCCAGAGAACTGCACTCCCAGAAATCGACCATTCAGAGGAAGCAATATTGCTGCCCCAGGCGAATTGCCCGATCGCACAAGATAATGACAGGAAGAGAACTCGATCGGCAGAACTACAGCGCTGTCCCCGACTGAGTCAAAGTTCAGCGCGATACGGTCTCGGAGAATTTGGCTCTCAGAACGTATGGGCGTGACGAGGCTGGTCGCTGGTCGGTCGACGAACACGACCTCGCCGCCATCAGCGTCGGTCGCCAGTGCAAGTTCGGTTGCCCGCTCCGGATCGGGCTCTTGCGACACGATGAGTGGTGAACCGGCGGGCAGGGCGGGAATGGATGCGAGTTCGTAGAGATAGCGATTTGTTCCGTGCGATGAGACGTCCGCCTTGCGTAGCGCGAGCGATGAGTCGGTGAGGGGTTTGCCAGAAACGATGTGTGTCACGCCGATGTGCCGAGCGAGATTGGCGTCAAAGGTACGGGCATACAGAAACAAAGCAGCGGCTGGGAGCTCGTTGAACCCGAAACCTTCGAAAACAACTTGCTGCCATCTGGTCGTGGAGTGCTGATGGGCCGTCAGGCGGGTAACACCTTCGGGCAACTCGCGGTTTTGCGTGAGTGCGAAGACTGCTGAGGGGTGAAACGCCTCGCCCATCAAAACCTCACTTTCGTCCACAATCAGGATTCGACCTTCGCGCAGACTCGACAGCAAGGGATCTGCACCGAGCACCTCCGGCGGCTCGACTCGCTTGGTGGGCCACACCCCGTCAGCCGAAATTGAGGGATTCTTGACGGAGAACATTGCCAGCAAGAGCAGAGGGGAGATGACTGCCGCCCCGGCAGTCAGTGAGAAGTCCGACAAAATGCAGGGGGCAGAAGCCTTCGCTCGAGCAGTGATGCGCGACACTGCGAGACTAGCCAGGTTGCCAAGAAGAACAGCCAAGAGAGGCGTAACGAGCCACGATGCCATGTAATGAGGGCGAGGCCCGATCTCAATACCGTTCCCAAAAGACAACGAGTAGACCAGGGAGTAGACCACCAAGCAACCCAGGACCGACACAGCTGAAAACACAAAACGACGGCGACCGTTTTCGTGCGAGCGCCACAGCAGAACTAGTGACACCACTGTGGAGGCTGCGACGATTAATCGGATGCCGGCTTTCGGGCCAAGCCGATTCCAGATCAGCAATGGGTCAAGATCGGCAGTCGCCCCGCGGAATGAGTTCTCGCGTGAATTTGCTGATGCGAGAACAGTGAGAATCGGTGAACCGAACATGGCACTTGACGTGGCGAGTGCGAGAAGGCCGTGAAGAGCCACCCGCGCCAAGAATTCGAAGCCACGCCGAAAGCCACGTCTCCATACAGTCGTCAAAGTTTCGCCTATGCAAAGCAGTATCACAGACCAGATGACCACCACTTGGCTGTATCCGGTAGCTGATAGCGACCAAAGGAGGATGATTTGAAACGCAACATCCTCACGACCGAGTCGAACAGTTGTGACATCCGCAAGATTCCGCAGAGCGCCCCAAATGATCGGCGCGATCGCGTACAACAGGAGGAACGCTGCTCCGCCGAATTCCGGGAATGCGACTCGAAGGCTGCTCGGCACGACGACCAGAACCGCAGAAACGAAGACGCCGTACAGACTCGTAGTTGGATGGAGGCGCGCAGAGCGAGACAAGACCAGCAAGCCGATACCCAATAGAGGAATCAGAACTATGAAGCCCATCCACAGGGCGTCAGGCCGACCCGCGAGGAACTGGACGAAAGAAATCGGGTCGAAGAACAATGCGGAGTAGCTCACTCGAGAACCCATGGCTGAGGTGAATTCATAGGGCATACCGAGAGAGAGACTCGCAGTAACGTGCTCAATCATTCCCGTAACATCACGATTGCTTGGAAATGAGTTGATGAGGATCCCGCGCCACACGACGCCGACCCAGAGCATCGAGAAGAGAATGCAGCCGAGATACGCCAATCGAGTTAGCACCAGGCGAGCGCGCGATTGAGATTGCATACCTTCAAGCCCGAATCCTACATCCGCAGTCTTTCTCAGGAAGCTCGTCAATCGAGGCTGGCAACTCAGAATCGCTGGTGATGCGGGACGAGTTTCTCGAAAGCAGACGCCAAATGCACACTGCGACAACAATCTCGCCGTACTGTGGCAATTCCACACAAGGAGAACCCAAATGGACATCGTCATGATCATCGGCCGCGTGCTCTTCGCACTCATCTTCCTTGCAAGCGGCCTCAACCATCTCGCCAAGGCAAAGCACATGGTCGGCTACGCCCAGTTCAAGAAGGTGCCGGCACCCGCAGCGTCGATCTACCTGTCGGGAGTCATCATGATCCTCGGTGCATTGTCGGTAATTCTCGGCATTTGGGCCGACCTCGGTGCGCTCGTCTTGGCCGTGCTGCTGCTCGTCATGGCGGTGAAGATGCACGACTTCTGGACCCAGACAGACCCGCAAGCCAAGCAAGGCGAGACCGCTTCGTTCTTCAAGAACGTGTCGATGGCCGGCGCCGCGCTCTTCATCTTCGCCCTTGTCGCCAACAGCGGCGACTTCGGTCCGTCGGTGGGCAGCGACCTGCTCAGCCTCTGGGCGAAGTAGTCGACGACGACGCGCGGGTAGACGATGGCATTCCCCGTCGTCGACTCGCTGCGGTCGATTGAATTCGGAACACCCGGCGAGAGTCGCGCTCGCCTCGTTGACTTCATCATCCACGGCAACAAGCGCGCAACTGCGGGCCTGCTCCACGATTACGCCAAAGAGGGCGAACCCGTCGAGCACGCGGGCGAATGCCTCGCGATGGTCGACAACGACGGCAAACACGTAGCGACGCTGCAAGTCACTCGCGTGGAGGTCGCCCGGTTCGCTGACGTCTCAGACGAGTTCGCGCTCGCCGAAGCCGAGGGCGACTTGAACGCTGCTGACTTTCGTGCGAGCCACCGCGAGTACTGGACTCGCGTTGGTGAAGATATCACCGACGACACACAAGTCGTGCAGGTGTATTTCGATTTGCTCGCGCACCGATTGCGCGATCTACGACCGGACGATGCCGAGTGGATTCATCGCGCGTGTCAGGACACCGACATTCAGCGCTTCACGTTGGTGCCCCGCCCCTACACGCGCGAACATGCCGAGTCGTTCGTGAGAGACCGCGGCGGGGAGCTCGCAGCTTACGCGGTGTTACGCGCCGACTCACACGAACCGGTCGGCGTGGCGGGCATCCACCATGTTCGCGAGAGTGTCGCGTCCGTCGGTTATTGGGTGGCGCCGTGGGGCCGCGGTCACGGAGCAGCAGCTGACGCGCTACGAGTGCTGTGCTCGATCGTCGCTCGCACCACCGACGCCCACACGGTGCGTGCGTTGATTGCCGAGTCCAACGCAGCCTCGCGACGCACGGCGGAGCGTGCGGGTTTCACGATGAACGGGCCTGACTCCGAGACGTGCCCTGACGGCGCATGCGAAGTGACTGCATTGCGCTACGAATTTTCGCCTCGATAGAGCAGAGCGGATTTACGACGTGATGCCGTCGACCATTCGCTGAGCCACCGCGCGCACCAGCGCACGGCGATTGCCGACCTTGCCGATCTTCTGCTCGAGCGGCCCGTTGATTGGAAAGTCAAAAATCTGATTAGGCGGCCCAGCCCGATTTTGTTGTGTGTTCTCCGAGAAAAGACGCAACTTCACAACCACATCCCTTGTGTGTGACGCCTTCAGATACCTGTTCTGCCGACGCGAGATGATGCGATTCGGCCGCAACACGTTGTTCGACGAGGTCGGATGGAACATCGAAAATTCGCCCCTCGAACATCGTGGCCGAAATTCGAATCCGCCCCAGATCCCGTGGATCAACTCCGAAAGGGTCCTCTTCCAACACCGTCAAGTTGGCAATCTTTCCAGTCTCAATCGAACCGAGTACATCCTCACGCCGCCATGAATACGCCGCCTCGATTGTCACTGCCCGAATCGCATCGTTGAGCGCAATCCGTTGTTCGGGCCCTGCGACACGACCCGAATGAGTGATTCGGTTTACTGCGAACGACACCATCAACATCGGATCGGCCGGACACATCGGAAGATCGGAGTGAAAAGAGAGCGGTATTCCGCGTCGAAGAACCGACGCAGACCGAACCATCGCATCAGCGC
>Ga0233424_10000755_pt1 | contig 36389 bp, 33 predicted proteins | sample Watercolumn_Towu_FD_181011 | JGI IMG/M metagenome (GOLD analysis project Ga0233424, IMG submission 181011) | Freshwater microbial communities from Lake Towuti, South Sulawesi, Indonesia - Watercolumn_Towuti2014_125_MG | ecosystem: Environmental > Aquatic > Freshwater > Lake | place: Indonesia...
AGCTTCAACCGCCCGCGCGCCTTGACCGCGCAGCATTGCGAACAGTATGCTCCGCGCCGTCGGGCGCCAGTATAGCTCAGTGGTAGAGCAGCGGTTTTGTAAACCGTTGGTCGGAGGTTCAAGTCCTCCTACTGGCTCCAGCCTTCCTTTTCGCGCGCGGGTGTGGCATGAGGCTGGCATGACACGCCGCGACTTCGCCCGGACTTCCACCGCCGCGCTCATCTCAAGTGTCGCCTCGCCGGATTTGCTTCGCGCGGCCGCTGCGGACGCGGCGCCGGTGGTGGACACGCACCTGCATTGCTTCGCGGGAAAGGACGACGCACGCTTCCCGTATCACGAGCGCGGGCCGTATCGGCCTGAGAAGGCCGCGACGCCCGAGCACCTGCTGCAGTGCATGGATGGCGCGGGCGTGGACTTCGCCGTGGTCGTGCATCCGGAGCCGTATCAGGACGACCACCGCTATCTCGAACACTGCCTCGCGGTCGGGAAGGAGCGGCTCAAGGGAACGTGCCTGTTCTTCGCTGACAAGCCCGGCGCCACTGCCGCGATGGCGGCGCTCAAGAAGCAACTCGGAGACCGGCTTGTCGCCGCGCGCATCCACGCCTACGCGCCGGACCGGTTGCCGCCGTTCGGCAAACCGGAGCTGCGCGCGTTTTGGAAGAGCGCGGCTGACCTCGGGCTGGCGGTGCAACTGCACTTCGAGCCGCGCCACGCGACCGGTTTCGAGCCGCTCATCGAGGAGTTCAAGTCCACCCGCGTCATCCTCGACCATCTTGGCCGGCCGATGCAGGCGACGCCGGAGGAACACGGCCGCGTGGTGCGCTGGTCGCGCTTCCCGAACACGGTGATGAAAATCTCCTCCCTGCCCGAGCCGACGCAGTATCCGCACCGCGACGTGCGGCCGATTGTGAGACAACTCGCGGACGCGTTCGGCGCGGACCGGCTGATTTACGGCGGCGGGTTTTCCCACGACGCGACGCCGGCTTCGTATCGGGCGTATCGCGAGAAGGTGCGCGCGCTGCTGGCGCCGATGAATGCCGGCGATGTGGCGAAGGTGCTGGGCGGGACGGCCGCGAAACTGTTCGGCTTCCCGGCGAAGGCTGCGCGGTGAGGTGTCAGGCTGCGCACGTGGCTGAGGTCTTCACGCACCACGCACGCCTTGGACGGACCTCACGCCTTGCCGCCGAAGCTCACGTAATCGTCGAGGTCGAGCAGGTCGAACCAACCCAGGATGTCGGTGCGCTTTGGCGCGAGTTTCTCGAGATACTTGTGGTTGAAATACTCGCGCGATTCGAGGTCCGCCGGGCCGCGCTGCTCGTGATACGAGCTCCACGCCGCAATCTCCATGATGCTGTGCTTGTGCTTCGCGCTCTTCTCGATCCACGCGAGCACGTCGGCATCGCCCTTGCCGGACGCGAGCTGTCCGAGCATCGCCTTCGCATCCACGCCGGTAAACTGCAGGAAGTGCGCGTCGAGCGGGCAGTTGTAATGATACTCGCCGTCTTTTCCCGCGAGCGTGGCGCGGCCCTTGTCGAGCATGCGCGGGAGGATGACGTATCCGCCGAGGCGCACGCGCGCGCTGCGGGGCGGCCGTTGCGTGAGGTCGGGAGCGGGGATGGATGCGTTGCGCTTGCTCATGGGAGGTCAGGACGCTGTGGATGTGACGGCAGCGGCATCGACCGCAACAGGCTCGGTGGTTGGCGCGGCGACCGGGTCCACAACCGGCGAAGCTGCTTCCGCCGCGGACGATTCCGTTGCGGTGGATGCAGAATCCGGCGCTTGCTGCGCGGATGACTGCGCAGCTTGCGGTGCGGCGGACTTTCTGGGTTTCTCCGGGCGAGGCAGAGGTTTCTTCGCAGTCTCGAGCACGCCATCCGTCGCGAACTCGATGACGTGGCCCTCGTGAATGAGCCAGTGCAAGTCGGCGGCGAGCGCATCCTGATCGGGCGTCGTCGCGCGTTCGGCCGGAGGCGCCTCGGCGGCGGGCGGCGGGGCGGGCTTTGGCGCGGGAGCGAGCACATCGAACATCTGGCGTCGCGTGGTCTTGCCGCGCCCGTTGATGAACTCGATGATGGCGCGGACGCGCTCGGAGACGGGCGATGCTTCGAGGTCGAGATAGTTCGGGCGCGCGACGCACACGTGGGTGACGGTCTTGTTGACCTTGAAGAAGTGGAGCCCGAGCCCGCTGAACTGCTGGCTCAGCAGCGTCGCCATGTTGAGCGGGAAGCGCGTCTGGTCCTCGACGGCGGTGCGCACGAGATTTCGCAGCGGCAGGCAGGGCAGCGCGCGCGCATCCACGCCGCTCACGGAGTGCGACTCGACGGACTTGAGGAGGTTGGGCAGGTGCGTCTCGCGGAGGTGCTTCTCGACTTCATCGCGCGTGGAGAACGTCACCGGCTCGGGCACGTTGAGCGCGGTCCACGTAGTCTTGAAGCTCTGTTCCTCGAGCCACTGCTTCACCACCGCCTCGTCCTTCACGATCTTCACGCGCGCCTTGAACACATCGAACGGCATCCGCGAAAAGCGTTCGGAGTGAAGCTGACGGAGCTTGTCCTGGTAGCCGTGGTAGTTCGGCGGGCCGAGCACCGTGCCGCTCATGCCGCATTGCCCCACGAAGGTGTAAGTGCCCTTGGGCGTCTCGCCTGCCACGCGCTCGCTCGAGTAAAACGTGTCAAAGTGCCGCCGCAACAGATGGCCGGCGACCTCCGACTCTGAGAGCCACAACGTGTCGTCAAGGCTGCAGAGGAACAGCGGCTGCGCGACCGTGCCGTCCGGGCGCTTGACGACCGAGAGCTTCACGTGGAAGCGCTCGGCCTTTTGCAGAATGAGCTGGGCGATGGCGAACAGCGGATACGCGCGGCCCGTCATGCGAATCTGCTTCGCTAGAGCCTCGACGCCCGCGGCGTCCGGGATGAAACTCACCGTAACGTCGGGCGGCGGCGGACCTTGCTCGCGCCGCGGTCCACGCTCGCCCAAATCGGCGCGATCCAGGTCGCGGCCACGGTCACGCGGTCCGCTGCGACGTTCGCCTCGAAGGCGCTCACCACGGCGGTCGGAGTCGCGACGGGGCGGACGCGGCCCGCGGTCGTCACGGCGCGGGCCACGTGGGCGGCGGTCGTCGCGGCCGCCTTCGCCGCGGCGTGGACTGTCCTCGCCGCCCGCGAAGTTGGCATACTTGTTGGAAGCCGGTTGCTTGGCCCACGCGGGAAGGAACAGATGCTCGAGATCGAACTCGGGATCGGGCGGTTGGCTCATTCGTGTCCCGGCGGCACTGGCCTGTTCACGGCGTCCGGCTCAGGGGGCGAGAACAATGTGGCGGCATCCGGCGGAAAGCAAGTGCGCGGTGGCGGGAAGAATCAGCGCGCGCCCAGCGTGCGGTGCAGGAGGTTGTGCGTGATGCGCTGCACGCGCGGGTCGGGGCCGTGCGGCCGCGACCAGTGCGACCACGGCAGCATGTGGCCCGGCGGCGAGCTCAAGCCCTGCGCCCACCAGATGGTCGCGGCGTTGAAGACAAAGTTGTTCTTCGGTCCCGGAAAAATCGTCGCCGTCCAATGCGCGGGCGTGACACCGCCGCGCCAGACAGTGCCCTCGGCGACGACTTCAAGTCTGGGAATTTTCCCCGGCGCGCCGTGGTGTTCCCAGCCGACGAGGCCGGGAATCGAGTCGCCCTTCTTCATGCCAGTGCCTTCGAAGATCCAGTGGCCGGGCTTGGTGCAGGTCCAGTCGCCGCCGCCGTTGAAGGGCACGATGCTTCGCGCGCCGATGATGTCCGTCTCGTTACGCGAGTCGCGTTTCCACTCCTTGGTGAAGACGCCGATGGCATCCTGAATCTCCGCGTCGGTGAGGCCCGCGTAGATGCCGGTGCGCGTGAGGATGCGGTTCACCTTGCCACTCGACGATGGCGAGAACGGCGTGACGCCGAAGACAGAGTTCCCGCAAAGCCACAGTGCATTCGTGCCGGAGGCGATGGCGCCTTTCACGGCGTCGTATTGGCGCGGGTCCCAATACTCGTCGTGGCCGACGCTGAGGAACGTTTTACAGCGCGTGATGTTCGCGACTTCGACGCAGTCTGCATTCGAGCAATAGGTCACGTCGTAGCCGTGTTCCTCGATCCAGTAGGCGAGCGGGAATTCCCACAGCAGAAACTCGCCCGAGCCGATCGACAGCGGGTGCTCGTAGATTTGCGCGTATTTGCCGTAGGGCCGGTCGAAGCTCACCGCCACGTCGCGCGCGTGCGCCCCGCGCGGGTCGGTGTAGAGCGAATAGTTGTCGGGCCATCGGTTGTAGGCGTGCCACGTGTTGTCGCTGCACTGGAAGAGAAAGTCCGCGCGCCGTTCGTCGCGCACGATGAACACGACGTAGCTTTGCCAGTAAGGCTCCGTCGCCTTGTCCGGCACGGTGGTGAGCCGGCCAAGATAAACGCCGCTTGCCCAGTTCGCCGGAATCTTGAACGAGAAGACCGGCGCCCACTTGCATTCGCGCAGGCGCTTGTCGCCAACGGGCGGGTCGGGCTGCTTCGTGCAGGGAATGGGCTTGGTCTTCATCATCGAGCGCGCGCCGCGTCCGCCGTAGAAGCCCATGCGGAAAACCTCGAGCGTGAAGCGCGCGTCGGGATTCGTGCTGACCATGAAGTCGAGCTGGTCGCCGGCCTTCACACTCTGGCGCGAGCAGTAGCCCTCGATGGCGGGCGAACGGTAGCCGCCGCTCTTGTCGAGCCGCACGCGCGTAAGCTGCCAGTCTGTCGCGCCGGCGAGGGCGTTCTCGGCGACAATGGGATTGGTCGCGGATGCGCCGGCGCGTTGCGGCCCGGCTGTGGTCGCGCGCGGCGCGACGGCGACGGCGACGGCGACGGCGGAGCCTTTCAAGAACTCGCGCCGCTCGATGGAGTCAGACAGGCGGGTCCGGGACGTGCGCATGGCAACAGAGCTTCACCGGCATTGTGACTGCGGGGATTCGATTTGAAACTCCGAAGTTGGGCAGGGGGACCTCGAATTCCGCTTTCGGGCGGACTATTCGTTGACAGCTTCGGCTGCCGCCGCCGCACGCTCCCCGGCGCGTTCGATGGCGAGGGTGAGCCGGTGCCGCACGCCGCCGGAGTCCCGACACAGCGCACCGCGCTCACTTCGGAGGGGAAGGATTCGTCGCGGCAGGAGCGGCCTGATTGGCTTCGCGCGTGGCGAGCGTCTTCGCGATGCGCTCCTTGACGACGGCATGCCCCGGATGGCTGACCTTGTCGAGGTGGGCGCGCGCGTCGGCGAAGTGACCCATGTTCACCTTGATGCGCGCGAAGTGCAGGTGCACGCCCTGTCGCTCGACGTCGTCGGGCGCGAGTTTGAGCGCGCGTTCCCACGCGGCGATGGCGGCGTCGTTCCTCGGCGGGGTGATGCCGTAAAACGTCTGGGCGATGTCGGCGGCGAGCGTGAAGCTCGACGGGTCGAGATCCTGCGCACGCGCGTAGCACGCCAGCGCCTTGTCGAAGACCTGCTGCTCGTCGAGCTTGAAGTGCGCCGCGGCGTCCTTCCGAAAGAGGAAGACGACCGTGCCGAGGCTGTGGTGATACTGCGCCTGTTTCGCATCCAGCTCGATGGCCTTCTCATAATACTCGAACCCCTTCCTCACCGGCCCGCGATGGGCGAAGTGATTGGCGAGGTTGTTCCATGCGGCGGGATTCTTCGGGTCGAGTTCAAGGGCGCGGTTCCAAACCTTGACGCCGTCCTGCTCAAGTCCCTGCTCGTAGAGGAAACTGCCGAACGCGAGGTGGCCGCGCGAGTGGTTTGGGTATTGCGCGAGGAAGGTTTCGTATCGCTTGCGCACACCGGCGAGGCGGTCCTCGGCCTTCAGCTTCAGCGCCGCGCGGACCGCGGGTGCTGTCGGACCCTCGGCATTCTGCGCGTCGGCGATCCAGTTCTCGACCTCGTCCTGCGCCGCGTCGTCGTCAGCCATGATCTTGCGCAACTCGGCATCCGCTGGCGTGGCTTGGGACCCGGCCCGGGCCGGGGGCGGGGATTTGGACTTCGGCGCCGCGGCCGGCTTGTCCGCCCCGGCGCACACCAGCGCCGTCGCGGCGAGAACGAGAAAGGCGGTGGCCTTCATGACGTGATGCCCGCTAGCGCGACGCGCCGGGTTGGGCGCGACGCGCGTGCTGGTTGATGCACTCCACGAGTTCCGCGAACTGCACCGGCTTCGACAGGAAGAGAAACCCGCTGTCGCGTCCGCGCTCGCGTGCTTCCTCGGGCGTGATCGTCGCCGTGAGGAAGACGATCGGCGTGTGAGCCAGCGTCGCATCGGCACGCATGCGCTCGGCCAACTCGCCGCCATCCATGCCCGGCATGAGGACATCCAGCAGGACGAGGTCGGGGTTGAATTGGCGCGCGACGGAGAGTGCGTTGGCGGAGTGGTTCTCCTCGCGCACCTCGAACCCACCGGCCTGCTCCAAGTGCTGCCCGACCATTCGCGTGAACTGCGGCTCGTCGTCCACGATCAGGATGCGGCGCGCGTTCATGGCCGCGGTGGCGAAGCCTTGAGCGTGACCGTGGCGCGGACGCCTCCCTCGCGCCAGTTCTGCACCGCGATGGAGCCACCGTGCAACTCGACGATGCGCTTGGTGACCGTCAACCCGAAGCCCTTCCCCTTGCCGCCCGGCTTGACGGTGAAGAACGGGTCGAAGATGCGCGAAATCTTCTCGGGCGGAATGCCCATTCCGCTGTCCTCAATCTCGACCAGCACGGCTTGCGGCGGAGTGCGCGGGGCAGCACCGCCGCCGGCCGGGACCTCGCCTTCGCCGGCGGTGGCCTCCTTCGGGCGCGTGCGGATTGTGATCGGCCCGCCCTCGGGCATCGAGCGCAGCGCGTTGCTGAGGAGATTGACGAAGACGATTTTGATCTTGCCGCGGTCCACGAGCGCCGGCGGCAGCGCCGGGTCGAATTCGCGCGTGATCTGGTAGGTTGCCTTCTTGAACTCGTGGCTCACGAGACCGAGCGATTCCTCGACCAGCGCGTTGAGAGCCTCGGGTTTGAGCTCGGTTTTGCTCGGCGCGGCGAACTCGCGCAGCCCCACGAGAATCGTGTCCGCGCGCTGCAGGGCGTCATTCATTTCGATCAGGAACTTCGGCGCGTCGCCCTCGCGCAAGGCCGGCAGGCCCGCCAGATAATCCAAGCCCAGCCGCAACACCGACAGCGGCGTCTTCACCTCGTGCGCGACGCCGGTGGCGAGACGGCCGACCGTTTGCATGCGCTCCATGTCGATGATTTGCACCTGCGCCTCGCGCACTTCGTTGTGCTTGTCGCGCAGGTCGGCGACGGTGCGGAGCAGTTCCTCGCGGTTCTCGGCGAGTTGCGCGATGGCCTTGCGCAGGTTGTCCTCGGACTGCCGCTGCTCGGTCACGTCCCAGAAAATCCCCTGGATGCCGATGACCTTGCCGTCGCGGTCGCGGATCGGCGTCTTCACGACGTGCATGTGGCGCGTCCCGCCATCGCCCGGCGGTTCGTGCGCCTCGACGGTTTCGAACACCTGCCCGGTCTGCATCACCGCGCGGTCGTCCTGCTGGTATTTCTCCGCGAGGTCCGGGGGGAAGAAATCGAAGTCCGTTTTGCCGACCAATTCCGAGAGTGGCCGGCCCAGCTCGGCGAGGAATTTCTGATTGCCGAAGGTGAACTTGCCCTGCAGGTCCTTGCGCAGGATGAACTGCGGCAGGTTCTCGACGAGCGACTGGTAGAACGCCTCCGACTGGCGGAGCGCCTCCTCCGTGCGCTTGCGCTCGATGGCGTAGCGCACGGACCGCGCGAGCAGGTGGCTGTCCACGCTTCCCTTCACGAGGTAATCCTGCGCGCCCGCGTGAACGGCGCTGACCGCGGCGTTCTCGTCGTCGAGCCCGCTCATCACGAGGATGGGCATGGCCGGCGCCTGCCCGCGCACGACGTCAAACGTTTCCAGGCCGAAGCTGTCGGGCAGCGACAAGTCCAGCAGCACGACGTCGTGGTTGAACTTCGCGAGGCACTCGAGGCCCTTGGCCAGCGTCGGCGCATGGCCGACCTCGAAGCGAGCCGACGACGGCTCCGCAAGCATCGCCTGGATGAGCAGCGCGTCCGCCGGGTTGTCCTCGATGAGCAGCACGGTAATGGCCGGCTGCGACGAGGAGGACGGCGTCGCGACGATGGAAGGTGGATTGGGTGTGCTGCGGCTCACGCTCGACCGGCCATGCGCGAGTGTTCCGGCGGGGGGAGCGCATTTCAAGCACGAATGCCGCGGGCCGGATGCCGCCCAATCGGCGCGCAAGCAACCTTGTGCGCACCGGCGGGGTCGGCTCCAATCCGCCCGTGCGAACGCCCGTCGTGTCCGTCGTGCTGCCCGCGTTCAACGCGGCGCAATCGGTGGGCGCAGCCGTCGAGAGCATCCGCGCGCAAACCCTCGCCGATTGGGAACTCCTCGCCGTGGACGACGGCAGCGAGGACGACACCGCGGGTGTGTTGAAGTCCTTCGCACGCCGCAACCCGCGGATGCGCGTGCTGGTCCGGCGGCACCACGGCATCGTCTCCACGCTCAACGATGGCATGGCGGCGGCCCGCGGCAGATTCATCGCGAGGATGGACACGGACGACACCGCGCACCCGGAGCGGCTTGCGGAACAGGCCTCGTTCCTGGACACCCACCCGGATGTCGGCGTGGTCGGCTCGCTCGTGGATTTTGGTGGCGACCGGGGAAGGAACGAAGGCTATGCCCTGCATGTGGATTGGTTGAACAGTCTCGTGACGCCCGGCGACATCGAGTTGAACCGCTTCGTCGAGTCGCCGTTCGCGCACCCGAGCGTGATGTTTCGCCGCGAACTCATCGCGCTCCACGGCGGCTACCGGGACGGCGACTTCCCGGAGGACTACGAACTCTGGCTCCGCTGGCTCGACGCCGGTGTGAAGATGGCGAAAGTCCCGCGCGCGCTGCTCACGTGGAACGACCCGGCGCAGCGGCTTTCGCGCACGGACACGCGCTACGACGCGGAGCCGTTTTACCGGTGCAAGGCGCCGTGGCTGGCGCGCTGGCTCGCGACCCATGTGCGGCCGGAGCGCCGCCTCCTCGTGTGGGGCGCCGGCCGGCCGACGCGCAAGCGGGCGGAGTTGCTCGTCGAACACGGCGTGCGCATCTCGGGCTACGTGGACATTGACCCGGAGAAAATCGGACGGAGTTTCTCCGGCCGGCCTGTGTTCGGGCCTGCCGGGATTCCGGCGAAGGATGAAATCTTCGTGCTGTGCTTCGTGGCGAAAAGGGGCGCGCGCGAACTGGCTCGCCAGCACCTGCGCTCGCACGGCTTCGTCGAGGGACGGGACTTCCTCGCGGCGGCGTAGCGCCTCACGCCGCCTGCTGCGCCGCGCGCGATTCGAGCGCGGCGATCATGCTTTGGAAAACCAGCCGTCCGTCGTCGCTCCCGAGGATGGGTTCGCACGCGCGCTCGGGATGCGGCATGAGGCCGGCCACATTGCCTCGCTCGCTGCGGATGCCCGCGATGTTGTGCATCGCGCCGTTCGGGTTCGCGGCGTCCGTGAGTCCGCCGCCCGCGTCGCAATACTGCCAGAGGATCTGGCGGTTGGCCTGCAACTTCGCGAGCGTCTCCTCGTCGGCGAAGTAGCAGCCCTCGCCGTGCGCGATGGGCACGCGCAGCAGCTTGCCCTCGGGGATGCGGTTCGTGAACGGCGTGTCGCGGTTCGCGGTCTTGAGGAAGATGTGCTCGCAGTGGAACTGCAGGTCGCGGTTGCGGATGAGCGCACCGGGCAGCAGGCCCGCCTCGGTGAGGACTTGAAAGCCGTTGCACACGCCGAGCACGAGCCCGCCATTGTCGGCGAACCGCCGCACCGCCTGCATCACCGGGCTGAAGCGCGCGATCGCGCCACAGCGCAGGTAGTCCCCGTAGCTGAACCCGCCGGGCACGATGACGGCGTCTGCCGCGCCGAGCGAGGTGTCCTTGTGCCACACGTAGTCCGCGCCGTGCCCGAGCGCGCGCAGGGCGTGGACGGCGTCCTGGTCGCAATTGCTGGCGGGGAATTGGAGGACGGCGAAGTGCATTTTCGACTTTCGATTGGCGAGTGGCGATTGGCGCAGATTACGCGGATGGGCGCGTCAATCGCCCGACGCGAGTCGCAAGTGCCGTCACTCAATCTCGAGCCGGTAATCCTCGATGACCGGATTGCTCAGGAAGCGGTGCGCCGCCTCGTCGAGAGCCTTGCGCGCGGCCTCGCGGTCGGTGTCCGGCGCGAGGTCCACCTCGAGATACTTGCCCACGTGCACGCCCGTCACGCCGGTGTAGCCCATGTGGGCGAGCGCGTTCTGGACGGTCTTGCCCTGCGGGTCGAGCACGGCCTTCTTCGGCGTGATGATGATCGTTGCCTTCATGGAAACGGAGCGCGGCTCCGGAAAAACCGCGCCAATGTTGGGGAATGCCCGCCGGCCGCGCTAGTCTTTTCTCGACAGCAGCAGCGCGCAGTTCCACGCTGCGAACTCGCGCAGAATCGGCACGTGCACGAGAAACTCCAACTCCGTGAAGTAGCGCGGCGCGGCGCGCTCGAGGCGCAGGTGCGGCTGCACGCGAATCCAGCGCAGCGTCCCACCAATGCTGGTCGGGAACAGGTTTTCAAACGGCGTATGGATGCGTTTCGCCCGTCCGAGCCAGTCGTGAATCCGGTGCCCGCGTGTCACGCCCAGGTAGTGCAGCGGCGAAAACTCGTGCCCACCCCATGGCGAGAGCCACGGCGTCCAACTCAGGTAAAACCGTCCGCCCGGCCGGAGGAGCGTGTGCATCCGCGCGATGAAATCCGCCGGCCGCGGCAGGTGCTCGAGCACGTTGGAACACACGACGAGGTCGAACTGGCCGAGCGTGGCGAAGTCGTCACGGTCAATGTTGAACGGCCGGAACGGCGCATCCTTCAACGCCGGCACAAGCCAGTTGTGGTCATCGGAGAACGTGACCGCGCAGCCGCGCTTCGCCAGTTCCGCGCCGAACACCCCGTGGCCGCACCCGAGGTCCAGCGCGCTCACGCCGGGCGCGAGGTTCACTCCGGCGGCTTCAATCCACCGGATCGCATCCATCGCCTGCATCGCGTAAAACGCCGCGTCGTCGCGGCGCTTGATGTGATGGGCGATGAGCTTGTGCAGGATCATTCGCGGCGCGCCGACGACACCAAAAAGCCTCCGGAGCGGCAACGGAATTCGGGCCGGTGTGCGCCGCGGCCAGCGTGGAAGGCCACGGAATCGAACGGGTCCCGACAGACCCGGCCTCGAAGGAATGCCGCGGGCGGCTTGTTCCCGGTCACCGGCCATGCGGACGCAACGCCGCGAGCTTCTTGTGGCGCAGCGCTTGTTGCGCGCCGAGCAGTTCGAGCTGCCTCGCCTCACTTGCGGCGGGGTCGGCCATCTGGCGGCCTAATTCGGCAATCTGACGGTCCAGCGCCGCGTTGCGCACTTTGACCAGCACGTCGAGGAGCTGCTGCTCGGGATTGGGGATGCGCCCGGGCGATTCGGCCACGGCTTCGGCCGCGAGCACGCGCGCGCCGTCATCACCGAGCGCATCGAGCAGCGCCGGCAATCCGCGCCAATTCGATTCGCGCTCCGCTGCAAGCCGCGCCGTGAGCAGCGCGCGCGCGTCGTCGTTCCCAAGCCACGCGGGGTCGAGGTGCGCAGCCGCGAAGGGGGCGAGGTCATCGTGCAAGAGGACCAGCCGCAGCAGCCAGAACTCGCGCGCGTCGGGGCGCGGCCGCTCGGGACCGGCCGGTTCCAGCGGCGGCTCCTCCTCGCGCGCGACCGGCTTGGTCGCAGGAGCCTTGCGGAATTCCGCGAGCACCGACGCCGGCGCGACGCCGAGCCGACCGGCGGTGTTTTGCGCGCAACGTTCGAGCGTCACCCGGTCGTTCGCCTTCCCTGCGGCCTCGGCCATCGAGCGCACGACGGCGTTGCGCCCCTTGTCGGTGCGCACGTCGTTGGTCGCGCAAAGCCGGTCGAGGTAATAGTCGAAAAAGCCCTGGGCGCGCGCGATGAGGTCGGCGAAGGCCAGACCGCCGTGCGCCTTGATGAAGCTGTCCGGATCGTGCGGGGCGGGCACGGACGCAACGCGCACGGCGAGCCCCTCGGCGAGCATCGCATCGAGCGCGCGCACGGTCGCGTTCTGGCCGGCGTTGTCGGCGTCGAAGCACAGCACCACTTCGTCCACGTGCCGCTTGAGGATGCGCGCGTGCTCCGCCGTCAGCGCGGTGCCCTGCGGTGCGACGACGTTCTGCACGCCGGCCATGTAGATGGCGATGAGGTCGAGCTGGCCTTCGCAGATGATGGCGCAGTCCTTTTCGCTGAGCGCGCGGCGCGACTTGTCGAGGCCGAAGATGACGCGGCCCTTCGTGAAGATGGGCGTCTCGGGCGAGTTCACGTATTTGGCCGTCTTCTCGTCACCGGCGAGCACGCGGCCGCTGAAGCCGATGACGCGGCCCTGCTCGTCGCAAATCGGGAACATCAGCCGGCCGCGAAAGCGGTCGTAGTAACCATCGGCGCCCTCGCGCTTTAGGATGAGCCCGCCCTGCTCGACGAGGGCGGCGTCATAGCCCTTGCCGCGCGACCAGTTCACCGTGTCGTCCCACTTGTCGGGCGCGAAGCCGAGGCGGAAGAGTTTCACCGCCTCGTCGGACACGCCGCGCCGGGCGAGATAGTCGCGCGCAATCTGGCCCGCGGCATCGTTGAGCAGCGCGGCGTGCCATCGCTGCGTGAGTTGCTCGTGCAATTGCAGCAGCACGTCCTTGATGTGGCGCTGTTGCTGCGCGCCGGGCGTTTGCTCGAACTCCAGCGGGATTCGCGCCCGATCGGCGAGCCGCCGCACGGCGTCCACGAAACCGATGTTCTCGTATTCACGGACGAACTTGAACACGTCGCCGCCCTTGTGGCAGCCGTAGCAATAGAACATCTGCTTGGAGGGCGTGACGTTGAAGCTCGGCGTCTTCTCGCGATGGAACGGGCACAGCGCGGTGAAGTTCGCGCCCGCCTTCTTGAGCGGGCCGATGTAGGACTGGATGACCTCGACGATGTCGCTGGCGGCGCGAATCTGATCGAGGGTGGACTCGGGGATGAAACCGGGCATGCGGAGGACGCCGCTCAGAGTCTCGGCAGCGCGTTCGTGGCTGGCGGCGCGTTGGTCGGGGTGGACTTTTTCCTCGGCCCCTCGATGGCTTCCTCGGTCAGGCGCTCGCGTTCGCGGCCGATGCCCCCTTCGCGCAGCGACCCACTGTCGTAGGGCGTTGCCTTGATGAGCAGGAAGCCCGCGCGGCGCGCGATGAACTTGCCGCTCTCGGAATGGCCGAACACATCGGACTGCACGCGGCTCAGCGCCGGCAGCATCGCGATCTTCACGTCACTCTTTTCGCGGGCGCGCTCGATCGCGGCGGCTTCCGCCGGCGAGTGATAGCGCGCGTTGAGCACCGCGATCACCACGAGAAGCATGCAAAGATAGCGGATGACGCCCGCGAGGATGCCGAGCGAATACTCGTGACGGCCGAAGTGGTCCGATTCGAGCAGCTTCCCGCCCACGGCATTCTTGAGCCAGATGAACAACACCACCACGACCGCCGCCACGGCAAAGTAAACGAGCAGATGGCTCCAGAACAGGCTCAGGTGCGTGAAGCCCGCGATGAATCTGCCCATCGGGCCGTGCAGCAGCGCGCCCAACCCCGCAATGCCCAGCCATTGCAGCACCGGCAGCAGCTCCTCCGAGATGCCGTGCTTCTTGCCGCTGCGGAATCCGACCAGCACGACGAGGATCACGAGGATGTCAAACCACGCAACCGAGACGCTCAGTCCGAGGATTGCAATGTCGGCGGGCGCTGTCGCGAGCGTGGCCGCGGACGGTTCCATCCATTCCATGCGGCAAGATTACAGCGCGCCGGTTTCTCGTGGAAGCTTCAATGCCACGCACCGCCGCGCTGCCGGCTTGCCAAGACGCCACGCGCTGCCCGACCATTGCGCGCATGAGCAATTTCGGGACGTGCCAGCCTTCCAATGCGCACGTGCTTCAGTGGGTCCGCGAACAGGTCGCGCTCTGCCAGCCCGCGAACGTGTTTTGGTGCGATGGTTCCGCAGGCGAGCGCGCCATGCTGCTGGAACGCGCCGTGGCCGGGGGCGTGCTCACGCAACTTAACCAGCAAAAGCTGCCCGGCTGTTACCACCACCGCTCCAACCCGAACGATGTCGCGCGCGTCGAGCAATGCACATTCATCTGCACGCAGTATCAGGAGGACGCCGGGCCGACGAACAACTGGGCCGAGCCGGGTGCCATGCGCGCGAAGCTGCGCGCCCTTTGCGATGGCGCGATGGCCGGGCGCACGATGTTCGTCGTGCCGTATTTGATGGGCCCGCCCGGTTCGCCCCTAGCGAAGGTTGGCGTCGAGCTCACCGATTCGATCTACGTCGCGCTGAGCATGGGTGTGATGGCGCGCATGGGCCGCGTGGCGTGGGAGCATCTCGGCGAAGGGGACCATTTCAACCGCGGCCTCCATTGCATGCTCGATGTGAATCCCGAGCGCCGTTTCATCTGCCACTTCCCTGAGGACAACGCGATCATCAGCGTCGGCTCGAACTACGGCGGCAACGTGCTGCTCGGCAAGAAATGCCTCGCGTTGCGAATCGGCTCCTACCTCGGCCAGCGCGAGGGCTGGCTCGCCGAGCACATGCTCATCATTGGCGTCGAGTCGCCCACCGGCGAGAAGACGTTCGTCGCGGGGGCGTTCCCGAGTTCATGCGGGAAGACGAACTTCGCCATGCTCGTGCCGCCACCGCGCTTCAAGGGCTGGAAGGTGTGGACCGTCGGCGACGACATCGCGTGGATGAAGCCCGGCCCGGACGGGCGATTGTGGGCGATGAACCCGGAGGCGGGCTATTTCGGCGTCGCACCGGGAACCAACTCCAAATCCAATCCGAACGCGATGGCGGCGATCGCGCGCGACACCATCTACACGAACGTCGGCCTCAAGCCCGACGGCACCGTGTGGTGGGAAGGCCACGACGACCCGCCGCCCGCCGAGTGCCTCGACTGGCGCGGCCAGCGCTGGACGCCCGACTCGAAGGAGAAGTGCGCGCACCCGAACAGCCGCTTCACCGCGCCGATGAGCAACAACCCGATGCTCGCTCCCGAGGCGAACGATCCGCGCGGCGTGCCCATCAGCGCCATCATCTTCGGCGGACGCCGCGCGGACACGATGCCCCTGGTTTACCAGGCGTTTTACTGGATCCACGGCGTGTATGTCGGCGCGACGCTCGGCAGCGAAACCACCGCCGCGGCCGCGGGCGCGGTCGGGCAGGTGCGGCGCGACCCGATGGCGATGCTGCCGTTCTGCGGTTACGACATGGGCGACTACTTCCGCCACTGGCTGCGCATGCGCAAGCTCATCAAGTATCCGCCGCGCATCTTTCACGTGAACTGGTTCCGCAAGGATGCGCAGGGCAACTTCCTCTGGCCCGGCTACGGCGAGAACATGCGCGTGCTCAAGTGGATCGTGGACCGCTGCCGCGGCCGCGCCGACGCCGAGGAAACGCCGCTCGGCTGGGTGCCCGGCCCGCACAGTTTCGACCTGGAGGGCCTGCCCGCCGACGCGCACGACCGGCTCGACCAGGCCCAGACCATCAACCTCGACGAGTGGCGCCGCGAACTGCTCTCGCAGGACGAACTCTTCATGAAGCTGTATCCGCACCTGCCGAAGGAACTCATCTTCCAGCGCGAATTGCTCGTCGCGCGCCTGTGAAGGTGGCCTGACGCGTTCGCTTCGGCGTTGACCTTCCGCCGCAGTTTGTTTGCACTCGGCCCATGAAGACGAACCGACTGCTCGCCGCGCTGTTCCTGTCCGCCTCGGCCTTCGCCGCGCGCGCGGACGTCAAACTTCCCGCCGTGTTCTCCGACAACATGGTGCTCCAACAAGGCGTGTCCGTCACCGTTTGGGGCTGGGCCGACGAAGGCGAGCAGGTCACCGTCGAATTCGCCGGACAGAAGGTTTCCGGGACCGCGTTTCGCCGGCTGCCCAACCCGCTCAGCCGCTGGTCGGTGAAACTCGCGCCGCTCAAGGCCAGCGCCGAGCCGGCGTCGCTCATCGTGCAGGGACGCAAACGCCTCGAGCGCAAAAATGTGCTCGTCGGCGAAGTCTGGCTCGCCAGCGGCCAGTCGAACATGGAGATGGCGCTGCGCTCGACGCACGAGCCCGATGCCGCCATCGCCGCCGCGACCAACGCGCTCATCCGGCTCTTCACCGTGCAGCGTGTCCGCACCAACGCGCCCGCGGACGACGTGAAGGGCGGCCCGTGGCAGGTGTGCAGCCCGACCGGCGCGGCCGGTTTTTCGGCGGTCGGATACTACTTCGCGCGCGACCTGCAAAAGGCGCTCGGCGTGCCCGTCGGCATCATTCACAGTTCATGGGGCGGCACGCCGGCCGAGGCTTGGACGAGCCGCGGCACGCTCGAGTCGCACGCGGAACTTCGCCGTGATTTCGTGGATCGGATCACGCAACTGCGCTCGGCCTTCGCGGGCGCGGTGGACAAGTTCAACAAGGAGACCGACGAGTTGAAAAAGCAGGGCAAGAAGCAAACCGCCTCGCCGCCGAAGGCGCCCGCGATGCCGTCGTGGCAGGGCGCCGAGCTGCACAACGGCATGATCGCGCCGATCGTGCCCTTCGCGCTCAAGGGCGCCATCTGGTATCAAGGCGAGTCCAACGCGAGCCGCGCCGCGCAATACCGCGTGCTCTTCGCCGAGATGATCAAGGGCTGGCGCCGCGAATGGGAGCTTGGCGACTTTCCGTTCCTCGCGGTCCAACTCGCGCCCTACGACCACGGGCGCAAACGCTCGATCGAGGACATCACCCCCGCGCCCACGGACACGGACTGGGCGCGGTTGCGCGAGGCGCAGTTGCAGGTCGCGCTGAACACGCCCAAGACCGCGCTCGCGGTCATCACCGACGCAGGAGAACCGGATGACATCCATCCCAAGCGCAAGGAACCCGCGGGCGTGCGCCTCGCGCTGGCGGCGCGCGCGCTGGCTTACGACGAGAAACTTCAGTGGAGCGGGCCGGTGTTCAAGTCCATGGCCGTCGAGGGGTCGCGCGCCCTGCTTTCGTTTGACCACGTCGGCAAGGGGCTCGAGGCGCGCGGCGGCAAGCTCACCGGATTCGCCGTGTGCGGCGATGACCGCAAGTTCGTTTGGGCAACAGCGGAGATCCTCCCCGACAACCGCATCGCCGTCACCCACCCCGACGTGAAGAAACCCGCCGCGGTCCGTTACGGTTGGGCCGACTTCCCCGTGGTGAACTTGTGGAACAAGGACGGCCTGCCCGCGTCGCCATTTCGCACGGACACGTTTTCCTCGCCACCTCCCACGGCCACGCCTGCTGCAAAAGCCACGCCGAAGAAGTAGGCCGCCCGCACGCGCCGGCTGTTTGCCTTGCCGCCGCACCGCGATGAACTAACTTGCCCCCGTGCGCTCCCCCTGCCGATGGATTGCCGTCAGCCTGCTGCTCGCAGGCGGACTTTCCCTCGACGCGGCCGGGAGTTTCACCATCGCTACTTACAACGTGGAGAACTACCTGCACTTCGATGTCCCCGGGCGGCGCGGCAAACCGCCGGAGTCGAAGGCGCGCGTCGCCGAGACGCTGCTCGCGCTGCGCGCGGACATCGTGGCGTTGCAGGAGATGGGCTGCACGAACGCCCTGCTCGAACTGCGCGACCGGTTGCGCGCGGGAGGGCTCGACTATGCGCACTGGGAACACGTCGCCGGCCACGACACGAACATCCACGTCGCCGTGTTGAGCCGCTTTCCATTCGCCGCACGCCGGCCGCACACGAACGACTCCTTCCTGATCGATGGGCGGCGGTTCCTAGTCAGCCGCGGGATTGCCGAGCTGGATGTCGAGGTGCATCCGCGCTACCGCTTCACGCTGCTGGCGACCCACCTGAAGTCCAAGCGCCCTGTTCCCGAAGCCAACGAGTCGGAGATGCGCGAACACGAGGCAAGGGTGCTGCGTGAGAAAGTGGACGCGCGGCTGAAGCAGTCCCCGGCCGCAAATCTCATCGTGCTTGGCGATTTCAACGACACGCCCAACTCCAAGCCGCTCCGCGCGCTCATCGGCCGCGGCGCCCATGCGCTCGTGGACACGCGTCCGCCCGAGCGCGGCCCTGATGCCGCCGGGTCACAGTTGCGGCAGTCAGGGACCAAAGGTGTCGCGTGGACCTATCACTACGACCGCGACGACACGTTGAACCGGTTCGACTACATCCTGCTGAGCCGCGGCATGGAGCGGGAGTGGGACCGCGCCCGCTCGTGCGTGCTTGCGCTTCCGTTCTGGGACGAAGCCTCCGACCACCGGCCGGTCGTCGTCACCATCATCGCCGAGGACCGATGAACGACTTCGACACCTTGCTCGACGCGGCGGTGCGCGAGATCGAATCCATGAAGTCAGCAGGCGTCCGCCACGTGAACGTCTCGCGGGACACGCTGGCGACGCTCGCGAAGACTGCGCCTCGTTCCGCACCGTCAAGGCCCGCTGTGGTGCCATCGCGCGAGGCCACGTCCCCGGTCGCAGTTCCGATCCGCCCGGCCGGGCCCGTCCCCGCACCTGCTGTCACGCCCGCCGCTCTTGCCACGAGCGCTCCGCCCGCGGACAAGTCCGCCGCGCTCGCCGCGTTGCGCGCGCGCGCGCTCGCGTGCGTGCAGTGCCCGCATCTCGTGGCCTCTCGAAAGCAGGTCGTGTTCGGCGTCGGCAATCCCGAGGCGCGGCTGATGTTCGTGGGCGAGGCGCCGGGCGCGGACGAGGACGCGCAGGGCGAACCGTTTGTCGGAGCGGCGGGGCAGTTGCTCACGAAGATCATCCAAGCGATGGGGCTCGCGCGGCGCGACGTTTTCATCGCCAACATCCTCAAGTGCCGTCCCGACATGCCGGCCGGTTCCTCGGGCAACCGCAAGCCGACGCCGGAGGAAATGCACACGTGCAGCCCGTGGTTGCTCGAACAGATTGATGTCATCCGCCCGCAAGTGATGGTCGCGCTCGGCGGCGTCGCGGTGGAGGGATTGCTTGGGAAGACCGCCGGCATCACGCGGGTGCGCGGCTCGTGGCAGACCTTTCGCGGCACGCCGCTGATGCCGACTTTTCACCCGGCCTACCTCCTGCGCAACCAGGCGCTGTCCGAGAAACGCAAAGTGTGGGAGGACATGATGGCCGTGATGACGCGGCTCGGCATGCCCATCAGCGAGACACAGCGGAACTACTTCTTGCGCGCACAAGCAGCGTGAGGCGGGAGCGTTCCGCGGCGGTTCATCCTTCGAGCACCGCGACGGCGGCGGCGTGGCCCTCCGTGTGGCTCAGGCTGATGTGCACCTTCGTCGCCGCGCGCCGCGCCAGCAGCGCCGCGCCGCCGTCGTGCAGCACAACGTAAGGTTCGCCCGACTCCTTGCGCCGGATTTCCATGTCCTGCCAGCCAAGCTGCGAGCCGATGCCCGTGCCGAACGCCTTCGAGATTGCCTCCTTCGCGGCGAAGCGCGCGGCCAGGTGCGGCGCGGCGTCCTTGTGCGTCAGGCAATACGCGATCTCGTCCGGCCGCAGGATGCGCTGCAGGAACCGCTCGCCAAACCGCTCGAACGACGCGCGGATGCGCGCCACCTCGATGATGTCAATGCCGGTGCCGAGGATCATAAGGACGTGAGCAGTGCGAAGTGCGAGGGACGAACACAGTCGTTCCCGGTTCGCCCTTCGTCCCACTCACTTCGCACCTCTCTTCATGGCTGCGAGCATCTCCTTCACCGCCGCCTCGATGCCGATGGTGACGGCGCAGCTGATGATGTGGTGGCCGATGTTCAACTCCACGAGGTGCGGCACGCGCGCGAGCATCGGCGGCACGTTGGCGCACGTCAGCCCGTGGCCGGCGTTCACGCGCAAGCCCAGCGAATGAGCGAGCCGCGCAGCGTCCGCGAGCCTGCGCAACTCACGCTCGCGGGCACGCCGGCTCGCGAACGCCTCCGCGTATGCGCCGGTGTGCAACTCGATGAACTGGCAGCCGATGTGCGCCGCCGACCCGACTTGAACAGGGTCCGGCGCGATGAACAGGCTCACCTCGATGCCGGCGTCGTTCATCCTCCGGCGCGTCGCGGTCAGCGACTTCTCATGGCGCGCCGCGTCGAGTCCACCCTCGGTCGTCACTTCCTGCCGGCGTTCGGGCACGATGCAGACGATTTCCGGCTTCACCTTGAGCGCGATGGCGATGATGGCGCGCGTGTTGGCCAGCTCGAGGTTGAGCCGGGTGAGGATGCGTTCGCGCAGCGCGCGCAGGTCGCGGTCCTGGATGTGACGCCGGTCCTCGCGCAGGTGCGCGGTGATGCCGTGGCAACCCGCGCGCTCGCACGCGAGCGCCGCCGCCACCGGGTCGGGCTCGCCGGTCGTGCGCCCGCGATAACGCGCCTCTCGCAGCGTGGCCACGTGGTCAATGTTGACGCCGAGTTTGAGCATGGCGCGGGGAAGGAACCCAGGTCACTTTCCCGGCGGAGGCAGGCCGGGGAACCGCGGCGTCGGATACGTCCAGGCCGGAAAGTCCGGATTGTCGAGCCAGCGCGCGAGCAGGAGCAATTCGATGCCCGTGAAACCGGCGTGGGACTTGCGCACGACCGAGACCGAGTTCGGGCTGGTTACGGCCGCCTCCGTGATGGTGTTGCCAAGTTGCGGCGCGAGCGCGACAAGCCACGATTGGCCGGGCCGCGGGCCCAGCGGACCCGGCCCCGCAACCATCGCGAACAACTGCCACGTCTGCCTCCATTGGTCGAGGCGGTTCTGTGTCACTTCCCAGTCGTAGAATACGAGGTTCGCGCGGCCGGTAAGTTGCGCGACAAGTTCGGCCGGCGGTGGCGTGGTGTTCGATCCCTGCGGGACGATGCCCGCCATGAGCCCGCCGAGCAGGAAGTCACCGGCCGGCTCCGGCGCAGCGCGCACGAACGGCACGAGAATGGGCAGCCCGCTCCAAATCACTTCGCCGCGGTCGGCGCGGTTGGTCACCACGCCGACGAAGTTTGTTCCCGCCGCTGCGCGAGCCAGTGCGTCGAGGCCCGATTGCATCCCAGCGACACGCGAGGCGGCGTCCTTCGCGGGCAGCGCGAGCAATGTTTGAAACGGAATGTCGGAGCGCGACCAGACAAAGCACTGGTTCGGTGGCGGCTCCAAACCCAGCGCGCGCAGGCTGGCATTCCGCTGGAACATCGGCGCGATGCCCCGCACCGCCGTGAAACTGATGAGCGGGTCGCGCAGGCTGTTGGTCGGCACGCGCCACGGGCCGGGACTGAAACCGTGCGGGGTGATCCACGTGAGCGTGGCGTCGGTGCGGACGCTGTTCGTTCGCGAGGCGAAACTCGCGGTCATGCGCGGCCACTCGATGGCGGGCGACCAGCCGAGCAGCGCGGCCAGTTGCGGGCTCGACTCGATGCGCAGCCAGTTTGCGCCGAGTGGCGCGGCCGGCGGGCTGCCGGCCCTCGCGCGGGCGAGCCAGTGGTCGGAAAGCTCACGCCTGCCCGAACCGCCCGCGAGCACGAGCCAGTCGCCGGCCTGCCGGGCTGTGATGTTCCCCGCGGGACTCGCGCCGGCCAGCTCCGCGCTGAACGTGCCGTTGATGGATGTGAATTGCTTGGAGTGCGCCCGCAGCGTGGTGATGGCCGCCGCAAGTCCATTTGACCATGCGCCGATCCGCGCCGGGCCGAGCCGCATCGCGAGCGCCCAGTCGCCGGCTTCGCCGGTCTTCGAGCCGACACCGAGCAGCGACTCCACGTTGGCCGCATCGGCGAGCAACGGACGCAGCGGGGCGATGAACCGCTGGCTGTCATTCGTTCCGGCGAACCAGCCGCGCGCCGCCGCCAAGACGAGCTTCTCAAGCGCGGCCTGGCGGACAGCGCGCGACTCGGGCAGTTGGAACAGTGCTGATTGCGTTGCGGCATCCGGATTCTTCGAGAGCGCCTCGCCACCTGCAAAGTGCACGAGCAACGCGACGTCGGGCACCCCGGCGTCAGCCTTTGGGACAGGCGGCGCCGCGGGAGGAGCGGAGCGATCGCGGCAACCAGCAATCGCGGCAAGCCCGGCGGCGAGCAGGAGGAGCGGGAGCCTTTTCATCGCGCGCTTGTGATTGCCAGACTCGCGCGCGCCGCGCAAATCCAAATCGGTCCCGCGCTCACGCCCGCGCGGCGGCATCGTGCTTCATGACGAGCGTTTGCGTCGGATACGCGAACGCGATGCCCTCGGCGTCGAAGCGCGCCTTCACGGCGAGATTGAGCGCCTGCATCGCGGCGGCGTGCGCCTTCAAGTCGTCGCCCCGCCAGAAGTGCACGACCTGGATGTTGAGCGCGAAGTCCGTGAACTTGTTGAAGCTGACGGTAACGTCCGCCGTGCGCGGGTCGGCGCGGTAGATTTCCTCGAGCAACGCCACTGCCCGCGCCACCTTCGAAGACGGCAAGTCGTAGGTGAGGCTGAAATTCGACTCGGACTTGATGGACGGGCGGCGGGAGATGTTTGTGATGGTCGCGCTTCCCATTGTCTTGTTCGGGATGGTGACGAGGTAGCCGTCGAGACTGCGCACGCGGGTCGAACGGAGCCCGATTTGCTCGACGGTGCCATCCACCTTGTCGAGCTGGATGCGGTCGCCGACGCGGAAGGGCTTGTCCACATACACGGCGACGGCGCCGAAGAGGTTGGCGAGCGTGTCCTGCGCAGCAAAGCCGAGGACAAGCCCGCCGAGTGACAGCGACGCCAGCAGGCTGGTGATGTTCAGGCCGAGGTTGTGCGTGGTGAGGAGCACGGCCACCACGAGCACGAAGCCCTTCAGCAACTTGCGCATCACGGAGAAGAGCACCTCGTCGAATGCGGGGTCCGCGCCCTCCTTCGCGCGCCGACGCCAGTGCGCCATCGCCAGGTCAACGCACTTGACCGCGAGGTAGGTGAGCGACAACGCGACGACGATGGACAGGCCTTTCGAGAGCCAGTCCTCGACCCACGGCGGCCACGAGAAGATGCGCAGCCCGAGGTGGAGCAGCATCACGAACGCGACGACCTTCACCGGCCCCGAAACCAGCTCGAGCAGCAGGTCGTCGAGCTGCGTGTCCGTTTTCGCCGCGATCTTTTTGAGCCAGCCACAGATGACGACGTCAATGAGCCGCGCGACGAGGAACGCGAGCGCGATGTAGAGGAGTGACGCGACGAACTGCCAGCGCGGCCGGCCGAGCAGCATGGGCTGGAGCGCCTCCACCCGGTCGAGGCCAAACGTGAGCCAGGTCGCACTGGCGAGATTGGTCGAACCTGTGGCGGCGGCGGTGTCGGCGTCGGCAAAGTCCATCGCGCTGAACAGCGGTTGATTGGTCGAACCCGCTGCGGCGGCGGTGCCGGTGCCGGCTCCGGCATTCGCCGAAGCCGGAAGCGTGCTCGTCTGCGCTGAAGCCCACACGGCCCACACCAGCAACACGGCCAGCGCCAGCACGGCGGCTTGAAACACGCTCGTGAACTTGAGCTTCATGCCCGCGAGATGGAAACGGGAGCCGCCCCCGACGACAAGCGCGAATGTGCGTTCGCCGCAGTCCCATCCTCCGTGGAAATTCTGTTTCACTTCCCCGGCCCGGTTGCCTACCTTGCGCGGCTGTTGCCGTCTCCGGGCGGCATCCTGAACCCCGAACATCATGCCACTGACACACACCCGAAACCTCTTCGCCAAGGCTCTTGCCGGCAAATACGCCCTCGGCGCCTTCAACGTGAACAACATGGAACTGCTCCAGGCCATCATCGAGGCCTGCGAGGAGGAGAAGGCTCCGGTGATGCTGCAAATCTCGAAGGGCGCGCGCCAATACGCCCACCCGATTTATCTCAAAAAGCTCATCGAGGCCGCGGTCAGTCTCTCCACCATTCCCATCGCCGTGCATCTCGACCACGGCGACAGCTTCGAGCTGTGCAAGCAGTGCATTGATGAGGGCTTCACGAGCGTGATGATTGACGCGAGCCACGACCCCTTCGAGAAGAACGTCGAAGTTTGCCGCAAGGTCGTGGACTACGCGCACCAGCACAACTGCGTCGTCGAGGGCGAGCTGGGCATGCTCGTCGGCGCGCAGCACGACGACGGCGAGGAAGGCGGCCAATACTCGAAAGGCGGCTGCTACACGCACCCGCAGGAGGCTGTGGACTTTGTGAAGCAATCCGGCGTGGACTCGCTCGCGGTGGCCATCGGCAATTCACACGGCGCTTACAAGTTCAAGGGCGAGCAACACCTCGACCTCGAGCGCCTCAAGGCCATCAAGAAGGCGCTGCTCGACGCGGGCATGGGCGATTATCCGCTCGTGCTCCACGGCGCGTCGAGCGTGCCCAAGGAACTTGCCGTCGAGATCAACAAATATGGCGGCAAGATGGGCGAGGACACCGCGGGCGTGCCCGAGGCGGACATCGAGATCGCGCGCCGCGTGGGTTGCACCAAGGTGAACATTGACACCGACCTGCGCCTCGCGATGACCGCGGCCATTCGAAAGGTGTTCGCCGAAAGCCCGAAGGAGTTCGACCCTCGCAAGTATCTCGCGCCAGCGCGGACGAAGGTGAAGGAACTCGTGCGGCACAAGGTCCGCGACGTCCTCTGCTGCGCCGGCCACGCGTTCGACTGAACCACGCAGGCGGCGCGCGGTCAGAACTTCACATCCTCGGGCCGGACCTCGAGGCACTCGTCCTGGTCCTCCCAAACGACGGCGGGATAGAACTCGATGAGCTTGGTGGCCAGGTCGCGCCCCGCGTAGGCGAGGAGCTTCTCCGCCTCCTGCGCGGCTTCCTCGAACGCGTCGTCGTAGTCCGGCACACGCTTGCGCTGGCGGTCCTCCCAGTGCGCGACTGCGTGCACCTTCGCGTATTTCTCCGCCCACTTGCGCAGGGGCGTCCCCACATCCGACGGAATGTCGTCGAGGGCGACCGCCGTGCCGTTGCAGTGGACGCAGATCAGGCCGCCATCGAGAACGTCGCGCGTGAGCATGGGCAGCAGCGGCGCGCGGCAGCAGGGGCTTTCGGTGAACTCATGCGGCGCGGTGGCGAGGCGCTTGAGCCACACCTGCCGGTCGTGGCCGTGCTGCGAGGCGATTCGATACGAGCCCACGAGCGGATGCGAGTAGCGCCACACGCGGCCGTTGAGTTGTCCGAGCGTCTGCGCCAGCCAGCGCGCGAGTGTGAGGTCGTCGAAGTCCTTGAACGCAGTCCCGTATTCCTCCCACAACGCATCCAACGGCGAATCGCTCTCGTAACTCACGGCGAAAGGATGCGCGCGAAGCGCGAAAGTTCAAGGGGGAATCCGGCTGCTCACGCGTGCGGGGCGCATCTCCCTTTCTTGCAAGCGACTCAGGCGTCGGAAACGGACAGCAAGAAGGAGGCAGAAAAAACCGGGGTCCGAGCCCATGTCAGGACTCATGAGGTTGGCAACCGAATGGGGACAAACGAATGCGCGGCCAAAGGAGTGAATGCGCCTTCCTCCTTTCACCTGCCGTCCGTGCTGCGCCGTTTGCCAGTCCTTCTTTTTGCCCGCTTCTTTCTGTCAGTTCGTCCGTCCTTCCCTCGTGCTGCAAGAAACTGAGATGCGCCCAGGCGTGCGGCCGCCGCGTCGCGGGTGTCAGCGGCGGGCGCGTGACGAAGGTCGAACCCGTTGCCGCGCCCGGCATGAACGCAAGCGTCCCGCCGTGTCCCGACACCACGATGTCCTGCGCCGCCGCGAGGCCGCCCGCATCGGGGCCGAGCGGGTCCGCGGAAGGACTGAACAGGCTCGCTCGAAGCGATTCGGGCACAGGGCGGCCCGGTCGGCGCTCTCGATGGCGCGCGCGACGGCCACGGGAATCTCAGCGGTGAAGCCCTCGGATTCGACGGCCTGCATCGCCTCATGAAACGCAGCCAGCGTGGCGGCCGCTTCGCCATTGCAACTTTCCGGCGAGGGCCACCGTTGCGCCGCTTCGCCGAGCGCACGCAACCGCCCGAGTCCCTCCTGCATGAACCGCAACGTGTCCGCGACAAGTTGCGAGTGCGTTTGCACATCGCGCAACGCGCCGCCCGTCACGCGGCCGAGCAAGGCGAGCCGCTCCGCATCGCGCAGCGCGGCTTGCACGGCAGCGCAATCCTCGGCCTGCACGACACCCATCGCGCCAAGCGCGTGCAACTCCGCGGGGCCGAATCCCAGCGCCTTCTGGAATCCCCCGTTGAAAACCGGAACCGGCCATCCGCGCCGACAAGCGCGAGGAAATCCGCCGTCGCCTCCAGCCGCAGTTGCTGCAACGCGGCGCTTCCTGTCGCGGAACCCGCCTGCGCTGCGTCCGCCGAAATCGTCATCGTGCCTGTCACCCGCCCGTGGGCATCGCGCACGGGAAGCACGGTCACGTGGCGGAGCGACGCCGCAGCGTCGCAACCCGCGAGCATGTCAGCCGAGGCGTGGTCGCGCGCTTGCTCGAACACTTCGAGCTCGAGCGCTCGGAATCGGGCGACTTGCTCCTCCGGCAACACGTCGCAGTCGGTCGTTGCCACGCCTCCGCGCGGCCCGGCGAACCCGAGGCGATCCGGCGCGGCGCGATTCAACCGGAGATGCCGGCCCGCCCGATCCTTCCAGACGATGAGTTCGCTGACATGGTCGAGCGCACCGGCGAACGAGTCGCGCTCGAACGTGATGTCCTCCTGCTGCCTGCGCCCCGGCGAGAACTCGCGCGCCATGATCGAGAAGTAGGCCGGCTTGCCGGCGCCCGCGGCGTGCGTGACGAGCGTGAGCGTGACGGGCACCTCGGCCCCTTCGAGCAGGTGCAGGACGGTTTCGCCTGTCCACGCCATCGTGCCGCGCGGCCGGCAGCGACACCGAGGAAACGCGACCACGCAAACGCGGGAACAAGTCGTGGAGATGGAGTGACTCCGCATCGGTGGCCGCGCCGAATCCGAGAAGCAGCCGGCCCGCGCGGTTGAGGTGGAGCAGGTGTCGGTCCTCGGCATCGGCGAGGCAGACGAGGTCTGGCGTGGCATCAAGCAGGCCGAGCAGCCGCGCGTTGGTCTCGGCGTGCAGCCTGCGCTGGGCCTCGAGCTTGACGAGCCGGGCGCGCAGCGTGGCGACGAGCGTGTGCGACTCGACGGGCTTGATGAGGTAATCGTCCGCGCCGCTGAGCATGCCCTTGCGCGGGCCGGCCGCGTCCTGGTCCGCCATCAGGAACACGAACGGAATGGTCGCCGTGTCCGTTCGCTCGCGCAGCGCGCGCAATGCCGCGTAGCCGTCCATGCCCTCCATGTGAATGTCGTAGAGGATGAGGTCGGGGCGCGACTTGCGCGCGAGCTCGACACCTTCCGCGCCCGAGCCCGTGCCGATGGTGTCGAAGTCGTGGGAGCGGGGCAACTCGACGACGATGTCGCGGAACACGGCGTCATCCTCGATCACGAGGATGCGGTGCCGTGTGGCGGGAGCGGAGCCTGCGGGCAGGGTGTCCATGAAGCGGAGTCCGGTCGCGCCGGCTTCCGTGTGACGCGCCCACTCAACCACATCGCTCCCCGCAAGTGAAGGCAATTCACGGGGCGCACGCACAGGGCGGCTCTCCCGTCCGCGGAATCCGGGCGTCTTGCGCGTTGCAAATTGCCCCGAGCCGTGCAACGCTCCGGCCATCGCCTGATGAACCCGCCGGTCGCCAGTCCTGAGCCTGCCCCGCTCACGGAGAGCCAGAAGACGGCGTTGCTCACGCTGCTTGCGGACGAGGACCCCAACGTTCACCAGGTCATCCGCGCGAAAATTCTCTCGCACGGCCCGGCGATGGTGGAGTGGATGCGCCCGCACCTGCTGAGCAGCGACCCGATGCTGCGCCGGCGCGCGGCGGAGATCGTGGACCACTTCGACCGCGAGGCCGCCGACAACGCGTTTGTCGCGTTCTGCCTCACGCGCGGGGAGGACCTCGACATGGAACAGGGCGCGTGGCTGCTGGCGCAGACGCAGTATCCGAACATCAACGCAACCGCTTATCAGGCGCTGCTCGACAGTTTCGCGGGAGACCTGCGCATGCGGATCGATTTCGGCGCGCCTGCCGACCAGATTCTCACCACCATCAACCAGTTCCTCTTCAGCCACCTCGGCTTCAGCGGCAACGAGCAGAACTACTACGACCCGGAGAACAGTTACCTCAACCGCGTCGTGGACCGGCGCACGGGCAATCCCATCAGCCTTTGTGTGCTCTACCTTGCCATCTCCAGGCGCCTGCGCCTGCCCATCGCCGGCATCAACATGCCGGGGCACTTCCTCTGCCGGTTCCAAGGCACGCGCGGCGACATCTTCATTGACGCGTTCCATCGCGGCCGGCTGCTCACGCGCGCGGACTGCATCAAGCTCCTCATCAACGCGGGCCACGAGTTCTACGAGGGCTTCCTCTCGCCGGTCAGCTCGCGAAGAATCCTCCTGCGGATGTGCTCGAACCTGCACCACATTTACACGCGGCTCGAGCATTCGGACGAATCCAACCGCCTGCACCGCTACATCACCGCGCTCGCGAAGTGAGCCGCAGTCGCGGGCAGTTCCACCACGTCGCCGCGCCTCACCCAGCCCGCGCGCTGCGAGCCGTCGAGCACCTGCAGCCAGTCGTCCTTGCGGCCGATGATGCGCACCTCCATCCCGTCGCGCAGCGTGTAGGCCACATTCGACACGTCCACCGGCCCGTATCGCACCACGACCTCGTCCGCCGTCACCACCGCGCCAGGCCGCTGATGCAGCACAAAGACCAGCGACGCGACACAGGCCACCCACGCCGCAAACGCGCCGCCGCTGACGAACACCGCCCCGCGCAACGGACGCCGCCAGGCCGACCGCCATTGACCGAGCGCGAGGAACAGGAACATCAGCCAGAACGCAACCGCGGCGAGCGCGGTCCACTCGTCGGGCGTGAGCGTCGTGAGCGCGCGCTCCCACCACGGCGGCTCGGCGGCGAATCCGCCCGCCACGCGGGCGCGGGCGAAGCGCAGGTTCGCGCGGATGTCCGGGTCGCGCGGCGCGAGCCGTTCCGCCTGCCGATACGCAACGATCGCGCTCCCTGTGCGGCCTGCCTTGAACTGCGCATTGCCGAGGTTGAACAGCACCGGGACGGATGCCCGACCGTTTGTCAGCATTCGTTCGTAAACGAGCACGGCGTCCATGAACCGCAGTTGTTCGTAGCGCTGGTTTGCCAACTCGAATTGCGCCTTCGAGTCGCGAAGGAACACAAACGCCCCATCATTGGCCGGCGTTTGAGACGGCTTCGGATCCGATGGCAAATCCCTTTCCGCTGGAACGGCGCACAGGCTTGCATTCAGCAACACGAACAGGATTGCGAGCTGCCACGTTCTCATTTCAGCTCCAGCAGCTTGATGCGCTCCAGCGCGGTCTCGACCTTCGGCACGAGCACCGCAAGACTCGCGCAATCCTGTCCGCCCGAGAAGCGCGCGCGGTCGCACAATTCGAACAACCCGCGCAACGCCACGAGGTCCGCGTCGGCCACGCCCGCGGGCCGCAGCCGTTCCTCGATGACGGACTCGGTGATGGAGGCGGCGGGCGCGTCGAGCCGTTCGCCGAGTCGCTCCTGCAGGAGACGGAATGTCGTGCTGAAGAACTCCGCGCCGCGGTTCGCGGCTGAGTGGCCGCGCAGTTCGTCCAACCCGGCGGCGATGGCCGCTTCAACGGCGCGCTGACGGAGCAGGCGCGGATTGTTCGCGAGCGCGTCCGCGCGGCGGCGCCACACGAGCAGCGCCATCCATGCGAGCACGGGCAGCGCCTGCGCCGCGACAAACCACGGCTGGACCAACAGCGGCGCGCGCGCGGGCGCGAGCACGCCGAGGTGCGGCTTGATGTGCACGATGTCCACCGCCGCCGCGCCCGGGACGCGCTGCGCGCCAGGCAGCACGACCGTCGGCTGCTGCGTGCCCGCGCCCGGTTGCACGCGGATGGGAATCGCCGGCTGGGTCAGGGTGCGATATGCCTTCGCCTCGGGGTCGAAGAAGCTGAACGAGACCGGCGGCAGCTCGCGTATGGCGGCGTTCTGCGGCATGACGACCTGCTCGAAGTTCTTCGCGCCCATCAACGAGAGCGGGTCGAACAGGTCCACCTTCACGCTCGGCGGATAGGTTTTGAATTCGCGCCACGCGTCCAGCGGCGGCAGCGCGACCTGGTCAATCGCGCCGCGGCCGGAAATCTGAATCTTCACCGTGATGGGGTCGCCCACCTGCACATTGGTCGGCGTCGCGAGATAGGCGAGGTCATACTTGCCGACCGCGCCGCCGAAGCCCGCGGGCTTGCCCGCCTCGGGCAGCGGCAGCACGTTGATCTCCACCGGCTCGCTCTGCGGCGAGACCTGCTGAAGCCGGAAGCCGAAGAAGTCCTGCGCGCGCAACTGGATGTTGAGCTGACACTCAGCGGGGCCGAGCTGGAGCTTTCCGGTCTTTACGGGCGTTACCAGCGAACGGAAGCGAACCAGGTTGTAGTAGGTGCCGTTGAGCGGGACGGTGGTCTGCTCGGGGACCATCTTGCCGACGGTGAATCCCTCACACCGGAGGTTGGGCAACTGCACATCGCGCCCGGCGGCGAAATAGAGCTGGACCTCGATGGGAAAAATTTCGCCGATGAAACAGTCCTTGCGCGCGCTCACGAGCCGCACGAACGCGAGCTTCTCCATCTCGGCGGAGGCCGGCGTCTTCTCGCCGCGCGGCAGCACCTTGATCTGCACCGGCGGCGTCATGAGCTTCGCGCCATCCGACTCGATGGGAAACGAAGGGATGGTGTAATCGCCGGGCTGACGCCCCAGCACCGCGTAGGTGAGCGTGACCGTCGAGGACGCGCGGCCGTTGATGAGCTGAAACTGCCTCGCCTGGCCGCTGAATGTGATGCTCAATCCCGGCACGTCCGGCGGCTGCGGAGCGGCTCGCGGGCCGTTGCCGGAAAGCGCGATGGTGAGAGCGGCGGCTTCACCGAGCGCGATGGTGCTGCGGTCCAGTCCCGCCGTCTGGCCCCGGGCCGAAACTGCAAACGACAACACAAGCGCAGCGACCGCAAACGCGCGTCGCTGGGCTCCGCACGCGACACCGGTCTTCGCACTCGATTGGCAATTGGCAATTGGCAATTGGAAATCCTCCTACCAGTCCTTGAAGAAACGCGGGCGCGGCTTGCCCTTCGCATCGGGCGGCAGGAAAATCAGCGCGCGCTCCTCGCCTTTCTGCGAGTCGAGGAGCTGCTGCGCCTGCTGCGGCGTCATCTGGCCGTCGCGCGGTTGCGCGTTGGCGGGACGCTGCTCGCCCTCGCCCTCGCGCGGCTCCTGTTTCTGCTGCTCGCCACCCTTGTCCTGCTTGGGCTCCTGCTTCTGATCGTCCTGGCCCGGCTGCTGGTCCTTCGGGCCGTCCTTCTGCTCGTCCTGCTTCCCCGGTTGCGGCGGCGGCTTGTCCTGTTTCTGCGGGTCGGACTTCTGCTCTGAATCCTTCTTGTCCCGCTGCTGGTCTTGCTGCTGTTGATTTTGTTTCTGCTGCTGTTGTTGCTGCTGCTTCAACTCCTCGAGTTTCTTCTTCACGAAGTCGCGGTTGAACTCCGCGTCCTTGTCCTTCGCGTCCATCTTGAGCGCCTGCTCGAAGAGCTGCACCGCGGTCTCCCACGCCTCGATCTTCTTGTCGGTGTCGAGCGGCTCTCCCGCGCGGTAAAACGTGTTGCCGAGGTTGTAGAAGCCGGATTGTTGCAGCGACTTGCCGGGCGACGCGATGGCGCCAAACAGCGCGCGCGCCGCCTCGTCGTAGCGGCGGGCCTGATACGCCGACGCGCCGGCGTTGAAGTGCAGCCGCGCGTCCGCCGGTCTCCTCTCGCGCAGCCGCTGGTATTCCTTGAGCGCAGCCTCGTAACGGCCGGCTTCGTAATCGCGCCGCGCGCCGGGCGCGTCCGCTTGCGCCGCGACCGTCGCGGCGAGAAACGCGACGGCGACCGCTGCGGCGCGGCGTGGAGGCGCGGAAGCCGGCGCGCTTTCGCGCGCGCTGCGCTTCGTCGTTGGCCTGTCTGGCAGGAACATTTCCAGCAGAAGCAAAACAATCCCCAGCCCAAGCGGCCAGTAAAAACGCTCGTGGTGCCGGCGAAGCAGCTTCGCGTCGAAGTCCGCCTTGGGCAGCGGCGCGAGGCCCTTCTCGTAAAGCGTCTCAATCGTGTTCACGCCGCGGAGGTTCAGGTAGAAGCCGTCCGCCGCGCCCGCGATCTGTTGCAGCAGCGATTCGTTGAGGCGGCTTTTGACGATGTTCCCGCTGTCGTCGCGGAGGAAGTCCGTCCGCCCCTTCTCGACGGCGACGCGGACGAGTTCGCCGTCGGTCGAGCCGATGCCGATGGTGAAGATGCGCAGGCCCTTCTTGTTCGCCTCCTTCGCCGCCTCGAGCGCGCCGCCGTCGTGATCCTCGCCGTCGGTGAACAGCACGAGGATTTTGTGGTTGTCGCTGTCGTCCTTGAACGCGGTGAGCGCGGTCTCGATGGCGCTGGTCAACGCCGAGCCGCCCTGCGGGATGATGCTCACGTTGAGCGCCTCGACGCACTGGCGGAACGCGGCGTCATCGAGCGTGAGCGGGCATTGCAAGAAGGCCGAGCCCGCGAACGCGACAAGGCCGAGGCGGTCGTTCTTCGCCATCTTCATCACGTCGAGCGCCGCCAGCTTGGCGCGGGCGATGCGGTTCGGGCGGACGTCCTCGGCGAGCATCGAGCGCGAGGTGTCAATGGCGACCACGATGTCCAGCCCGCGCTGCTTGACCTCCTCCCAAGTGAAGCCCCACATCGGCCGCGCCAGCGCGAGCACCAGGCTGCCGACCGCCGCGACCACGAGCGCGAGCCGCGTCCATTCCCGCGCGTGCGACACGCCGACCGTGAGGAACTCCATGAGCCGGGCGTGGACGAACAACGCGATGAGCCGCTGCTTCGCGCACCACGACCACCACAGGAACCCGGCCAGCGCCGGAACCAGCAGCAGCAGCCACAGCGAGTTGGGCGAGGCGAAGATCATCGGGCTTGGGATTCGTTCACGGCAGCCTCCGCCACACGGTGTGCGCAAGCGCGAGTTCGAGCAACAGCACGGCCAGTCCCGCGCCGATGGGCCATTGCAGGAGCTCGCGGTAGCGCTGGTATTTCTTCACTTCGACGGTCGTCTTCTCCATCCGATCAATTTCGGCGTAGATGTTCTTGAGCGCGTCGAACGTCCCCGCGCGGTAATACTTGCCGCCTGTCTTCTGCGCCACCTGCTTGAGCGTATCCTCGTCAATGTCCACCGGAAGCGTCCGCTTGTGGCGCACGCCGAACTGGTCCGTGTAGGGCCACGGCGCCGAGCCCGAGGTGGTGCCGACGCCGATGGTGTAGACCTTCACGCCCATCGCCTGCGCCGCCTCGGCTGCTGTGAGCGGCGGAACTTTGCCGCTGTTGTTTTGGCCGTCGGTGAGCAGGATCACGATCTGGCTCTTGGACTTGAGCTCGCTGAGCCGGTTGAGCGCGGCGGTCAATCCCGAGCCGATGGCCGTGCCCTCCTCGATGCCGCCGAAGCCGAGCCGGTCTAGGTTTTGCAGGAGGAACTCGTGGTCGAGCGTCGGCGGCGCCGCCACGTAAGCGCGACCCGCAAACGCGATCAGCCCGATGCGGTCGCTCGGGCGCTTCTCCACAAACTTCTTCAACACGGCTTTGGCGACGTAAAGGCGGTTGGTCTGCCGGCCGAAGTCGTCCTTGAAGTCCTCCGCCTCCATGCTGCGCGACAGGTCGAGGCAGCACACGATGTCAATGCCGCTCGCGCTCACCTTGGCCTCACCCTCGCCGAGCCGCGGCCGCGCCAGCGCGACGATGAGCAGCGCCAGCGCAAGCCAGCGCAGCCGCCGCAGGACGCGGCCCGCGCTCGAGTGCGTCGGCGAAGCGAGTCCCTTCACAAGTTGCACAGACGAATAAAGGAACGCCGCCTGCGCGCCGGGTCGGCCCTTGAGCCACGCGAGCACCGGCAGCGCGAGCAGCAGCAACAGCAGCCACGGATGGGCGAAGGAAAGGGTCATCGGATTGCGGACTGCGGATTGCGGATTGCGGTTTGTTTCGAGCCGGTGTTCATGCGGCGACTTGCTCGGGTTGCGGCGCGGACTCGGGCTGCGGCGCGGTTTCTTCCACGAGCCGGACTGCGGCGGCGTGGAGGCCCATCAACTCCTCGCGCGAGGGCTCGTATTTTGCAAACTTCACCATGTCGCAGCGCGAGAGGAAGTCGGCGAGCCCGAGCTTCTGTGCCGCGTCGAGCACGGGCGAGGTTTGCAACTCGGCCAGAAACTCCTCCGTCGTCCGCTCGGGCGCGCGCAACTCGAACCGTTCCTCGAGATAGACGCGCACCGTCTCCGACACGGCGATGCAAAAGAACCGCGGCTCGCCGATGAGCGCGAGCGCATCCGCCAGCCTGCGGCGCGCGCGCACGTGCGCCGGCTCGCACGGCGGCGACGGTTGGTTGGCGCGCCGTTTGAGCAGCCACATCACAAGCGCCGCAATCGCGGCAGCGAGCGCGAGCGCACCGAGCACCCACAGCACCCACGCCCAACCCGGCGGCACGTGCACCGGCGGGCGAATGCCGCGGATGTCATTGGTCGCGACGGTGCCCGCCGAATGGGTGGGCTGCGCTGGGACGATGAGGGCCGTGTTCGTGTCCGCGTTCATGTCACCCGTGGTGACGCCGCCTCTCGCGCGTCTCGAAAAACTTGCCGAGCTCAGCAGCGTAGGGGCGGTCGGTGTGCAGTTGGATGGCGTCGATGCGGAACCGGAGGAAGAGCCGGCGCAATTCCACCTGCGCCAGCGCCTGCCGCTCCGCGAAATGTTGCCGCTGCCGCGCACTGCCCGTGTTCACCTCGACGACCTCGCCCGTCTCGGCGTCCTTCAAGACGAGCCGGCCGAGCGCAGGCAATTCCATCTCGTAACGGTCGGTGATTTGGACCGCCACGACGTCGTGCCGGCGGTGCGCCTGCCGAAGCGCGACCTGCGACGCGGGCGAGAGCGGCTCGGGTGGCGCGTCAATGCGCGGCGGCACCGTGCGCCGGCCAAACCGCTGCACCGAGCGCGGCGGCTCGATAAAGTCGGACACGACGATGGCGATGGTGCGGTGCGAGCTGACGCGCTGGAGAAAATCGAGCGCGGCCTTCAAGTCCGTCCCGCTGCGGCGCGGCTTGTGGAAGAGGATTTCGCGGATGACGCGCAGCACGTGGCGGCGGCCCTTGCGCGCGGGGATGAACTTCTCGATTTCCTCGGTGAAGAGGATGAGGCCAACCTTGTCATTGTTGCGGATGGCGGAGAAGGCGAGCACGGAGGCGATCTCGGCGGCGAGCTCGCGCTTGCTCTGGCCCGCGGAGCCGAAAAGCCCGGAGCCGGAGAGGTCCACGAGGAGCATGACCGTGAGCTCGCGCTCCTCGACGAACTTCTTGATGAACGGATGGTTCATCCGCGCGGTGACGTTCCAGTCAATGAACCGCACCTCGTCGCCGGGCTGATACTCGCGCACCTCGTCGAAGTTCATGCCCTGGCCCTTGAAGACGCTGTGGTATTGGCCGGAGAGCGTCTCGGTCACGAGCCGGTTGGTGCGAATCTCGATCTGCCGGATTTTCTTGAGCAGTTCTCGAGGTATCATGGCTGGCCCTTCGATCGAGCGGCGCGAATCACCTTAGATGCAGCCGAGTGCCAGCGTGCCAACCCGTTGAGCATCGCGGTCTTTGGATTGGATTCCGCAAACTCCACGAACCAACGAAGCAGTCCATCCCACTCTTCGATTCTGGATTGGCGCTTCAGTGTCCAGCCCAGTTCGTCGATCGAGAAATGGGACTTCCTGCTGTTGCAGAGCCAGCAAGCAGTGACCCAGTTGGCATCCGACTCTGTGCCCTCACGGGAGATGGGCACGACATGGTCCACGGTCGGGGACAGCTCCCAGTATCCGAAATGGCACTCGGTGGTCTTCCAGTTCGGGTGATAGGGGAACTGATCCGGAAGAGTGGTTGATAGGATGCGTAGCGCACCTGGAAAGACGAGCCTCCTCTCACAGTATCTACAAGTGAACCCGTCGCGCCAGAAGACCTGCGTCGAGGCCAGCGCAGACCATGTTCGTTTCTCCGGGAGGAATGGTTTGAAGGGATACTCAGAATCTATCAACCGGCCAGCCGCCACTTCGTTGCCGTTCGTGAGTAGAGCGCATGCTTGCGCGATGACTTCATGCGTTCCCATGTGAGTCAGAGGCTAAGGCAGGATGCGCAACCCTCACGGCACCGGCAGCTCGTCGAGGATCTTCTGCACGACGGATTCGCTCGTCTTGTCCTCGGCCTCGGCCTCGTAGGTGATGGCGACGCGGTGGCGCAGCACGTCCATGGCGATGCTCTTCACGTCCTGCGGCGTGA
>Ga0233424_10000756_pt1 | contig 36366 bp, 31 predicted proteins | sample Watercolumn_Towu_FD_181011 | JGI IMG/M metagenome (GOLD analysis project Ga0233424, IMG submission 181011) | Freshwater microbial communities from Lake Towuti, South Sulawesi, Indonesia - Watercolumn_Towuti2014_125_MG | ecosystem: Environmental > Aquatic > Freshwater > Lake | place: Indonesia...
CGGAGGGCCCCGCGGCTCAGCTTCGCGCCGCGCTCCGCGTCGCCGCGAATTCCTTGGGGAAGAACCTCAAGCTTGGCCTTCAGGGAATCTTCAACACGTGGGTCCTCACGATGCCTGGCTGCGTGCTTTGGCTTTTCGCTTGGTACGACGGTTGGAACAATTCCTTCAACAAGGGATACGAGCAAGCCGCGGTCGGCCCGCTCACTGGCGTCCTGGGAGTATTGTGCTTCATCACGGCGATGCTTTACGTGCCGATGGCTCAGGCCCGCCAGGCGGCGACCGGCCATTGGCGGTCTTTCTATCAATTCCGGCTGGTTTGGAGCTTGGTTCGCCGACGCTGGCTCGCTTGTCTTGGCCTGGCGACGCTGTATTCGCTGCTGTCACTCCCGGTCATGCTGTTGAAGACGCTTCCGGAGTTCTTTCCGCAGATGAATCGTTCTCTCGTGGGCATCGAGGGCGTCCGCGCGATGGAGATTCTCAAGTCTTACTTTTTCTGGTGTGGTCTGCTGGTCTTTCCGGCTTACGTGTTCTCGAAGATCGCCGCCGCGCGGATTTACGCCTCGGCAGTCTTGGCCGGGACGCGGCGGGGCAGTGTGCCGGAGGAACTGCTCGGCGATATCGAATGGCAGGCCTTGCATCAACTCGATCTTTTTGAGTTGAAGACTCAGCCCGCTCGACACGTTCTGATTCGGCTCATGACCTGGACGGGCTCGCGCGTGGGAAAGATCACGGTGGGGGCGCTGCTCGGTTTGGTCTGGTTTACCTTCGTCGCTCAGATATTCATTTCAGAGTTTCTCAATTATCATCCGGGCATCGGCTGGTTGAATCAACCGCTCGTGCAGTTGCCCTGGTTTCACTACCTCCCGCCGCATCTGAAATGAGGAGAACGGTGGGCCAGACCTGCGGCTCTGCCGATCCTTTTCTTCGCACCTCCTGGCGGCGAAGTGGTGAAAGCTCACGAGAATCTCGACTTTGAAAGGTTGCGACGAAAGCCCAGGCGGAGCGGCAGTTCCGCCCAGCCGGTGACAAGTGGCACCCACGAGGTGTCGCTGATCGAGCGCAGATTTGAAATGTGCCGTATCGCAGGATTGTATCCTGCGGGATGTCGGCGGGTGGGATGCATTGAGAAAGACCGACGCGCTGCCGATTTCAAATCGGCGATACAGCAGAGTGCAACACTGCGCTACGGGCGCAGGAATCACCTACAACTGCGGGATGCACCGCACCCAATGCTCGCGCTTCAAAAGTGCTTGCTAAACGGAACGTGGCCCCGCGTAATTCGCCGCGCATTGCTTCGATGACATGAAAAACGAAACTGTGATGGCCAGTGTGGTCGCATTCACCGCCAGCTTCTGCATCCTGGTCATCGAGCTGGTCGCGGGCCGAATCATGGCGCCGTACGTCGGCGTGTCGCTTTACACGTGGACCAGCATCATCGGCGTAGTGCTCGCAGGCATTAGCCTGGGCGCGTATCTCGGGGGAATGCTCGCCGATCGATTCCCGCGCCGGAGCACACTCGGCTGGCTGCTCTTCGCGGCCGGGTTGGCGGCGTTCACCATCGCGCCGTTGACCGATCTGGCGGGTTCGTCGGATTTCCTGGAAGGCATGACGACCCTGATGGTGCGCATCCTGGTTCTGACCTTTCTCGTCTTCTTCACGCCGTCATTGTTGCTGGGAATGATCTCTCCGGTGGTGATCAAGCTCGCGGTGAAGAATCTGGAAAGGACCGGCCACGTGGTCGGGAAAATCTCGGCGTTTTCTACGCTGGGGTCGATCCTTGGGACGTTCAGCACCGGGTTCTTTCTCATCGAAGCCATGGGCACGCGAACGATTCTGTACTCGGTGGGCGCCATTCTCACGCTCTGCGCGCCGGTGTTTGGCGGCCTGTTATCCGAACGCGTTGACGCGGCGCGGCGAGCGGTGCCGTTAGTGTGGGCGATTCTGTTGCCGGGTTCGCTGGCTTTGCTCTGGTTTTGCCGCGACGCGGTGGCGCGTCCGCTGTTTTTGAGCGAGAACACCTTTTTCTACAAAGAGAGCGATTACTACACGATTATGCTCCACGACAGCGAGCACAGCGGGAAGGACGATGATCCGGTCACTCTCCGGTCGCTGGTGCTGGATCACCTCACGCATTCCTACACCGACATGAACAACCCGTATTACATGCACTACGGGTATTTGAAAGTGTGCCAGGAACTCGTGGCGTGGCGCTCCCATGACGATTCGGAAAGCCGTTTCCTGTTCATTGGCGGGGGCGGTTACACCCTGCCCCGTTACATGGACGAAAAGTATGCGCGCGCGGCCATCGACGTGGTGGAGATCGATCCCTGGGTCACTCAGGTGGTCGAGCGCTACCTGGACGTGGAAGGCCGGCGCATCCACTCCTTCAATCAAGATGGCCGCTGGTTCTTGCGCAATTGTCAAACGAAGTATGATTTCGTTTTCGGCGACGCCTTCAACGACTTGTCGATTCCGTACCATCTGACGACGCGGGAATTCAACGCGCTGATCAAAGGCGTTCTGGCGCCAGACGGTCTGTTCGTCGCGCTGGTCATCGACAACGTCCAGTCCGGCCAGTTTCTCCCGGCATATTTTTCAACGCTCCAGTCCGTTTTCGGGGAAGAGAACGTGCGCTTGGTCGTCCCCAATTACGCCGAGGTGCAAGACAACCTCGATCTCGACCTGGAAAAGGTTGGCACGATCAGTTGTTTGCTGGTCGCCAGCCCACAATCGCTCGACCTGGACCATTTCCAGGCCTGTCTTGAATCCTGGCAGCAAAAGCACGCTTACGAAGCGCACTCGCGCGTGGTCCCGGCGCATCAAACCGAGCGATACCTGGCGAAACGAAACGCTCGAACGCGAGTCCTGACGGACAACCACGTGCCCGTCGATAATCTGATCGCTCCGATGTTCGAAGAACGCTTCGGATATCAGCGGCACTGAACTGACGTTGGAAGCCCTGGGCAAAATCCTCGTCATTCGCGGTGGGGCGATCGGGGATTTCATCCTGGCGCTGCCCGTCCTGGCGGCCCTGCGGCGCCAGTTTCCCCTGGCGGCCCTGGAAGTGCTCGGCTATCCGCACATCGTCCAATTGGCGCTGGCCGGGGGTCTGGCGGACCACGTTCGTTCCATCGAAGCTCGGCCTCTGGCCGGCTTTTTTGCGCCCCACGCGACGTTGGACAGAGAATTGGCCGACTATTTCGCCGGTTTCAGTTTGATCATTTCTTACTTGTTCGATCCGGACGCCACTTTCCGCGTCAACGTGGCGAAATGTTCCCGCGCCCAATTCATCCTCGGTCCGCACCGTCCTGATGAGGCTTCGAACGCCCACGCGACCGACGTGTTTCTCCAACCGCTGGCAAAGCTGGGCATCATCAATCCTGACCCCATTCCGCAACTGCGCCTCAACGGGGGCTTTGCCTCCACGGCATCCACCAAGGAAGTTCAACGTCAGAATCTGTCCGGTGGCGCAGCGGTGTTAGCCCTCCATCCCGGAAGCGGGAGCGAGCGCAAGAACTGGCCGGAGGAAAAGTGGGCCGAGTTCGCAAGCAGGTTGTCCGATGTGTCCGACTGCCGCTTTTTGCTTGTTGGCGGGGAGGCCGAAGGGGATCGCTTGACACGTTTGTCGGCGCGCTTGCCGAGTGAACGAGTTGAACTGGCGCAAAGCTTGCCGCTGGTGGATCTCGCATTCCGGTTGCGCCAATGCCGCGCTTTTGTGGGCCACGATTCCGGCATCTCGCATCTCGCGGCGGCGCTGGGTGTGCCGGTCTTGGTTTTGTGGGGAAACACCAATCAGGCGGTCTGGCGCCCTCGCGGAGACCGGGTGAAGATCGTCCAGAGCGGTGGCCGCCTGGAGGAGCTTCCCGTCCAGCGAGTGATCGAGGAACTCGCTACGAATCACTTCGGCTAAGCCGCTTTGGCGATTTGCGCTTTGGCGGCGGCGACGACATTCTCGGCGGTGAATCCAAATTTCTTCTGCAATTCCTTCAACGGAGCCGAAGCTCCAAAGGTCTTCATGCCGATCATGTGCCCGCGCATGCCGACGTAGCGTTCCCAACCAAAAGTCGAAGCTTGCTCCACCGAGACGCGCGCCACGACGCTCGGCGGGATCACGGTGTCGCGATACTCCTGCGGCTGGTGCTCAAACAATTCCCACGAGGGCATGCTGACGACCCGCGACTTGATCCCTTCCTTCACGAGTTGTTCGTGAGCCTGGACGCACAGAGAGACTTCGCTGCCGCTGGCCAGCAACAAGACCTCCGGCTTGCCATTCGGCGCGTCCGCCAGAACATAAGCCCCCTTCACCAAGCCAGAGGCGGCGCCGTATTGGGTGCGGTCCACAGTCGGCAACGCCTGACGCGTGAGGATCAAGGCCACAGGTTCATGCCGCAACTTCGCGATGAACCGCCAGGCTTCGGTGACTTCGTTCGCGTCCGCCGGCCGCAGACTAATCAAGCCGGGAATCGCTCGCAGCGAGGCTAACTGCTCGATCGGCTGGTGCGTGGGTCCATCCTCGCCGACCCCGATGGAGTCGTGGGTAAAAATAAAGATGACCGGTATTTCCATCAGCGCTGCCAGGCGAATGGCGGGCCGCGCGTAATCGCTGAAAATGAGAAAACCGGAGCCGTAAGGCCTAACCTTGGAAAGCGACAGTCCATTGAGGATCGAGGACATCGCGTGTTCGCGAACACCGAAATGAAAATTGCGGCCCAGGTAATTCCCCGAAACGAAGTCCCCGGCTCCATCGAACGTCAACCGGGTTTTCGTTGAAGGGGCAAGGTCCGCGGAACCGCCCAGCAGCCAGGGAACATTTTTCGCCAGGGCGTTCAGGACTTTGCCGGAGGAATCGCGAGTGGCTATGCCTTTCGCATCCGGCAAGAAGACGGGCAGATCTTTGTCCCAACCGTCCGGGAGCTGGCGACGCTGCATCTTGTACAAGTGGTCCGCCAACTGCGCGTGTTCCACCTGGTATTGTTTGAACTTGTCCATCCACGCCTGGCGCAACTCGAAGCCGCGGGTGATCATGCCGTTCCGAAAATGAGATCGTACCGAGTCCGGCACCAGAAACTTGGCGTCTTCAGGCCAGGCGTAGTTCTTCTTGGTCAAGCGGATTTCTTCCTCGCCGAGCGGCTCGCCGTGGGCCGCGTGCGTGTCTTGTTTGTTCGGCGCGCCGTAAGCGATGTGGCTATCGACGATGATGAGGGTGGGGCGGTCCTGGGTGTTTTTGAAAACTCTCAGCGCGCGCCCGAGCATTTCCAGGTCGTTGGCATCGCTGACGCGGAGGACGTTCCAGCCGTAGCCCAAGAAGCGAGTGGCCACGTCTTCCGAGAAGGCCCATTCGGTGTGGCCTTCGATGGTGATCTTGTTGTTGTCGTAAATCCAGCAGAGGTTGGACAGCTTCAAGTGTCCAGCCAGGGACGCTGCTTCGCCGGAAACACCTTCCATCATGCAACCGTCGCCGCACAGCGCGTAGATGTCGTAGTTGAACATTTCGAATCCGGGGCGATTGAAATACTTCGCCTGCCATTGGGCGGCGATGGCCAGACCCACGCTGTTGGCGACGCCCTGGCCGAGCGGGCCGGTGGTGGTCTCGATCCCGGAAGTCCACCGGTATTCAGGGTGGCCCGGGCATTTGCTGTCGAGCTGGCGGAAGTTCTTGATGTCGTCGAGCGTGACCGCGGGTTCGCCCAAGGCTTCATATTTCGCGTTCACCGATTTCACCTCGCACAGGTGCAAGATCGAATAGACGAGCATGGAGGCGTGGCCGACGGAGAGGACGAACCGGTCGCGATTCGGCCAGATGGGGTCGTTGGGATCGAACCGGAGGAAGTTTTGCCACAGACAATACACCACGGGCGCCAGCGCCATGGGTGTGCCCGGGTGCCCGGAATTGGCTTTCTGAACCGCGTCCATGGACAGGGTTCGGATCGTGTTGATGCAGAGTTGATCGATGATCTCAGTTTTCATAATCGGGGCGTCCTTCAACGTAAGAACAAAGCGCGAACCGCCCGGAACTCGCACGGGAGTATGCCCGGCCATCAAAGAGTAGCAAGCTGGAATGCCTCGCCCCGGCACTTCTCGCTAGCACTTCTCAATCTGACTCATTTGCCGCAAAGAGGCGCAAAAAGCGCAAAGAGCAGGCACCATTCCTAAAGCTCGTCTTCGAGAGTCTTGCTGCCTCTTTGCGGCCAACCCAAGGCAATGCAACGGCACGCAGCGCAGGAAACTTCCGGCCCGCTCCACAGGGCGCAACCTACTTCTTCGCTTCGGAATTCAGCTTGCCACTGGAAAGTTGAAATCCAACACTCGCTCACCCATGAGCGAAGCCACGCCCGGTGCGATCCAAGACAGCGAGCGCCTGGATGCTTTCGGGGTCGCCACGCCATTGGTTTCAAGAAATCCTCTCGACTGGTTCCGGATCTTCGGCCCTGGCGCTGTTATCGCTTCTCTGACGATTGGAGCGGGCGAACTGATCTTTTCGTCTCGCGGCGGCGCGCTGTTCGGGTATCGGCTGCTCTGGTTCTTCGCGTTGATCTTGCTCTGCAAGTGGGCTCTGGTGTTCGCCAGCGCGAGGCACATCGTTTTGACGGGCGCGCATCCGTTTCAGCGCTGGATGGACCTGCCCGGGCCGCGCGGCTGGTTGCCTCTGGTCTTCTTTTTCTTGGCGTTGCTGTGTTTTCCGATCTGGGTTTGCTTCCATGCCGGAACGGTGGGCACGCTCTTGTCCTGGCTCGCCGGCTCGGAAGGCCTGATGCACGGCGCGGCGCATTTGCTCTGGGGTATCGGGGTTCTGTGTTTCGTCTTGCTTTTGATTTTCACTGGAGGCTACGCGCGGCTGGAACGACTTCAAATCGCCATCACGATCCTCATGGTGGTTGCCGTGGCGTTTTCCCTTGCATGGTTGAACCCGGACTGGCTCGAACTCGCCAAAGGCTTCTTCTGGCCTCGGCTCTTCGAGTACCCGCCGTGGGTTTCAGCCTATCCGGACATCGCGGCGCGACCGGTCTGGGTCGAGACCGCCACGTACGTGGGAGTTATTGGCGGCTCCGGCTACGATTATCTGGCTTACGCTTCGTATCTACGCGACAAAGGTTGGGGTCAGGCCGGGGGCGGGATTGCAGACGCGAGTTTGCTGGAGGCCATGGCTAAAGATCCCACGCATCCGAACCGCCGGTGGGTGCGGGCTTGTCTGATCGATTGCACCTTGAGCTTCCTGGCGGTGCTGGTTTTCACGGTGGTCTTCGTGGCTTGCGGAGCAATTGTTCTTGGGCCGCAGCACAAGGTTCCGAGCGGGACGAATCTCCTCGCCCTTCAAGCCGAATTCGTGACGCCGATTTATGCGTGGCTGGAGTGGGTCTATTTCGCAGGGGCTTTCCTGGCGATGTTTGGAACCTTGTACGGCACCATCGAAGTCGCGCCGACCATGATCCGGGAACTGATTGCAGCGGCGAACGTAGGGCAGACATCCTGCCTGCCCATTTCGACGTCTGCCCCAGACGCTCAGCCGGGCAGGCAGGATGCCTGCCCTACGTTTCGGACGTGTTCAGCGCCAGCTTCGCAAAACAAGGCGAGCCAAGAAGCGAGCATTGCCCGTTCTCGTCGATGGGCGGTCTGGTGGTGCGGTTTGGGTGGCTTGCTGCTTCTGGCTGGAAACTTTGCTTATACATTCGTCACCGAGGAGAAAACCCCGCCCGGCCTGGTGGCATTGCTCACACCGGCCAATTTGTTCACCGGGGTTTTGGCGTGCGGCGTGATCTGTCTGTTGAATTTTTGGATGGACCAGCGCTTCCTGCCGCGTCAACTGCGAATGAGTCGGTCACTCCAAGCGCTCAATCTGGTCGGTGGAGTTGTATTTCTTTTCCTCGGCTTGAAAGGCTATTGGGACCACGGCGGCTGGAAACCGTGGGCGATTCTGGCGGGCACCGTAGCTGCTGGATGGGTGGGGGCCTTCTCGAGGAAGCCTGCAGCAAGTTTCAAGTTTCAAGTTATCAAGACCCCGGATATGTTGGACCAGAATGGCGAATCGGAGCGCTGATTTATGGTTCGTCCGACAGAAGACGCGAGTGTTCTTGATCCTTGGAAGGTGCGATATGGCTGCTTCCGCTCACAACTTGCCTTCACGCTCGTCGAATTGCTCGTGGTGATAGCGCTCGTCGCTGTCCTTGCCAGCCTGCTCCTGCCCGCCCTGGCACACGCAAAAGGCGCCGGCCAATCCGCTCGCTGCAAGAGCAACTTGCGGCAATGGGGCGCAGCAATGTTGATGTTTGTCGATGACTTCCGCGCGTATCCGCATCGGCTTGGTTTTGCCGACAGCATCGAGAGCGCAGCTTACCGGACTCCTTTGACCGAGTCGCCTGAATGGGGGCCCTGGTTCCAAGCCCTGGGTTACCACTACCTGAAGCGAGAGTTGACGGGCCGTCCCGAGGGTTCCGTTTACTCGTGTCCCACAGTGCGGCTTCCGCGAGAACGCCTGTCCTCATTGGATTTGTTGCATTACGGATATAACGGCGCGGGAAGCGGGGTTGTTAACCAATTCGGGCTCTATGGCCTCGGCGGCAAGGCTGAATTTCATGACAAAGGGCGCAGTCACGCCGGATGCTGATGTGAGAGTCCCGTCGGACATGTACGCCATCGGTGATGCGTTTTTTGGCGGTGCCGGCTGGCTCATACCGGACATTTTCCCAGTGAGGCAGCGCAATGGGTGGACGAGTTTCTTGCGTGATGTGCAATCGCGAGGCAGTCACGGCGGCCAAGCGAATGTCGCTTTTTGTGATGGCCACGTCGAATCCCCCAAAGTAAAAGCCATGTACACCGCGCCGACCGATGCGGAGCGCCGGCGTTGGAATCGTGACCACGAGCCGCATCCGGAGCATTGGCGATAATTCAAAGCTTTCAATGCTGACGCTTTTCACCCACTCGTCCTTTCGGGATTGCTCAGGCTTGTCGCGCCGTGACTTTCTTCGCATCGGCGCGATGGGTTTTGGCAGTCTCAGTCTTCCTAGAATCCTGGCATCGAGGGCCGCCGCCCCGTCTTCCGAGCGCGATTTCATCAAAGACAAATCGGTGGTCCTCCTCTTCCTGGCGGGCGGCGCCAGCCACATCGAGACGTTCGACCCGCACATGGACGCGCCATCCGAAATCCGCAGCGTCACGGGCGAAGTGGCCACATCGATTCCCGGAGTCACGTTCGGCGGAACGTTTCCCCGACTCGCGAAGCTGGCGCGGAAAATGGCGGTCGTGCGCTCGTTCCGCCACACCATTACCGATCATCCGAAAGCGATTCAGCATGTGCTCACGGCGGGCCACCCGGCGCAGGTCAGCATGGGATCGATCTACACCCGGTTTCGCGGGACCAATCATGCCGCCACGGGATTACCCACCTACATGACGCTGTTGGCGCCGGAAATCGATCCGCAATACTTGAAGGAAAAAGAACGCGTGTGGGCCGGGTCAGGGCCCGGATCGCTGGGGCCGGTTTACACGCCGTTTGATCCCAGCGGCGGCGGACCGATGATCAAGAACCTGGAGTTGAATATTTCCCGAGCCCGTTTTTTGGACCGGCATTCCCTCCTTGGAATGTTGGACCAACTCAACCGCCGCATCGATTCGAGCGGAATGATCGCGGCGCTGGATCAGTACGAACAACAGGCGCTCGACATGATTTTGCGCGGCGCGGGCAGCGCCTTCGATTTGTCGCACGAGGACCCGCGCCTGATCGAGCGCTACGACACGAGCCGGTATCAGGTCGGCAAAAAGCTGTTCCGCGCCTGTACGATCGGGAAGCAAATGCTCCTGGCGCGGCGGTTGTGTGAAGCCGGCTGCGGATTTGTCACCGTTCAATCCGCGGGCTGGGATATGCATGCGGACATCAACAACCCCGGCATGGTCGCCGGCATGGAGATGCTCGGCCATCCGCTCGACCAAGCGGTTTCTGCTTTTCTGGAGGATGTGGAAGCGCGGGGGCTGAGCGACAAAATTCTCCTGGTCATCACCGGCGACTTCGGAAGAACGCCGAAGATCAATGCACGCGGCGGGCGCGATCACTGGGCAAACCTTGGAACGCTGGCGTTCGCCGGTGGCGGCCTGAAGATGGGACAGGTTGTAGGCCGATCCGACCTCCAGGCTGCCGATCCGGCTTCGGACCCGATCACTCCTCACCATCTGTTGGCCACGATCATGCACGCCCTTTTCGACGTTGGGAAATTGCGTGTGCAGCCCGCGTTGCCCCGAGATCTTCTCGCCTTCATCGAGCAGGCGGAGCCGATCCGAGAGTTGATCTGATCCTCTAACTAAGCCGTAACTATTCAGTGCGATGAAAGGCCCGCCCTCACCCCGGCCCTCTCCCCCAGGGAGAGGCAGTAACTTTTGCACGCCGGTGGACTCGTCACTGTTCAGTGAGCCTTTCCCAGTGGCGGGAAAGAGGGTTCCCTCTCCTGGGGGAGAGGGTGAGGGTGAGGGCGATTCACATTTTCAATGAATAGATACGGCTAAGGCGGATCTATTGGGAGATCTTCGCGGCGGCAACTTTCTTGGAGCGGGGTTTTTCTGTTCTCCAAAGTTCTGCTGGAAAACTTGTGTTTGATCCAACCGTACTTTTTTGCGAAACTCCGCTTGTGCGCGTTGAAGCTTTGCTTGCGATTGGATTGGAAGGTTACGCCTCTCGCCCCGTTTCAAAAGGCCCTTGAAGCCCCGCGATGAAAACGGATCCTCTCACTTCAACCTCGCGAATTCTTTTTGGCGTTCCAGTTGTCCTCAGCGGTACACTCCTTTGGTCGGCGGAAGCTAGTTCTCAAGTCCCTACGACGGCGGTCGGTTGGGGTCGGAATGATCAGCAGCAAATCACAGCGCCTGTTAGCGTCGCAAATGCCCTCCTCGTGATTGCTGGATACGATCATAATCTGGCTTTGCGAAGTGATGGAGCCGTCGTCGCGTGGGGATCGGACACGGCCCGGCAAACCGCTGTTCCTTCGAGTTTAAGCAATGTCGTGGGCCTCGCGGCGGGCCAGTTTCACAACTTGGCTCTGAAGAAGGATGGTGTGGTGGTCGCGTGGGGCGGCAATTTTGACGGTCAAACAACCATACCTAGCGGACTGAGCAATGTGGTAGCCATCGCGGCAGGCGGCCACCACAGTCTGGCGCTGAAGGAGGGTGGAACGGTTGCGGGTGGGGGGACAATTCGTTTGGACAAGCGGCGCCTCCCAAAGGACTGACGAATGTCACGGCGCTTTCGTCCGGCCAATTTCATAGTCTGGCATTGAAACGAGACGGCATTGTTGTCAGTTGGGGGCGAGTTTGGACCGGGACTGAGTTCATCGAGGCATCACCCCCTGATGGATTGACCAATGTGGCCTCGATCGCCGCTGGCCATTTTTATTGTTTGGCTTTGAAGAGTAACGGCACGGTCGTCGCGTGGGGGGGGTAATTCGTCTGGGCAGACTAGTTCACCGCGCGGCTTGAGCAATGTCGTCGCCGTCGCCGGAGGCGGTTCCCATTCGCTGGCGTTGACAACCAACGGCACCGTGGTGGCTTGGGGCGATAATGCGTGGGGCAAGCGACTCCACCTCCAGGTTTCACCGGCCTCCTGGCCATTACGGCCGGGAGCGAACACAGTCTGGCGATCCAGAGGGCGGTCGCACCGCGAATCATCATTTCACCACGAGACCGAACTGTTACCTCGGGCCAGGGTGCGACTTTCACGGTTTTTGCGACGGGCTCCGCACCGCTCAGCTACCAATGGTTCAAGGACGACGATCCCCTTACCGGAGCGAGCCATCCCGTTCACACGATCGCGAGCGTGAAGTTTTCCGACGCTGGAGTTTACCAGGTGAAAGTTGCGAATTCGGCCGGAACAGCCATTGCCTCAGCCAAGCTCACGCTGGGAACCATTTTTCGAGTCGTCAGCACGAATTCCAGTGGCGGCACCGTCCGCATTGCCATCCGGCTCACCTCCGCAGGGAATGAAAACGCGCTGGGGTTTAGCATCGGTTTCAACAAGGATATTATTCGTTTTGCGGATGCAGTGTTAGGGGCTGATGCTACAGGAGGATTTTTGAACACCAACCCCAACCAAGCCCAGACATGCAAGCTGGGCATCGCCCTCGCCTTGCCCGCCAATGCGACTTTTGCTGTGGGCGATAGGGAAGTCCTGGTTGTGAGTTTTCAAGTCATCAATGTCTGCATTACTCAGACAACAGAGATCACCCTTGAAGATGCTCCGATCGCCAGGCAAGTGGCCGATCCAGACGCAAATGGTCTTTCGGGGGATTTCAGAAACGGAACGCTCTCGATCAGTGCCGGGATCGAGGCGGATGTGGACGGTGACGGGAAAGTCACCGCCAGTGATGTCACCAGGATTGGCCGCATCGCCGCGAGATTGGACATATCTGGCCTGACGAGTGGCCTCCTACAGCGCGCGGACTGCGCCCCGATGCTCACCGGGGGCGATGGGAAGATCACGATCCATGATTGGGTGCAAGCCGCACGCTTCGCCGCGCGCCTCGATCCTGCCAAAGATGCCACTGGGCCAGCGCCGGCTTCGCTTCAGAGTTCCGGCAAACCAGGAGATACCTCGATCGGGAGCGTGCTTTCCCGAAAAACTTTTTCTCAGCCAGAACTGAGGGTTTTGAATAATATGTCCTCGCCAAGGAAAGCCACGGACATCGTGATCCGCCTTCAGGCCAAAGGGGAGGAAAACGCCCTCGGGTTTACACTGAACTTCAATCAGCGTCAGTTGAACTTCATTGAGGCCAAATTGGGGAACGTCCCTGGCAGTCCCGTTTTCTTAGTCAACACGGAGGAGTTGAATTCGGGGAAGATTGGAATCCTGCTCGCGTTGCCCGCCGGGATTAGTTTTCCTGCGGGAGCGCACGATGTTGCGCGAGTGAGTTTCCAAGTGAGTCTCTCTGTCGCGGGGGTTTCCAGAATAGAGTTCAGTGATGCCGTCGTCGTCGAGGAAATCTCCAGCGTCCAGGGAGCAAAAATTCCAACCACTTTCGCTGGAGGCATCCTGAGCCTGACGGCGGAGGCCATTTCCAATCTTCGACTCAGGCCTCCGACGTTCTTGAAACCAGGGAAGCTGCAATTTCAGATCGACCTTCGTGACGGTCAATCTGTCAGTGCTGGAACGCTCCCTCGTTTTCAAATTTGGGCCAGTAGCGATTTGAGTTCTCCGACCGCTTCCTGGGTAAAACTGAATCCAGAATCTCAGCCGATCCCTGGCGCCTTTATCGTGGATGATCCTGAGTCAGTCGGCAGATCGAGGCGTTTCTATAAGCTTGTCGAGGGGCCGTAGTCAAATCAGACCGAATTGCGGCATTTTCCTGCGGAGAAATCGGGCGGACTCAGCGATGTCGGCGGCGCCCGTCGCTGGATCGGGACCATCCTCGATTGAAATCCAGCCGTTGAAGCCCGCGCCCTTGAGAATCGAGAAGATACGATCGTAGTCGTTCAGCCCGCGGCCGATCACGCCGTGTTTCAGAATGCTGGCGTAGCCGGTCTGCGGCTGCGCTTCGATGCGGCGCAAATCCTCCAGCGTCCCGCCCTCGAAGTAACGGTCGCTGGCGTGCATGGTTTTCACCCGGTGCTTCACAGCTTCCAGTAATTGGATGGGGTCGTCCCCGGCAATGATCGCGTTGTAGGGATCGTAATTCACGCCGAACCAATCCGTCTCCCTGATGCTGGAGACCAGTTCCAGAAACGCGTCCATGCGCTGCGCGAATTCCGGATAGTCCCAATAACCGTCCTTGTAGTGATTCTCGATGACCAAGACGATCCGCTGCTCCGCGGCGAAGGGCAGCACTTCTTCAATGCACTCGCGCACCCAGCGCAAGCCTTGATCGCGCGCCACGCCGGGACGCCGCTGCCCGGAGAGCACGCGACAATACTTGCCTCCCAGTCCGGCAATCGCACGAACGGCGCGCTTTTGCTTTTCAATTTCCTCCTTGCGTTCCGCCAGAGTCGGTTTGGTGAAATCGGAGGAATAGCACATCATGGGGATGGAACGCCGCTGTTCCGCCACGCGCTGGCGGAGACGCTCCCATTCGACGGGCTTGTCGGGCGGCGTGAAGCCCCAGTAAAATTCAAGACCGTCCACGTCGAACTGCGTGGAGAGATCGATCCACTGATCGACCGACATTTCCCGCGTCACGCACATCGCGTCGAGGAAACATTTGGGGAAGGCGGCGAGAGGCATCAGATCAAGGACGAATGACTAATGGACCAATGACGAAAGAATGTCGAAAACCGAACCTAAGGGGGCCGCCCCATCTCTCTCACGCATGGCGTGACCAATCCCCTCTCTTCCAGCGGGAGAGATCTCGGCAATTACTTCGGCTTCCGATTTGCCGAAGTCTTCACCCTCACCCGTACGCTCTCCCTCAAGGGAGAGGGAATGGGACTCCACATTTGTCATTTCCGAGATTAGTTGGGCTTGAGCACCGCCTTCACATACTCGCCCGCGTGCATTCTCTCGAAGCACTCTTCCCACTCCTCCAGCGGTGCGACGCGATTGATGACAAGATCCAGGTTGATCTGCCCCGAAGCAATCATGGATAGGACTCGTTCCCACACCGGCCAATTGTGCGAGAAACTGCCCTGCAAGGTCACCGCCTTTTGCACGAGCGGATCGAGATTAAAGCCCAACGCCTGCGGCCCCCAACCGACTTTGATAATTTGTCCGGCGGGCCGGACAGATTGCATGGCCAGTTGCATCGTCGCGGACACCCCCGCCGCGTCGATCACGACATCGACGCCCAGACCGTCGCCGAGCTGTTTCACATACTCCACGAGGCCTCCCTCGATCGCGGCATCGGCGCCGAGTTGACGCGCGACACCAAGGCGCTTGGCGTCGGCGGGAAGGCCGCTGACGATCAGATGCCCGGCGCCGCTGAGCTTGGCCATCATCGCGCACAAAAGACCGATTGGCCCCGGGCCGATCACCAGCACGTGATCGCCGGCTCGGACGTGGCCGTTCACGCAGACCGCATTGTAAGCTACCGAACAAGGCTCGGTCAGCGCCGCTTTGGCAAAGTCCAGACCCCGTGGAATAAAATGCAAGCAACGTTCCGGCACGCGGACAAACTGCGTCATCGCGCCATCGACGCCGTAGCCGAATCCCAGGCGAGTCGGATCGAGGTTATACAATCCGCGTCGCGTGTAAGGAGAACGCTCGTCGATGACGGCGGCGGTTTCACTCACCACGCGGTCGCCTTCCTTGAATGCTTTCACCTCGCCGCCAGTTTGGACAATGGTGCCGCCAAATTCGTGGCCAAGGATGCACGGATAATTCACCTTCCAACTAAGACTGCCGAGCCACTGGTGCAAGTCGCTCCCGCAAATGCTGACCGCCTCGACCTTCAGCAGCACATCGGTGGGGCCGATCTTCGGCCGAGGCACCTCGCGCAGTTCGACGCTGCGCGGCGCCATCGCATAATTCACCAGTCCTGGCATCGTCGATTTCATACGCTTGCTGGAAGAAGATTGAAGTGATCGGAGAGCTGCGAGCCAGGGGCCATCACACAAGTAAATCGAAGCTTCCGCACCGTTGTGGCCCGCTTTCCCCTCAGCCTGACCCTCTCCCTCAAGGAGAGGGCACATCGATCACCGCGTTGGGGAAGTGCGAGAAGCCCGAGAATGATCTGGGACATCTGCAGCGTTCTCCCTTTCCCTGGGGGCCCTGAGGGAGAGGGCCGGGGTGAGGGCGAGCCTTTCATCGCACTGAGGAGTTACGGCTTAGATTCACGACCGACCAGCACATTGCCGAAGGCGTGGACTTTGTCGCAGATTTCTTTCAGAACGGTTTCGACATTGCCATCCGCAGTGTGAAAGGAATGCGCGTCGATGGCCAGCGGCGCGCCGATCACCACGAGCGGAGCGCCGTATCGCGGAGTCTCGATGGCCTGTTGGATCGATAACCCGCCCACGGCTTGCACGGGGACTTTCACCGCTCGCACGACGTCGCGCAAGCGGTCGAGCGGACTGGGCGCCGGTTCGCCGCGCTTGCGGCGCACGTTGCGAAAGTCGTAGCCGATATGATGAATGACGTAATGGCAGCCCGCGTCCTCCAACAGCTTGGCGCCTTCGACGGGGTCCGGCATGACCATATTGTCCCCCATGACTTCGATCCCGAAGTCGCGGCTCGCTTGCACGACCAACTCGACCGTCTCGCGATGCGCCTGCCCCATCACGACGACTTGCGTTGCGCCCGCTTTGGCCATGAGTTGGGCTTCGAGCCAGCCGCCGTCCATGGTTTTAAGGTCGGCGACGATGGGCGTTTGGGGGAACGCGCGGCGGAGTTCCCGAACCCCATTCATACCTTCGGCGATAATGAGCGGCGTCCCGGCTTCCAGCCAATCGACCCCGGCGCGCAACGCCATCGCAGCGGTCTCCACCGCTTCCGCGATGCTCGCGAGGTCAAGGGAGATTTGGACGATAGGATTCACGTCAAATAGATTTCGCAAGTTCCGGGTGCGCTCATTTCGGAAGTGACTTCTACCGGCGCGCTGAGGAAAAGCCAACAGATTTGCTTCGGCAAGAACGGGCTGAAGGTGTGACTTGATGAATGGGAGACCAAGCCCGGCGATCGCATCCCGGCAAAGGGCGAGAAAGGGTCAGAGCATCTCGGCGAATGCGTTCGGGTCAGACTGGGTGCAGTTGGAGAGCCAGACATTGCGGCTTCGTGACCCGCTGAACAATCCTCCGGGGGACACGCCCGTTCTCCCGCCAGACAAACCGGCAGGGCCACGCCGGGATCGTAAGGCAAAACCTTCTCCACTTTCACCTCGTGCTGCCAGGAATCGCCGAGGTCGTATTCGTAGCTGAAGGTCTGTCCTTGCGGCGGATCAGGTAGCAGAGCAGCACCTGATCCTCGTCGCGGACGCGAGGCCCGCCTTCCTGCGCCATCTCGTGCGTAGGGTATTCAGTCGGATTGAAGCCGCCGCCGAACCGGAAGGAGTGCATGTGGTATCCGCCCCACCCCATAACGGCAACCAGCACCGGGTGCAGATCGCCTAGCAGCCAGTTGTCGAGCACTAAGACGCGGCGCCAGATGGGCGGTTTGATGTAGCGGAGGGAAACGCGCAGTTGAAAAATGCTCTTCGGCGCTGGCACCCAGAATGCACGAGCGGCTTTCGTTTTCGGCATGGTGGCAGATTAGCCATCGCGGTCGAATGTCCAATACGGAATCCTGTTAGAGTGGAATTCTGCGCTACGCGCACCGGCAACTCGGAGATGCGCCCCGCCCTGCCATAGTCGCCTGATTTTGCTTTCGCCTCTCCCGGTGCTTTGTTATGGAGAACGGCGTCATGCGCTTGTTTCGCTTGTTTCGCTTGGTGCTCGGTGTCGGCTGTCTCTGGGCCGTCTCTGGGATGGCAGCGGAGTTCAAATTGCTCAACGGCGACGTTTATCGAGGCGAAGCCGCCAGCCTCGATGATTTCGGGTTGGTGATCCGGCGTGAAATCGGGGGCTTCACCCCCAAGATCGGGTGGGGCCAGCTCACGCAGGAAACGCTAAAGGATTTGGTGAAGAACCCGCAGGCAGCCAAACTGGTCGAGCCCTTCGTTGACACGCCGCCGGAACCGAAGAAGGAAAAAACCAAGAAGGAAATCGTCCTCAAAGAAGTGCCGCGCCTGGAACGCATGCCCAAGAGCGGGTTGATTGCGTCTCTGGGAACGCCCGCCGGGCTCATGATTATCGCGATTCTCTTTCTCGCCAACCTTTACGCCGCCTATGAAGTTGCGGCTTACCGGCAGCGTCCGCCCGCGTTGGTTTGCGGTGTGTCGGTGGTGCTGCCCTTGGTCGGTCCGATTGTTTTCCTTTCGTTGCCCGCGGCCGAGTCCGGACTTGAAACGGAGTCCGAAGTGGACCCTGCAGCGGCGGCCGCGGAGGCCCTGATCTCCAACCCCCTGGCGAGTGGCAAGAAGACCGGCCCCGCGCCTTCGGGAGGACTAGGGATTGCGGCGGACAAGAAGTCCAAGCCTGTGGCAGCATCGTCGGAAGGCGCGGTTTTCAAGCGTGGCGAGACCACGTTCAATCGCCGCTTTTTTGAATCGAAACTGGCGGGCTTTTTCCCGTTGATCGCGACGGGGCCGGAAAAAGACCTTATGGTAGTGATCCGAACCGGCAAGCAGGAGTACGGCGCCAAACGCATCACGCGCATTTCCATGACGGACATGCACGTGCAAGTGCTCAAGGGCGGGACCGAAGCTCAGATCGGGTTCACAGAAATCCAGGAAATCCAGGTGCGGCGAAGAGATCCCAAGGCGTAGTCTGTCCTCCATTCGGTCCGACGTGGAGGAACCGTCGGCCAGAGTCATTCATGAAATATCGAACCGTCCTGCTTTTCGGCGCTCCGGGTGCCGGCAAAGGAACCCAGGGCAAAATCCTGGGCACGATCCCCAATTACTACCATTGCGCCTGCGGCGAAGTGTTCCGGAATCTGAAACTCGATACGGAATTGGGACGGGTGTTCCTGGAGTATTCGAGCCGGGGCGAACTCGTGCCCGATGAACAGACCGTTCGGCTTTGGCGGGAAAATATCAAGACCCAAACGGGCCGGTTCAACCCGGAACGTGACACGTTGATTCTGGATGGCATTCCCCGCAACCGGCATCAAGCGGAGATGTTGAGCGACACGCTCGAGGTGCGCGCGATCTTTTATTTCACGTGTCCGGACATGGACAAGCTGGTCGGCCGCCTGCAGCGCCGCGCCTTGCATGACAACCGATTGGATGACGCGAATCTGGAAGTGATTCGAAATCGCCTGGAGACTTACGAGCGCGAGACCAAACCGCTGCTGGATTACTACGGAGCTGATTTGGTGCATGACATCGACGCCACGCAGACGCCGGTGAACGTGCTGCGCGACATTCTGCGGGTTCTGGCCAAGCAGGGAGTGTGATGAGAGAGCAATTCCGAAATTTCACCGCCAGCGAGCTGTATTGTCCCAAGTGCAACACGAGCCAGCCCGTGCGGGAGAAACTGCTGCTCGTGTTGCCCTCGGGTGAGTTGTACGAGTTTCTCTGCCGCCGCTGTGCAACTTCGTTGGGAAAGCGAACCGTGTCCGGACCGGAGGTGGCCGCGGCAAAACCGGCGCCACCGGCCGCTGGCTTGCGCCCAAACACGCGCTTGCTCCGCTGAGGTCAGCGCGATCCGACTTTCCAGGCCGCTGCGGGGCACAATCCAAAATCAACAGGAGCAAACGGAGCAAACAGAGCCGTGCTCGGTGTCTGATTGCCAAATCGGGAACATCAGATTTCGCATGAGCAACAATCCTGTGTCCTCAGCCACTGTTAACTCAGTTTGCTCCTGTTAGAACGGAATAGTTCAAGCCGGCGCGAAAACTCGATCTCGCAGCAATGCCCTTGAATTCATCCAATCAGACTCAGCCTCCGTGGCGGATCATTTTCTTCGGCACGGCTCAACTGGCGTGCCCCAGCCTGGCGGCTCTGGCCCAGAATCCAGCTTGCCAGGTCGCCGGGGTGGTGACTCAGCCGGACCGGCCCAAGGGACGCGACTTAAAACTTCAGCCGCCTCCGGTCAAAGAGGAGGCGATTCGGCTGTCCTTGCCGGTGCTGCAACCCGAACGCGCGCGCGATCCCGCCTTCGTGAAGAGTCTGGCCGAGTTGCGGCCCGCGTTGATTGTCGTGGCGGCGTACGGACAGATTCTGCCGCCCTCCATTCTCGATTTGCCAACTCACGGCTGTGTGAATGTCCACGCCTCGCTGCTTCCGAAATACCGGGGCGCCGCGCCCATCCAGTGGGCCATACTCAACGATGCACCAGAGACGGGCGTGACCATTATGAAAATGGATCCGGGCTTGGACACCGGGGATATTCTCTCCCAAAGCGCCACACCGATCCAACCGGCGGACAACGCGCAAACCTTGCATGACCGGTTGGCACAAATGGGCGCCGATCTGTTGCTGAACACGATCCCGGACTACATCAGCGGCAGATTGCTTCCACGGAAGCAGCCCCATGAAGGTTCGAGCTATGCGCGCAAGATCACCAAGGAAGATGGCCGGTTGAACTGGGAAGAACACGCCCGCCCATTGTGGAATCGAATCCGCGCCCTGACCCCGTGGCCCGGAACATTCACATCGCTGGACCTCGACGAGGCGACGCGGCTGATCAAGATCTGGGAGGCTGTGATGGAAGAGCATCCGGAGCCGTGTCCGGGCAGAATCATTCGCGCTGACAAGCAAGGCATTGTCGCCGGGTGTGGCGCTGACGCGCTGCGGATTCTGAGTCTCCAGCTTGAAGGCGGCAAACGAATGACGTCTCAGCAGTTCCTCGCCGGGCACGGGATCAAGCCCGGGGAGAGGTTTCGATAAGCCGTATCTATTCAATCGGTTGGGGAGCGCACGCGGCTCGCGTGCCGTCGCCGCCGACCCGGCGGCGACTTTTCTCGGCGTATTTTTCGATCACTTAAAAGTGAGCGCGGACTGTCTCTGCTGAAGTGTTCGGCGAGCCGCCGAACACAGCCCGCGAGCCGCGTGCGCTCCCCATCGCTTTTGAATTGTTACGGCTAAGCGGCTCACTCCTTTCGGTTGGTTTGATAACTGTGCTGGGAAAGATTTTGAGAAAGTGACATTAGCCAGCCCGTCCCAGTCCATTTATGATCCCGCCGTGAAAGGCTGAAAGTATGATTCGAGACACAGCCCCATCCACGACGGTATCTGAAGCCAATCCGCTTTACGAACGGATCGCGGCGCAAATCGCGCGCCTCATTGCGGAAGGGACTTTGAGGCCGGGGGAGCGAATTCCTTCCGTCCGGAAACTTCACAAGCACCAGCAAGTCAGTGTCACCACCGTCACCCAGGCTTACCGGCTGTTGGAGAGCCGGGGACTGGTCGAGGCTCGGCCCCAATCCGGATATTATGTCCGCGTGCGCCCATGGGTGCCGCCGCCCGAACCTGAAATGATCGCTCCCGCCCCTCGGGCCAGCAAAGTACAGGTGAGCGATCTGGTGATGGAAGTGATCAAGGCGACGCGCGATCCCGGCCTGATTCGACTCGGAGCCACGATGCCGAGTCCGGAATTGTTTCCCACCGCCGAATTGACCCGCGTGATGGGGGCCGTGGGGCGCCGCTTTCCCGTTCAAGCCAACAGCTATGATCCGACCCCGGGCCACGCGAACTTGCGCGCGCAGGTGGCGCGGCGCGCTCTGGAAAGCGGCTGCATGCTCTCTCCCGACGACATCGTCGTGACTTGCGGAACCACGGAAGCCTTGCACCTTTGCCTCCGGGCCGTGGCGCGTCCGGGCGATGCCATTGCCATCGAGTCGCCGACCTTGTTTGGAATTCTACAAATCATCGAATCGCTGGGCATGCGCGCCTGCGAAATCCCGACTTATCCGCGGGAAGGGATTTGCCTGGATGCGCTGGCCGCGCGCCTGGGCCCTTGCCGGATCAAGGCTTGCGTTTTCACTTTGAATTATAGCAATCCGCTCGGCAGTTGCATGCCGGACGAGAAAAAGAAGCGGCTGGTCGAGCTGTTGACCGAGCGCGGGATTCCGCTGATTGAGGATGACATCTACGGAAGCCTTACGTTTGGCCCCGCACGGCCCAAGGTTGCGAAATCCTTCGACCGCGAGGGTTGGGTTCTGTTGTGCGATTCCTTCACCAAAACCCTCGCGCCCGGCTATCGCGTGGGCTGGACGGCGCCGGGGCGTTTCAAGGCGCAGGTCGAATATCTGAAATATGTCTGCACCAGCGCCACAGCCACGCCGCCGCAAATGGCGATCGCGAATTTTCTGGCGACCGGCGGCTACGACCATCATCTGGGCAAACTCCGCCGCTTTTACGCCGAGCAGGTTCAACGCATGACCGAAGCGGTGACACGGCATTTTCCTCCAGGAACCACGGTCACGCGGCCCACGGGCGGCCAGGTGCTCTGGATCGGCTTGCCGGCAACCGTTGATTCATTGCAACTTTACCGGAACGCGTTGGCCGAGAAAATCAGCATCGCGCCCGGGCCGGTCTTCTCACCGAAGAAGAAGTTCAAGAACTTCATCCGCTTGAATTGCGGAAACCCGTGGTCGCCACGCCTGGAAGAGGCGCTGGCGAAGCTGGGCGAACTCATCGAAGAACTGGGTTCGGAAGCTAAATGAATCAAAAACCCAATTTAGAGCACCTCAGGACTTCTTCCGTTCTTCGCGAAACGCGGCGGCGAACAGGACGATCACGCCCGCGGCCAGCGCCGCCGGGATCACCCAGATGCCCCACCAGTCGTGCGTGATCGCACCGAGCGCTTCCGGCAATTTGTGCGCGTCCATGATTCGGCCCGCTAGCGTCGTGCCTGCGAATGCCCCCACGCCCCAGAGCACGAACGCGATCAACCCCTGGGCCGCGCCACGAATCCGTTCGTTGGCCTGATCATCGACATACATCTGCCCCGTGATGAAGAGGAAATCATAGCAGATGCCGTGGAGGATGATCGCGCCGTAAAGCATCGCCGTGCCGAGCGCGCCCGGAGAGTTGCCGTAGGCCATCAGGACGTAACGCGTCAGCCAGGCGAGCATGCCGAGCAGCAGCGTTTTCTTGTAGCCGAGTTTGCCCAGGAACCACGGCAACAGCGCCAGGAACACCATGTCCGACACCTGCGCCAGGGTCATCTTCGCCGCCGGATTCGTCCAACCGAGCTGGTCCAGATACGTGATCATCATCACGAAATAGAAATAGAGCGGGATGCAGATCAGAAACGTGCACAGCACGAAGATGGCAAAGGAAGGGCGCCGGAAAAGCGCCAACGCTTCCAGGCCGAGCACCTGGCCGATACTGATTTGCTGGCCGACGTTCCTGGGCGGCGTGTGCGGCAAGGTAAAGGAGTACAATCCCAGCGCCAGCGAAATGATCGCGGCGACGACAAATTGCAGCGAACTCTTTTCGGCCTGGAGCCGGCTGATGATCAGGCCGGCCACAATCCAGCCGAACGCGGACCAGATTTTCACACGCGGGAACTCTGTGTCGGGACTTTCCAGATGATGGAACGACAGCGAATTCCCCAGCGAGAGCGTGGGGACATACATCACGCAATACGCGATCAACACCGGATAAAAGGCGCCAAACGTCGTGAGCTTCGAGAGCAGAACGAGCAGTGCCGCGCCGATCAGATTGAAAACCGCGATCATTTTCTCCGTGGCAAACCAGCGGTCGGCCAGCAGCCCCGTGAGGAACGGGGAGATCATGGCGCCAATGGCGAAGGCGCCATAGGCCAGTCCGGTTTGAGCGCCGCTGAACTTGAGTGTGCTCAGCAGATAACTGCCCATGGCCACATACCACGACCCCCAGATCAGATACTGGACGAACATGAAAATGGACAGACGAGGAACGAGCCGAGCGTGCATGAGTTCGTGTGTCCATAACAGATGCGCTGGCGGCGTGGCAATCGAATTGAACTCTGGGGACACGAACAGTCACGAACAGTGCATCAGTTGTCAGTGATTCCTTGGAGTGCGGCGGCAAGCGGAGCGCGCCGCCGCCTTGGCGTAGACTAAGCCGGCGCTCCCGGGTTGTCCAAATCGTGGCGATTCGACAAGAAGGCGCCGTCGCCGCTGCGCTCTGCCGGCGCACTCCAAATTGACCGGTTCCAGTCCAATTCACCGTCAACCGTGGATGCACCGACACTAATGATAGGGCCCGCGGACAGGCAGTTTGAGGCTGGACGGAGTGGCGAAGATCAGGCGGACGGAGTGACCGGCAGACCGGCAGGTCTGCCCTACCAGCAACGGCGGGGGGATGCCCTCCGACACGAAGCTTGTCGAGCGGCAGCGGAAATCTTAGGTTCGGCTCCGTGAAGCTCCTGCTGGACAACTTGCCGCTAACTTTGCACAGCCAGCGAGACACGCTGGCGAGGTGTCTGGAAGCCATGAATCGCGTCACGCCATTGCAGGCGGTGTACCTCTTTGGCTCGCACGCCCGAGGTGAAGGTCGCCCCGACAGCGATGTGGATTTGTGTATCGTTGCCGTGGGAGCAGAGAAACAAACTGAAACCGCAACGCGATACGGAAAGGCGATTTGGGATGTCTGGCCCCGCCCCGCCTTCACGCTCATTCCAATCTCCCCCCAGAGGCTTGCAGAAAAGAAAGCTTCTGGGGATCATTTTTTCCACACGGTACTGACCGAGGGAGTCTTGCTTGCCAAGGAAAACTGACTCCAACAAACCTGCCGACTGGCTCTGGATCGCTGAATCCGACCTCGAAGCCTTGAGAGTGATTTCCCGACAGGAAGTTGGTTTTCCCATGTGCCAAAGCAAGCTCGCGGAGGTTCTGGAAAAGGTGCTCAAAGCAGAATTACTTCGCCAGGGTTGGTTTCTCGAAAAAACACACGATCTGCTCAAGCTCGCCGGAGAATTGGACGCGCGGAAATCCGATCTGATTTCTCAGGTTCGTCCGTTGGCGCAGGACTTGGCCAGCCTTTATTTCACCAGCCGCTACCCCGGCTTTGATCTGGACGACCCCGACTGGCCGACATTGCGCCAGCAAATCGAGAGCGTTTCGAGACTGCTTGCGACGATCCAGGGTCGGCTGCCGTCCGCGGCCGGTTAGAGGGTTCCCGACGCCGCGATCATGACCCACCGGCCGGATCAACTTCTCAGCACGAGCGCCGACGAACGGCTTTTGCAGGAACTCGGTTATCGCCAGGAACTCGCTCGTCGGATGAGCGGCTTCTCGAACTTCGCCATTTCGCTTTCGATCATTTGCATTCTTGCCGGCGGTATCACGTCATTTCACGTCGGTCTGTGCAGTGCGGGCGGGGCGAGCATTGGCCTGGGCTGGCCGCTGGTGTGCTTGTTTTCGACCGTGGTCGCGATGACGATGGGCCAGATTGCGTCGGCGTTCCCGACGGCGGGCGGACTTTACCACTGGGGCAGCATCCTGGGCGGACGCGCGTACGGCTGGATTACGGCGTGGTTCAACCTGGCCGGAATTGTCAGCGCGCTCGCGGCCATCAACGCCGGGACGTACGATTTCGCGACAGCGGCGTTCGGCATCGCGCCACCGGCGGAGTGGACGGCCACAGTGAAAACCATCGTCGTGCTCCTGATGACGCTGTCGCAGGGGTTGTTGAACCATTACGGGATTCATCTGACGACGCGGCTGACTGACCTGAGCGGTTATTTGATTTTGATCGTGGCCTCGGTGCTGACACTCGCGTTGCTCGCCTGCGCCACGCATCTGGAATGGGCGCGGCTCTGGACTTTCGCCAACTTTAGCGGCCTGCCCGAAAGTGGGGCGGTTTTTCCAAGACAAGAAAATTTAGTCTGGCTCTTTGCGCTCGGCTTTCTCTTGCCAGCTTACACCATCACCGGCTTCGACGCCTCGGCTCACATCTCTGAAGAAACCGTGGGCGCCGCGCACAACGTGCCGAAGGGAATCATCCGGTCGGTCTGGGTCTCCGGCCTGTTTGGCTGGGTGATGATCTGCGCCATTCTCCTGGCGATGCCGGATGTGCGCGAGGGCGTGAACAAAGCCGCCGAAGTCGTGCCCTGGACCCTGAAGTCCGTCCTGCCCGCGTGGCTCGCCCGGACGTTGCTAGGCGGGATTGTGGCGGCGCAGTATCTCTGCGGCCTGGCGGCATTGACGTCGGCCTCGCGCATGACTTACGCGTTCGCGCGCGACGGCGGGTTGCCGTGGTCGCAATGGCTTCGCGCTGTCAACCCGCGGTCGAAGTCGCCGTCGGTCGCGGTCTGGGCTTCCGCGATCTCCGCGGCGCTGTTCACCATCTTGGTGCCGTACACGACCATTGCGGCCGTGTGCGTCATCTTCCTTTACATTTCTTACGTTTTGCCTGTGGCGGCCGGATTCTTCGCGCACGGAAGAACCTGGACAAGAATGGGGCCGTGGAAATTGGGCCGCTGGTATCGGCCGCTGGCGGTCGTGGCAACGCTGGGATGTCTCGGCTTGATCGTGATTGGGATGCAGCCGCCGAACCAACAGGCGGTGTGGATCGTCGGAGCCGCGGTGGCGTTGCTGCTGATCGTCTGGTTCGGACTTGAGCGCAAGCGCTTCAAAGGCCCGCCCCGGATTTCAACCGGAGGAAACGGAGATAACGGAGGATAGCCGCTGGGGAGGACGTGTGTTCCCTGTCAGCAATTCTCATTCTGACTTGCCGCGAAAAGACGCAGAAAACGCAAAGGGCAAGCTCAAAAACAAGTTCACTTCGCCGAAAAACCAGGCGCCGCATCCATCGGATTGACGGCCACTTTCTCTCCTTTGCGCTGGAGCTTCTCAGCCAGATCACTGAAGAGCGTGTAAACGACGGGGATGATCAGCAGCGTCAAAAACGTGCTCGTCATCATGCCCCCGACCACCGCCACGCCCATTGGCCGGCGGCTCTCCGCGCCCGATCCGAACCCAATCGCGATCGGAAGAATGCCCGCCACCGTCGAGAACGCCGTCATCAAAATGGGCCGCAACCGCACGATGCCGGCGCGGATCATCGCCTCGTGCGAGTCCGTGCCCTTGGCGCGTTGCTGGTTGGCGTACTCGACCAACAGAATTGAGTTCTTCGTCACCAACCCCACCAGGAGCACGAGTCCGACCTGGCTGAAAAGATTCATGTTCATGGCCGGGATGGGCGGATAAAGCCCCATCTTCCCACCCGTATCGATAAGCCAGAGCAAACCGAACGCCCCCACCCCTGCCAGCGGCAGGGCCAGCATGACCGTGAGCGGATGGATCAAGCTCTCGAATTGCGCCGCCAGCGTCATGTACACGATGATCATCGCCAGGCCCAGCACCCACCAGATTTCCGTGCTCGCGTCGTGCAGGCTCTTGGCGTCGCCGCCCCAGGCATAGAGGGTTCCCGGCGGCAGCTCCCGCGCGAGCATTGCATCGACTTCCTTCACCACGGTCCCGATGGGCACGGTGCCCGGCGAGGCCGTGATGCTCGCGCTGCGCAGCCGGCCGTAGTGACTGATCGAATTGGGGGCCGCGCCCTGGGTGCGCGTCACGAGGCTGCTCAACTGGATCAACTCCCCTTTGTCGTTCCGGACAAAAATCTTATCCAGGTCTTGCGGGGTCAGGCGCGATTGGCGTTCCAATTGCGCCATCACGTAATATTCTTTGCCGCCGATCTTCATCCGGCTCAAGTCCAGGCCACCGAACAGGATTTGCATCGTGCGCGAAATATCTTCGATGCTCACGCCCAGCAACGCCGCGCGGCTGCGGTCGATGCTCACGCGAAGCTCGGGTTTGTTGACCTCGAAGGTCACATTCACGCTGCGCAGCTTGTTCATGCCGCGAATCTTGTTGGCCACGTCCTGGGCGATCTGGTTGAGCGCCCCAAGGTCCTGGTTTTGCAGGATCAGCTCGAAGGGGGATTCGCGAAAACTCACTTCGATGGCTTTGGGCAACTGGACAATCGCCAATCCGCCTTCCACCTCGTTGAAAAACCTCTGCATCACACCGCCCGGCCCGTAAACAATTTGTTGCGCCGAACGTTGCCGCTCCCTCCGGTCTTTGAGCGTCACGAACACAATTCCGAAATTGGCCTCCCCGGGCCCGCGGAACCCCGGTGCGACCATCGCGCCATAGCGGGCCACCTCCGGGACCTCGGAAACGATGCGCTCGGCTTTTTGCAACTGGCGGTCGGTGAATTCACTGGTCGAACCATTCGGGGTCATGACCATGCAAAACATGCGGCTCTTGTCCTCCTGCGGGAGGAAATCCTGCTCCAGGCCAAAATAAGCCGCCACGGTCAGTCCGAACGATCCAATCGCGACAAGCGTCACGAAAAAGCGGTGCCGGAGCGACCATTTCAGCGCGTGTCCGTAGGTGTTCGCAAACCAGTCGAAACCGCGCTCGAAGAAGTTGAACAAGGGGCCATGCTTCACCCCTTCGAGCGATTTGAGCACGCGGGCCGACATGGCGGGCGAGAGGGTCAACGCTACGAAAGCCGAAATAATCACCGATCCGGCAACGGCGACCGCGAACTCGATGAACAACCGTCCGGTCGTGCTCTTCTGAAACGCCAGTGGCGCAAACACCGCCACGAGCGAAATGGTGATCGCGATGACAGCGAAACTGATTTCCTCCATCGCTTTGAAGGTGGCCTGCATCGGCGGCATCCCTTCCTCGATGTGTCGATAGATCGCCTCCAACACCACGATGGCGTCATCGACCACGATGCCGATGCTCAGCACCAGCGCCAGCATGGTCAGGATGTTCACGGAGAAGCCAAAAGCGTAAAGGACCGCGAAGGTGCCGACAATCGACACCGGAATCGCCACCGACGGGATGATGGTCGAACGAATGTTCCGCAGAAACACAAAGATGATTAGCACGACCAACCCAAAGGCGACGGCCAGCGTGTCCCACACTTCGATGATGGCCCGTTCCACAAACACACTGGAGTCGTATCCGACGAAGAGATCGCACCCTTGAGGCAGCGTGGGCCGGATGGCTTCGATTTCCGCTTTGACCGCCTTGGCGACGGCCACCGTGTTGGCCTTGGCTTGCTTGATTATACCCAGCCAGACGCACGGTTTGCCCGCGGCGCGGGCGATGGTGCGATAATCCTCAGAGCCTTCCTCCGCGTATCCGATGTCGCGCAGGCGGACGAGCGAAGTGCCATCGCTGCGGATGACCAGGTCGTTGAATTCCTCCGCGGTCTTCATTTCTCCGCGCGTCTGGATGGTCATCTCGCGCTCGAGATTCTCCACACGGCCGCTGGGGAGTTCGATGTTTTGCTGGCGCAGGGCGCGCTGCACATCCAGCACGGTGACGTGGCGCCCCGCCATTTTCTCGGAATCCAGCCACAGGCGCATCGCGAAGCGTTTTTCGCCGCCGATCATCACGGAGGAAACGCCGGAGATGCCCTGGAACCGCGGCTTGATTTGTTGTTCGGCCAGCGTCGTCAGTTCCCGGGGTGAATAGCGGTCGCTGTTCAACGAACTCCAAATAATCGGCATCGCGTCGGAATCCTGCTTGGCGATGATCGGTTCGCGAATGTCCCGCGGCAACTGGCCGCGAACGCGCGACACGCGGTCACGCACATCTTGCGCCGCGATGTCGATGTCGCGCGAGAGATCGAACTCAATGGAGACATTGCTGACGCCCTCGCGGCTCTCGCTGCGCAGCGTCTTAATGCCTTCAATATTGTTGACGGCTTCTTCCAGACGCTCGGTGACCTCGGTTTCGACGACTTGCGCATTCGAGCCCGGATAGATCGTGGTGATGGAGATGATCGGCGGATCGATGTCGGGCAACTCGCGCACGGGCAAGCGGGTCAGGCCGATCAAACCGAACAGGATCAGCACGAGATTCATCATGCTGGCCAGAATCGGCCGCTGGATGGAAACGCGGGACAGGATCATGGCTTAACCTTGCGTGTACGGCGCGGCAGATTCCGGCGGGGCCAGGATTACCGACGCCCCCGGACGAAGCTTCTGCACGCCTTCGATCACGACTTTTTCGCCCGCATTCAAGCCCTTGACGACTTCCGCTTTGCCAGGCAAGCGCAGGCCGACCTCAACGGGCCGAAGCTGGGCGGCGTTGTTGTCGTCCACCACGAACACCATGAAATTGTCGCCGTTGCTCATGAGCGCGGGATCGGGGATGACGATGGCGGAGTCCCTCAATTGGAGCGTGAGTTCGAGGCTCGCGAGCATGCCGCCGCGGAGTTTGCCGCTGGCGTTGGGAATCTTCGCCTTCACGAGCGCGAAGCGTGATTCCTGATCGATCTGGGGCGAGATGAAATACACTTCGCCGCGGAATTTTTCGCCGGGGAAGGCCGCCACGGAGAACTCCACTGTCTGGCCGAGCTCAAGCTGACGCAAGTATTTCTCCGGCACTTTGACTTCCACTTTCACCGTATCCAAATCCACCAGCCACGTCAGCCTGGTGTTCCGGCTGATGACCTGACCGGGGCTGATCTGCCGGGCGTCAACAATGCCACTGAAGGGCGCGTGGACTCGCGCGTCTTGAAGCTGGCGGCGCTTGAGATCGACGGCAGCCTGGCTGACGGCGAAGGTTGAAGCGGTCTGATCGTAGTCCTGCTGGGAGATCAGTTTGTCCTGGAAAAGCTGCTTGGCGCGGTCGAAGTTGGCCCGGCTGAGTTTGAGGTTCGCCTCGGCTTCCGCGAGGCTGGACGCGAACTTGGTTTCGTCCAGTTTCACCAGCAAGTGGCTTTTGGCGACTTTTTGGCCCTCGTCGAAATTGATTTCCTGCACGATTCCGTCGGTCTCGGCCTTTATCTCCACCATCTCATTGGCGGTGATCGTGCCGGGGAGACGCAGCGACTCGGAGACGGATTGAAGTTTTGCCTCGACCGCGATGACGCGCACGGGAGGCATCGCCATCTGGCTGCCCGCGGTTTTCTTCGAGCAACCCGTCTGCGCAAGCCCGACCAGGAACAAGAGCGCAGGAATTATGGACCGGGAAGGTCCCCAAACCCGCCGCGGAATTTTCCGAGCTCTCAATATCGCCTGGGATCGCCGAGTTTCGCGGCAATCACTCATAGCGCAGATTTGTAATCTATCAGTATCGCTCAGAATCTTCGCCAGCCGCGACGATTCCTGGAGCGCGGACAGCCTTGTCCGCGCGCTTTTTGGAACTGCGGACGACTCGCGGACATGATTGTCCGCGCTCCTTTGCGCGCTCGAGGCGGCGGAAGCCTCGCAGCATGCAACATCGCTTCGCGCGTGGTCGCGCCTGAGCGGAGTTCTGCGATACAGCAGAATACAATTCTGCGCTGCGGAGCCACTGATCCCGGGCGTCCTCGGAGATTTGTTGCGTGACGACATACGTTAATTGGCCTTGGCACTGGATTTTCCCACGGCCCATTTCCCGACCTCGCGTTTGCCCGCGGCGCCTTCGAGAAAAAGTTTGACGATCTGTTCCGCAGTCCGGCGAGTCAGGCTATGGTCCGGCCGGAAAAACTGGCCCATGACATACATATTGATCAGGCCGTAGATCGAGATCGTGAGTTCCTTGCTGGTAAAACGCCGGTTCAGAACGCCCTCGGACAGCCCCTGCTTGATCAACGAATGGATGAACTCGAAATTGCGGACGCATTTGTCCAGGTACCGAATTTCCGCCGGGATTTCACCCGGCGCCGCGAAGGCTGTGGAAAAGGCGAGCCGGATCAATTCCCGGTGTGCTTTCAAAAACGCGAAAAGCGCGGTGATCACTTCCACGAGCTTTTCCGGTAAAGACTCGCAGCGGCCGGCCGCTGCGCGCATCAACCGGAGCCGTTCGTCGTGTGCGTAGTCCAACAAAGCCTGGTACAGGCCGGCCTTGTTCGGGAAATAATAATAGAGCGTAGGTTTGGTCACGGCGGCCGCATCGACGATATCCTGCACGGACGTGCCGGCGTAACCGCACTCGGCGAACTTCGCCAGCGCCGCGCGCAAAACCTGGTCTCGGGTGTCGGGGTTTTCCTTCACAAAGCTACCGAACGGTAGGTAAGCGGGCCCACCCCGTCAAATTCTAATCCGTGTGGCTCGTGCATCAGTTGTCGGTGAGCCGCGAATGAACGCCAATCGACGCGAATGAAACCGGCGGAACTTCGTCGCAATCCGGACCGCTGCTTCCCATTCGCGTTTCTTCGCGTCCATTAGCGGCTAACCACCTGAACACAGTCACGTCCTACTTGGACCAATCGTCGCTGGCGCGGGCCGTTCAGGTCCCAGACCACCGGCCACGACGCAACGTCACCTCTGCCGTCAACCTTGGCGAGCCTTTCAGCCGCTTGCCCGAAGTGAGTGTAGATGTCTCCCGGCCGAAGCTTCTTCAATGGTCATCGACACGGCGCGGGAGAACGACGCCAAGCGGGCGCGGGAAGTCTGCGCGGGCATCCACAGCGGCGAAATCGTCATATTTGACAGGGCTTACGTGGCCTTCGCGCATTTGTTCGAGTTGTTGGGGCGCGGGGTGTTTTGGGTGACGCGCTCCGCTTTTTGGCATTTGGTCTGCTCGCAGCGCCCGTTTCCCAGGCTTTCCTAAAAGGGGCAAGGGGAAAGGGAAATGGGAAACGGCTTTGACGAAGAATCCGTGGCTCTTGCGCGTTTGTCTTATCTCTCACTCTGTCTCTCCGAGACAACCATCTGTCACAAGGCCTTGAATTACCGAACGGCATTAGCCTTCAAGGCCGGTAGAAACTTCTCCGAGTGATCCGTTGGGTTTGGGTTTGCATGATCAAACCGCCTTTTTCTCCACCAATCTAACTCGGGCCGCCAGGTCCTCGACTTCAGCGACCGTCTCGCATCCGACATTCAAGACATCCACGCAGCCCAGGCCGAGCACGTAGCGGATCGAGTTGTTCTTCTTTTCCTCGTCGTTGCGGAAGGCGCCTTCGCCGATGATCTTCATCCCCACGACGCCTTTGCCCGCCTTACACAACTGCTGCAGCACCGGCGCGACTTTCTCAGCCGGCCCGTCCATGCGGGTTCCATAAGGATTGATCCGGGCGTGGACTGAATCCACCCAGGGTTCCGGGACCGCCGCTTGCAGAGCAGGGAGCGAGTGACACGAGACTCCATGCGCGCGGATGACGCCTGTGTCTTTGAGCTGGGCGAGCAGGTCCATTTGCTTGCGCAATTCGCTCGGCCATTTCGTCGATTCCACGCAGTGCAACAAAACCAGGCCGATGTAGTCCGTCCTGAGTTCTTTGAGAAAGCGCGGAACGAGGACATCCGCGTCCAGTCGTTCCGGTTCAGGAATTCCACCGGGCCGCCACCAGATCTTCGTGATGATTTGATAACGATCCCGCGGAATGCCCTGGAGCGCGGGGACCACGTACGGGTGCGTGCCGTACATGTCGGCCAGGTCGAACGCGCGCACGCCTCGCTCGTAAGAACCTTTGATCAGCGCCTCGAATTTCTCTTTCCCCATCCGGGTATGATTCGACTGCCGATTTCCGCCCCGCATGCCGGTGCCCAGGCAAACGCGGGAGGTTTTCAATTTCGTCTGGCCGAGCCGAACCGTTTCGTAGGGATCGAAATGCTGAGGCTGGGCTTCTGCCGCGGCCAGGAAAGTGGGTCCCAAAAGCAATCCGCCAGCCCCGGCGAGAGACTGTCCGATAAAGTCACGACGTTTCATTTGCATGAGAGAAGCCTTTCTTTGTTCGCGTTCTGTTCAACCCGAAAAACGAAGTTGGGGAGCACACGCGCCCTCGCGTGTCGCTGGACGCGCCTCGCGTCCAGCCGGATTGGGCTGGCTGCGGCACTGGATCCGCCGCACTTTTTCGCGCCGCGAAGGTTTTCCGCGAGGGCGCGGAAAACTGCACCCGAGGCGGGTGTGCTCCCCATCCAACTTCGGTTTTCGGGTTCAGGTTCACCGTTAAGCGTGAAAGATGAATTGACCGCCGTCAATGCAGCCGGGGATCGGCGCCGGCGGGCGGTTCAGTCTTGCAGGCGCGAGAGCGGCCAGAGATTCGTTTCCGGCAGTTGGCGCTGCCGCATTTGCATTCAAATTCGGGCATGAGATCGTCGTAGAATGTTCCGTAATCGATGGTGATCTCTTCGTCAGGCGAAATGTCCCGCAACGCGACGACGTCCAGGCCGGCAAACGCCGTATTGGGATCGCAGGAATGGTTCTGCGGCGCCCAGTGGGCCGGGTTCTTGTTCCAGAGAATGTAAGCGCTGTCGCCCACCGGATACGCGAAGCGGCGGAACACTTCCCGGGCCGCGGCGTCCCAGGCGCGTTCCACATGGCGCCAGGTCGCGAGGCGTTGCGGGCGTTCTTCGCCGGCGAACACAATTTCCCCGCGAGCGATCTTCCGGGACGCGAAGGTTCCGTACCCGTTTTTCCCGCGACGGACGCCGTACGGTTTCTGCCTTCCGGCATGCCGCGCCAAAGCTTCCTCGATAATTCGGCTCAAGAATCCGGCCTGCCCCAGGCCGTCATGCTGCAAAATGTAATCGGCGGATCCCTGGTAGCCTTCGGGGTAAAAAACCGAGCACGCAAAATTCACCTCCAGGAAATGAAGCGTGTTGCCCTTGGAAAGCCGGAAATCCATTCGGGCATAACCTTCGCCGGAGAAGCCTCGAAAAACCCGGCGCGCCGCCTCCCGGAGCCGCTCTGCCAGTTCGCTCTCCGCGCAGGGAATGTTGCATTCGGGATGATACTGCTTCACCTTCATCTCGTAAGTCTTGAAGCGTTCGCCGGGAGGAAAAACGAATTCCAGCGGCCGAAGCGCCAGCGGCCGTTGCGCCGGATCCGAATCGGCGCAAACCAGGACCGTGAATTCCCGGCCCTCGACGAACTCTTCGATCAAGGCGGCTCCGTACTCCTCGATCAACGCCCCGGCCTTGTGCTTCAACTCGTGCACGTTCTGGACGAGCGAGTCCTGGTCGATGCCGATGCTGTCCCCTGCGCAATCGGGTTTGACGAACAACGGGAATTGGAGAACCGAACACGCGGCGGCGATATCCTGGTCGGTCTCCACCAACCAGTAGGCCGGCGTGGCGACCCCTTCCGACTCGGCCACGAGTTTCATGAGGTGCTTGGGCGGATCGTAAAGGTCGGGAGTTGGCCCGGTGTAAGGGAGGTCGAAGTGTTCCAACGCGAGGATGACATCGAGCGAAGGGACATCGGAGTCCAGGTAGCCTTCGCAGAGATTCACATACACGTCGAAGTGCTGCTTTCGGAGTTCCCGAATTTGGCGAAAGGTGGACGCCTTGTTGAGAAAGGCATGATGGAACTCATGGTCGGGAAGCAAGCGGGAGAGATTTCGGCGCGGATCATAATGCCGGTAATCGCACGACGATCCGTGGTAGGACGGTTGAAGCACGCAAATCTTCATCGCCAGCGGTCAAACGCGTCTCTCAGAATCATCGAAACGACTTCAACCATGCTCGAACCGCTCAGCCGGAGAATAGCGCCGATCGACGTTTCTTCGTCGCCAGTCAGTTCGCAGTTGGAGTTGACTTCCAGCACGTAAAGTTCGCCCGTCCGTTTATCCATCCGAATATCAACCCGCGCGTAGCCGGTTCCGCCAACCGCATGATAAGCACGAAGAGCGATCTTGGCCAGCCTCTCTTGCAGACGGGAAGCCGCCAGCGTGTGACGCACGAAAGGCTCGCCCGCGGGCAGCGAGGATTCTTCCTTGAGTTCGTTCCAGTACCGTTCGCGGCTCAGAAAGCGTTCGTGCGCGGGCAAGGCGGTGTGGAAAACGCGTTCGACAGCGGGAAAGGCGCGCACCTGCTCAGGCCGAGATCGTTCGGCCACGAGAAAGACCGTGAATTCCGGTCCGTCCACAAACCGCTCCGCGAAAGCCTTCGGAGCAAAGTCCCATTCGCTTTCTTCCTCTTGAATCAGGCGGCGAACGCGAGCACTCGCGGACTCGGGGTCGTGGACGACGGACCGGAGGCTGATGCCCGCGCTGGCGGCCGAGACGTCCGGTTTGACGATGGCCGGAAATCCAACCTCTTCCTTCAACCGTGCCACGTCCTCGGGCCGATCCTCAATCGCTGCAAAGAGCGGGGTCGGAACACCGGCCTTCACAAGACGTTCCTTCATGCGCAGCTTGGATGTCGTGACCTCGTAAAAATTGACCGAAGCACCGGTGAAACGCAGGCGGGCATCCTCCAACTTCCTGACCACAGAGAGTCCAGGGTATCCATGCACCTCATCGCCGTCGCACAGATTGAGTACGGCGGCGCCATGGCCGGGAGAGTTCCGCGCGTCCTCAATGGCGCGGTCGAGAGTGATTCGGGAGATCGGCACCCATTTCCATTCCAGGTTCAGGCGCTCGAACCAGGACTTCACTTCGGCGCGGTACGAGGGCGTGTCATATTCCGGGCTTTCCAGGCGCCCCTGGCGGATCGTGTAAGGAACGAATACGTGGACCTGTGGCTTCCAGTCAGCGAAGTCGGAGGCGCGCATCTCGTCGGTGCGCTAACCGCAGCATGGGGTCATTTGGGGCGTCAAGAGCAAAGATCGGCCTGCGATACGGCATCCGAACATTGTGGCTATTCACGAGGTTGGCATTCACCAGGACCAGCACTGCCTGGTGATGGATTACGTGGATACGGATGGGACTCAGATAAGGCTTCGAATTTCCAAGCTGATTCAAGCAATGAATGCTCGCGCAACTGCAATTTGTCCCGGAGGGACTTCTGAGAATAGCCCAGTGTTTCAACACTGGGTTAGCGGAGTCGGAGCGTCGAGTCCCGGAGGGACGGCTGAACGCGGCTGTTGTGGTTAAATGGGTCAGCCATCCCTCCGGGACAACGACAACACGTTTTCGCTGGAAATCACCGGAACGCTGAAACCTGTCCAGTAAAGTTTTGCGCCTTATCTAAGCGCCATTCGGGACGGATGGGCTTCCCAAGCCCGCCATCTGTTTCCCCAGAAAGGATGTTCGCTTCGAGCTGGGGAATCAACAAGTGCCCAGCCAAAACGTGCGCCGACTTTCCTCTTCC
>Ga0233424_10000757_pt1 | contig 36310 bp, 31 predicted proteins | sample Watercolumn_Towu_FD_181011 | JGI IMG/M metagenome (GOLD analysis project Ga0233424, IMG submission 181011) | Freshwater microbial communities from Lake Towuti, South Sulawesi, Indonesia - Watercolumn_Towuti2014_125_MG | ecosystem: Environmental > Aquatic > Freshwater > Lake | place: Indonesia...
GATTTCTTTCGCGCATTGCGCCCATGAACCGCGACCCGCATGTAGTCCCGGCTTTAGCCGGTCGGCAGCGCCGGAGCCGCCTAAAGGCGGGACTACAAACCACGCCGGTTCATGGGCAGAATTGCTGGGTTCGGGGTTCAGGCGATTGACTTGCCCGGAACGGCCCGATAACGTTTTCCCAAGAAAGTCACAATAATGCTGGAAGCCATTGAAAAGCTGCTCGTCCTCCAGGATCGCGACCGCCAGATCCTCCGGGTCCGGACTGAACTAAACAGCCTGGAGCCGGAACGCCAGGCGTTGCAGACGCGGGCGGCTGCCGCGCAAACCGCGTTGGAAGCCGTGAAGCTGAAAGTGAAGCAAATCGAATCGGAACGCAAACGGCTCGAACTGGAGGTCGAAGGCAAGAAGCAGCAAATCGAGAAGTACTCCCTGCAGCAATTTCAAACCAAGAAAAACGACGAATACCGTGCCCTCGCGCACGAGATCGACACCTGCAAGTCCGCGATCTTCGAGCTGGAGAACCAGCAACTGGAATTGATGGAGCAAGGCGAGCAGGCGCAAAAGGAGGTCGCCGCTTCCGCCCAGGCCGCCAGCGAAATGAAGAAACTCGTCGAAGGAAAGTTGGCCGAACTGTCCGCGCGTGAGGAAAATCTGAAGAAGCAGCTCGCGGAATTGGAAGCGAATTACGACGATCTGGTGGGCGGCGTTGAGGCGGGGGTACTGGCGCGTTACCAGCGCCTTCGCAAACAACGGGGCGAACGAACCGTTGTGGGCATCGAGCACAGCGTCTGCGGCGGTTGCCACATGAAGCTGCCGACACACATCGTGATTTCCTGCCAGGGCCAACAGGAGTTGGTCACCTGCCCGAACTGCGGCCGGATCCTGTATTACGCGCGGCACATGGATTTGGCCGTGGCGGAGTAGGGTGACTGGAGATACGAATGGAGCGCCGCAATGGCGTGTCCGAACTCTGCATAGGGACCACCGATCAACGGACGGCCCGAAGCAACCGGCGCGGATCGACGGGGAAGACCACCGATGTCAATTCAGCCTCCGCACAAGCGGCGCCCAGCGACGACTGTGGGAGAAATGACCAGCGTATAGCCTTTGCCCTGGCAGGCTTGACGGAAGTCGTGGGCGAAGTCCTTCCAGTCGGCGAGATCAAACAGAACGTTTGTGTCCAACGACAGTCGCTTCCGGGATCTGGCTTCCATAAATCATCACCATCCCGCGTCGGAAATACTCCTCCCGCTGCGCGTCCGTCATCTTGTTCGCCTTTTGTCGGCCTCGCGCACTTACCTGGCTCCCATAGGTCACGAGCGGGTACTCCTTGGGAGGCTTCGCCGGTTTCGACTTCTTCCTGGTCATGATGCAAGTGTCCCCTGTCCAATCGGCCCAGTCGAGAGCTTGCGGAGCATGGCAGCAATTCTGCCCATGAACCGGCGTGGTTTGTAGTCCCGCCTTTAGGCGGCTCCGGCGCTGTCGACCGGCTAAAGCCGGGACTACATGCGGGTCGCAGTTCATGGGCGCAATGCCGAAAGAAATCTAGGCGGTCTCATTTTGACTCGGAGCGCGCCCATCCTGGGCGCAGCGCGCAGAGAAATCCAAACGCGGCAGGCTATTCCGCGCTGTTTTCGCTTTCCGGGGCTGCTGCGGCCTGGAAGGCCGCGCTCCGCGCACGCCAAAATGAGAATTGCTGGAGCATGGGGGTGGGACATCAGCCATCAAACACTTCCTGCTTCGATGCCTTGTCCGCTCCCGCAAAACTCTCCGCCAGTGCGACCGCTTTCAACATGGCTTTGGATTTGTTCACGGTTTCCTGAAACTCGGCTTCAGGGGTGGAATCGTTGACCCAACCGCCACCCGCCTGCACGTAGGCCTTGCCGTCCTTGATCAGCGCGGTCCGAATCGTGATGCAGCAATCGAGGTTGCCGTTGAAGGAGAAATAGCCGACGCAGCCGCCGTACGGGCCGCGCGTGGTTTGTTCGAGTTCTGAAATGATTTGCATCGCCCGGATTTTTGGCGCGCCGCTCAACGTCCCCGCGGGAAAGGTCGCGCGCATGAGATCGAAGGGCGTTCGGTCCGGGGACAAGCGTCCTTCGACTTGCGACACGATGTGCATCACGTGGCTGTAACGCTCGATGATCATCAGGTCTTTGACTTGCACGGAGCCATAGTCGCACACGCGCCCGATGTCATTCCGTGCGAGATCCACGAGCATGACGTGTTCGGCGCGCTCCTTCGGGTCGCCCAGCAAGTCTTTTTCATTGGCTGAATCCTGTTCCGGCGTGCGTCCGCGCGGACGCGTGCCGGCGATGGGCCGGATTTCAACCTTCCGATCCTCGCATCGCACATGAATTTCGGGCGAAGCGCCCACGAGGCTGAACCCATCCAGTTCCAGAAGGAACATGTATGGCGAAGGATTGATTGAGCGCGCGGCCCGGTAAATGTCCAGCGGCGCGGCCTTGACCGGCGTCGAGAAGCGCTGCGAACCCACCACCTGGATGATGTCGCCGGACGCGATGTATTCCTTGGCCTTGAGCACATTGGCCAGAAGCTTGTCCTTCGCCACATTCGATTGGAAAGGAACGGACGGGACCTCCTGCGGCAGAGAAACCGGGACGTGCTCGGTGGGCTGTTCCAAAAGCGAAACGATGCGTTCGATCTCGGCCACGGCGTTCTCGTAGGCTTCGGCGGGTTTGGTGCAATCGTCGAGCATCGCATTCACCAAGACCGTCAGCGTCTGGGCCACGCGGTCGAAGATCAGGAGCTCGTCTGCCACGAGAAAATACAACGTCGGCGTCTGCAATTCGTCCTGCGGCGGCCGTGGAACGACGGGTTCGACGTCATGAATGAACTCGTAGCCAATGAAACCCACGGCGCCGCCCGTGAAACGCGGGAGCGAAGGCAAAGTCACGGGCCGATATTTCTTTAGCACCCGGTCCACGACCTCCAGGCCGTCCTTCACGCACTGCGAACAATCCGCGTTGGGTTCGCGCGGAATGACGAATTTCTCGGCCAGTTTTCCGTTCTCGAAGTATTCGATCCTGGCGCCGGTTTGGCGGATGACGGCGACAGGATTGCACCCGACAAAAGAGTAGCGCCCCAGGTGTTCGCCGCCTTCGACGGATTCGAACAAGAAGGATTCTCCCTGGCCGCGAATCTTGCGGTAAGCCGAAAGCGGAGTTTCAAAGTCCGCCAGCAACCGCCGCGTCACGGGAATGAGATTCCCTTGCCTCGCGAGCTGCTCGAATTCGTTCAGAGTCGGAGCGTACATGAGTTGTTAATTCTTCGATCGACGAAGGCGCGTCAGAGAAAGCAGGGTGAACACCAGCACCGCGACGGCATACGTGATGATCCCGGTGCCGACACCGAATGGGATCAAGCGCCAATCGCTGAAATACATCAGCGTACCGCCGACGCTCCCGATCAAAATCGTCTGCGAGATGAGGCAAAACAGATATAAGCCCAGGCCGACCTCGCTGAGACGCTGGCGAATCCAGCAACGGTATTCGTCTTCCCCCAGCAAGCGCATCAACCAGGCCGACTGAAAATTGCGCGCCGCCACGAGCAAGCTGCTGGTGATGATGATCACCGCGGGCAGCGGCCAGAGCGCGAACAGAAAACAAAGCACCAGGTTCAAGCCGATGCTCGCTCTCCAGCCGAGTTTCCGGGCGATGGGGTTGGCTTCGAGCTTGAGCGTGGGTGACGCAATCCACGTGCTCAGGAAATCCATGCCGCGCGCGAACAAGAGAAAGGAGAGGACCAGTCCATAGGCCGGGCTGCCAAAGGGGATCAGTTCGTGCATCACTTCTTGCCGTAGATTTGGTCTGGGCTGGCCAGGCGCGGCTCGGTCACTTTGGATGCGGGGCCGCCTCCGTCCACCGAGCGGAAGAAACAAGAGTGATAGCCTTCGTGGCACGCGGCGCCGATTTGCTCCACTTGAATCAGCAGCGTGTCGCCATCGCAATCGAAAGAAATCTGTTTGACCGTCTGCGTGTGCCCGCTCGTCTCGCCCTTTATCCAGAATTTCTGCCGGGAGCGGCTCCAGAAATGGGTTTTGCCCGTGGTGACGGTCTTTTCGATGGCCGCGCGGTTCATCCAGGCCATCATCAGCACCCGGCCGCTCGCTTGTTCCTGGATAATCGCCGGGATCAACCCGTCCGAATTGAACTTCAGTTCGTCGTAAAAACTCATAAGGCATTCGATCAATGGACGGGAAAGTAACCGCATCAGGCCCAAGAATGCAAACGCGTGGTTTTAGAATTGGTCCGGCCGACCGTTCCTGTTCGTAGGCCCGGCTTCAGCCGGTTTTTCCCGCCGGAACAGCAAGCGGGCGCAGAGAGCCGCAGGCTCTCGGAGTATGAGTCCTTCACAATCGCACCGGAATGTTCTTCTGCGCCAGGAATCGCTTCACGTCTCCGACCGTCAGTTCTCCAAAATGAAAGATGCTCGCCGCCAGCACCGCGTCCGCTTTGCCTTCCAGCAACACCGCGGCCATGTGTTCGCACGTTCCGGCGCCCCCGCTCGCCACCACCGGGACACCGACCAATTCGCTGACGCGACGCGTGATTTCCAGATCGAATCCCGCCTTCGTGCCATCCGCGTCGATGCTGTTGAGAACAATTTCCCCCGCGCCAAGACCGACCGCGCGCGTGGCCCACTCCACGGTTTCCAGCCCCGTGGGCTTGCGTCCTCCATGCGAGAAGACTTCCCATCGCTCGGGGGCGACGCGTTTGGCATCGATGGAAACGACGATGCACTGGCTGCCAAATTTCTCGGCGCCTTCATGGATGAGGCCCGGGTTGGCGAGGGCAGAGGAATTGATGCTGACCTTGTCCGCGCCCGCTTTGAGCATCGATTGCATGTCCGCGACTGTCCGGATGCCGCCCCCCACGGTCAACGGCATGAAGCAGCGCTGCGCCACGCGCTCGATGACATCGACCATCGTCGCCCGGCCATGCGCGCTGGCCGTGATGTCGAAAAAGACCATTTCATCCGCGCCCTGGTCGTTGTAGCGAATGGCCAACTCGACCGGATCGCCGACGTTTCGCAACTCTCCGGCCTCGGCTTTGCCGAACTGGATCCCGCGGGTAACTTGTCCGGCGTGGACATCCAGGCAAGGAATGACGCGTTTGGCGAGCATGGCCAGTGGAGCACCGCTCATTCGTTACCCCTAAGGCAGCTCCCGGATGCGAATCTCTTTGAACTCGATCGGTGCGCCTTCGGATTCCAGGCAGAGATAACCGGTCGCCGGCTTGATATTCGTGCCGCCGGATACTTCCTCGCCGTTGACCCACAAACGAATTTCGCCATTGACCGCGCGGACGTAGTAATGGTTCCACTCGCCTACCCCCTTGCTCAGGTTCTTCCGGGGAAAACTCCGCTGCCCGTTCGGGGACACCGGCGGAAACGGCTCCATCGTGGTTGAGCCGGTCGGAAAGACGTCGCCGTTGGTCGTGAACCAGTCCGCCTTCCGGTTGCCGGATTTTTCGTATTGCTCCTTGTAGCCGTGATCCAGGACCTGCACCTCGATGCCGGTCGGCAGCCGCCCTTTGCTTTGGCCTTCGGCCAGCGACTGGATCGATTCGGGCGTGGCCCAGACGAAAATCCCGGAATTGCCCCCGGCGCGCAAGTGGCGCCATTGCGCGACCAACTCGAAATTCGTGTGAAGCTTCTTGGTTCGGATCACGCCGATCGGTTTGCCCGTGCAACGGATGAGTCCGTTCGTCCAGCTCCAGGTGTCCGGGTCGCAATTGACGTTGACGAAATGCTCCTTAGTCAGCCCGTACCACCCCGGCCCGGTGCCGTCGAGGAAGGCCTTCGGCTGCGCGCCGGATTGCTGCGCTTGAGCCGAAATCGTGGCGGCGAGCATGAGGCAGCCAATCACAGCGTGGAAAAAACGAGAGGTGAATGGAGTGTGCATATGATTGTGTATGACGGATGAAACTTAGCCAAGACCGCCCCTCGCGTCCTCAAAAAAGAATTCTCTCCCTCTGCACGCTGCAAGTCGCGCAGAAACGCCCGCGCAAAGCCCCGTCCCGTGAATCCAAAACGGCGCGGCGCAAGCTCCGAAACTGAAACCGGCGAATCCCCGGCGCGCTATTGGCCTTGCCCGTCGGCCCCCGTGCCGTCGAGGTCGATGAGGATGTCGCGCGGCTCGGCGCCCTTGCTCGGGCCGACGATGCCGCGATTCTCCAGCTCGTCCATGATGCGCGCGGCCCGCGTGTACCCGAGCCGCAACCGGCGCTGCAACAGCGACACGCTGGCTTTCTGCTCGCTGCGGATGACCTCGATGCATTGCTGGATGAGGTCTTCGTCCTCATCGCAACCTTCGGCTTCATCGAGGCTGCTTACAGGTTTGGAAAGTTGCTCGTGGATTTCCACTTCGTAACTTGGCTTCCCTTGCTTGGCGATGAAATCGACGATGTGCTGAATTTCGTGATCGGTGATGAGGGCGCCTTGAGCGCGCGTCAGCTTCGCGGAGCCTGGCGGCAAGTAAAGCATGTCGCCTTTGCCCAGAAGTTTGTCCGCCCCCATCGCATCGAGAATCGTGCGCGAATCAACCTTGGCCGCGACTTGAAACGCGATGCGGGCGGGGATGTTCGCCTTGATGACGCCGGTGATCACATCGACGCTGGGCCGTTGCGTCGCCACGATGCAATGGATGCCGGCGGCGCGCGCCATTTGCGTGATGCGCGCGATGGCCATTTCGACGTCCGCCGGCGCGACCAGCATCAAGTCCGCCAGCTCGTCGATGATCACGACGATATAACTGAGCTTCTCCGGGATGACGATGTCTTCTTCGCGCGGCACGACGATTTCCTCATCGACCTCGACGGCGAAGCCTTCCGCGCCTGCTTCAACTTTTTCTTTGCGAACGGTCAAAGGCAGCTCCGGTTCGGGCGGGGGGATGGGCTTGTTCTTCGGGCGTTCGTTGAACGATTTGATGTTGCGCACGCCGACGCGCGCAAAAATCTGGTATCGCTTCTCCATCTCGTTCACGACCCAGCGCAGCGCCAGGATCACCTTCTTCGGATCGGTCACCACGGGCACGACCAGATGCGGGAGGGCGTTGTATTGCTGAAGCTCGACGACTTTCGGGTCGATCATCACGAAGCGCAATTGATCCGGCGAAAACCGATAAAGCAGCGACGCGATGATGGCGTTGATGCAAACGGATTTCCCGGAGCCCGTGCTGCCCGCGATGAGCAAATGGGGCATTTCCGAAAGGTCCGTGACGATGGGATGGCCATATACGTCTTTGCCCAACGCCAGCGGCACGCGCGCCTTGGTCTTCTGCCACTCCTCCGACTCCAGGAGGTCGCGCATGATGACCTTGGTCTTGATCGCGTTGGGCACTTCGACGCCGACGGAGCTTTTGCCCGGAACCGGCGCCAGAATGTGAATGCGCTCGGCTTTGAGCGCGGCGGCGATGTTGTTGCTCAGGGCCGTGATGCGCTCCAGGCGCACGCCGGGCGCGGGATGCAACTCGTAACGCGTGATGGTCGGGCCTTTGGTGATGTCGCCCAGCGAAACTTCGATGTCGAATTGCGCGAGCGTGTTCTGCATGAGCTTCGCGTTCGCCATGAGTTCTTCCTTAGACTCGGTCGGCTTGACCGTGGTGTCCGGCTCGTTCAACAGGTGGATCGGAGGCAACTGGTAATTGCCGATCATGGGCGCGGAGGCGACGGCGATGGCTTTGGATTTCTTCGGCTTGGGTTTGGCGGCGCCTGACAAATCATTGATCTGTGGCGCGGGCGAAGGGCCATCGGCGCTCTGTTTCGTTGATGATTCGGCGGGCGGTTCCTTCGCGACGGGAGCTCTGGATGCGGCTGGCTTGCCCAGAACATCGGCGGCCGTGGCGGCGGCGATTTCTTTGGCCGTGATCACTTCGCCTTCTTCCAGCGGAGGCTCGACGATTCGTTCGGGTTCGGGCGGCGCGGGCTTGCGCGCTTTGGTTTGCGGCTGCGGGACGCTGAGATCGCGCACGGTCGGCTCCGGGACCGGCTGGAGATCGGCGCCCAGCCCTGACGGGCCGGCTTGGTCTTCGAGTTTCTTGGCCTGTTTCTGCAACTCACGGGCGCGCTGCTCCAACGCCCTTTCCTCCGCGCCAAATGGATCGCCAGCCGCGAGCGCAGGGGCGCGTCGTTCCCAAAGGTCGCGCAGCCACTCGCCAAGTTGCAGATTGGTCAGGTAAAGCAGGCTGATCAAATAGAGCGTGGAAAACACAATGGTCGCGCCGACCGTCCCGAAGTGGCGAAAGATCAGTTCGTTCATCGCCCATCCGATCAAGCCGCCGGCGCTGCCTGCGTCCTGGACGATCTTCAAGTCGAGTGCCTTGACCAGTGCTTGCGAATGCACGGCCAGCACCCCCATGAACGCGACGAGCAGCAACACGGCCCACACGATGCGGTGCCGTAAATACGCCAGGAAATTGATGAAACTGGTCAATCCGAACCCCAGGAACAGCACGGGCAACAGGTAAGCCGCCGCGCCGAACACCCAAAAGCATCCGTAAGCCAGATATGCGCCCACGGATCCAACCCAGTTGTGCTTGTACTCATTGGGGGAGCTGGTGTAGAACGCCAGATCATTGCGGTCGTGGGAGAAGAGCGCGACACTTAGCAAAGCCGCGAAGGCCAGCAGGATAATGCCGACCACGTCGCTGAAGCCTTGCGGCTCGCGAGTCTCGATTTTTGCAGTGCGCGCCACCTTGACAGCCTAAGAGAAGCCGCCCAATTGACAACGAAATTTGAGATTTGTGACGGATCGGCAGTGTATCCACGATTTGGCGGTAACGCTGGCTTTCAAGCCGGCAAGTTGCGAGGTCGCTAAACCTCGCGGTCCCCAAGGCCAGAGAGCATGTATCTGTTTAGCGTGGCTTCAAGATTCCGGGCGCTCCGATCCCTTCTCCCGCCCCTTTCCCCTCACCCTATCCCTCTCCCCAAGCAGAGGGAATTCAGTCCAGACCCTTCGCTTAGGTTTGGCTACCGCCGGCCCGCGGCCTTGATCAGATCAGTCGCCCAGACCGCGTCTTCGGGCGACAACGGCGGCTCAGGGTCAACGGCGTAATCCGTCCGGTCGAAACGTCCGACACCATAAACGCGCTCGACGAGCGGTTGCAGAGCAAGATTCACGCGGGCTTCGCCTTCGCGCAGGGGGATCGGAATGGCTGGAAGCGGTTGACGCAACGGCAGCGGATAGAGTTCCCGCCGTCCCTTCAACCAGCCGGGGCTGATGCACACGAGAAAGTCAGACCGGAGCCGCGTCGGAATTTCCGCTGAAGGCAACGCCAGCACGCGTCGTCCGGAGCGCACCAGGTCGATCTCGACAAGGCTGGCATCGGAAGACAAAACCTCCTCCTGCTTTTGAAAATACTTCTCCTGGCCGACGCCGCCGCATTTGTTGGCTGGGCTGAGAAATTCGATGACGGTGATGACTTTGCCCCCGCGGCTCTCCCGAATCTCGATGTAGCCTTCGGTGATCGGGTCGAAGGAAAGATCGAACACGACCGGTTCGGCGACAACCGAGCTTCCATTGTCCTCTCGGAGAGCATCCGGCGCCGTCCAACTCGAATGAGTGGCGACATGGACATCCGGAACGAGGCGGCGAATGCGGTCGGATTCCTTTTCGATGTAAACACGCTCTTCCATGCGCGCGACGAGTTCGGCTGGCAAGCCTGGCTGAAGCGCTTCGCGCGCGTAAGCGACGAGGCTCTGGTGAACGTCTCCCCAGTGCATTTCGAGGTATGGGTCCATCCCCGGAAACGGACTTTTCATGGCGGGAGTATAGAAGGCCGGGCCGCGTTGGTCGAGTCAGATGCGTGGATGATGGATTCCTGGATGATTGGATTAGCCCGGATATTTCACACTCCTTCACGGGGAGCGCACGCGCCTCGCGTGCTGCTTGCGGCGCCTCGCCGCAATCTGGCACCTGGGATTTGAAACACTTTGAGGGGTTGGCCGACGCCGGACCCATCGGCGAGGCGCCGACGGGGACACGCGAGGGCGCGTGTGCTCCCCAGGGAGTGTGAAATATCCGGATTAGTGGATGGATGGCTCAATCCATTGATGGCGGCCACGCCGCATTCCTAAACAACTGCTCCGCGAGGCAATAATCCTCCTATTCAGCCAGCCAGGTTGTGCGAGCTTGGCTTTCCGTGGCTGCTCTGTGATTGTGCCCGCCGTGAGCGACGTGACGCGCATCCTCGACCGCGTGCAGCAGGGCGATCCCAAAGCCGGGGAGGAATTGTTGCCGCTGGTTTATGAGGAACTGAGAAAGTTGGCTGCAATTCGGATGGCGAACGAACCGGCGGGACAAACGCTTCAGGCCACGGCGTTGGTTCACGAAGCGTGGTTGCGCCTCGCGGGACCCAAGGCAGAAGTCTGGCACAACCGGTATCATTTCTTTGCGGCTGCCGCCGAGGCCATGCGGCGGATTCTCATCGATAACGCGCGCCGAAAGCATCGCCCGAAGCACGGCCACGGCTGGCAGCGCGTGGACCTGGACCACGTGAACGTCGCAATCCAGACCGATGACGAAACGTTGCTGCTCGTGAACGAAGCGTTGACGCGTCTGGAACACGAAGACCCGCAAAAGGCGGCACTGGTCAAGTTGCGGTATTTCGCCGGGATGACGATTCCCGAAGCGGGCCAGGCGCTGGGCCTTTCCGAATCGACGGCCAAACGCATCTGGACTTACTCCCGCGCGTTTCTCCTGCGAGAGATCAAGCGCCTGCAAGCTGCTGGCGGAGGCTCATCTTAGCGGGGAGCGCACGCGCCTCGCGTGCCGTGGTCGGCACCCTCGCCGACCACATCGACCCCTCCGGTGGAGTCGCCGTTCAGTGACAGTTTTATCTGAACCGTTTTTTCCCCGAAACTCGCACTTAGGAATGAAGGCCGAGAAAGAACCTTACGTGTTATGGACAAGATCACCGCTGAAAAAATATTCGAGATCGCGATCAAACTTCCCACCGCACAGGAGCGAGCAGCCTATGTGCGCGGCGCCTGCGGCGAAGATCAGGCCCTCCGCCAGCAGATCGAATCGCTCATCCAGGCGCACGAGGACGTCGGCGGGTTCATGCCGACCGATCCCGGCGAGACCGTGATCACAATCCCCGACCGACCCTTGGCCGAAGGCGAAGGGACCTGCATTGGACGCTACAAACTGCTGCAAAGAATCGGCGAAGGAGGCATGGGCGTCATCTACATGGCGGAACAGACCGAACCGGTCTCGAGCAAGGTGGCCCTCAAAATCATCAAGCTGGGCATGGACACCCGGAGCGTCATCGCCCGCTTCGAGGCCGAGCGGCAGGCCCTGGCCATGATGGACCATCCGAATATCGCCAAAGTCCTGGATGCTGGCGCGACCGAAACCGGCCGGCCTTACTTCGTCATGGAACTGGTCAAGGGCGTGCCCATCACCCAGTATTGCGATAAGAACCACCTTCCCACCGCCGAGCGGCTGGAACTGTTCATGGCCGTGTGTCGCGCCATCCATCACGCCCACCAGAAAGGGGTGATCCATCGGGACATCAAACCTTCCAACATCCTGGTGACACTGCACGACGGCAAACCGGTCCCCAAAGTGATTGGTTTTGGCATCGCCAAGGCCACCAACCAGAAGCTCACGGAAAAAACCCTCTTCACCCACTTCGCCCTGATGATCGGGACGCCCGCCTGCATGAGTCCGGAGCAGGCGGAGATGAGCGGCCTGGACGTGGACACCCGCACCGATGTGTATTCGCTGGGCGTCCTGCTCTACGAACTGCTGACCGGCACGACGCCGTTCCCCGAAAAGGAATTGTTGAGCAAAGGATTCGGCGAGATGCAGCGCATCATTGCCGAGCAGGAACCAGTGCGGCCGTCGTTGCGCGTGAGCACGCTCCAAGGCGAGCAACAAACAATCGTCTCAAAGAACCGGAGCACCCAACTGCTGGCCCAGCAGCGGCAGATCAAAGGAGACCTTGACTGGATCGTCATGAAGGCGTTGAAGAAGGACCGCACGCATCGCTATGACACACCGAACAGTCTGGCGGCTGACATTGAACGTCACCTCGGCGACGAGCCGGTTCTGGCCGCGCAGCCGACCGTGCCCTACCAATTGGGCAAGCTGTATCGCCGGCACAAAGTGGCTCTGGCCGCCGCCGCCTGCTTCGTGGTGTTGCTGACCGTGAGCGCGTGCGTCTCCACCGCTCAAGCCATCAAGAACAAATCACTATTCACCGCTGCAGAAGAGGCGCGGCTCAAAGCGATGAACGCGACGGAGCGCGAATCCGAACTCCGGCGCATCGCCGAAACTGAACGCGATCGCAGTGAGCGCCTGCTCTATGTCGCCGACATGCACCCAGCGAAAAGGGCCTGGGACGATGCCAGCGTGGGCCGGGCGGTTGAGCTTCTCGACCTGCACCGTCCTCGACTCGGCCACCCGGACTTGCGGAACTTCGAGTGGTTTTATCTGGATGGCCTGTGTCACCGTGATTTGTTCACGTTGAAGGGGCACACTGACGTGGTCTGGGGTGTGGCGTTTAGTCCGGACGGGAAGCAGGTGGCATCGGCAAGCGGGGATAATACTGTGAAAGTATGGGACGCCACGACCGGTCAGGAGAAGCTTACCTTCAGAGGGCACACCAACCCAGTGGACAGCGTGGCGTTCAGCCCGGACGGACAACGGCTGGCGTCGTCCAGCCGGGATGGGATGGTGAAGGTGTGGGACGCCACGACTGCTCAGGAAATACTCACATTCAAAGCGCACAGCGATTGGGTGTTAGGAGTGGCGTTCAGCCCGGACGGCAAACGCCTGGCATCGACAGGCGACGATCAGACGGTCCGAGTGTGGGACACTGCGACCGGTCAGGAGTTGCTGACGTTGAAAGGGCACAAAGACCGGGTCTGGAGAGTGGCGTTTAGCCCGGACGGAAATCGATTGGCTTCGGCAAGCAAGGATCAGACGGTGAAGCTGTGGGATGCCACGCCCCGCTCGCCAGAAAACACTCCAACCGCGAAAGCGCGGTGATGATTCGAATGCCTTCGAGACGTGCATCGACAACGCGGCAGCGTCTTGGAACGCGGTGACGAAGTTCGCGTAGTCACCGCTTTGGCTTCGGCTGCCCGAACGCCCTGGCCATGCCCAAACGGCTCGCATTCTCCCCGAATCCGAAAGCGGCGACTCCGCAGACTCCGTCGCCGCAGTCCAAAACCTGGCAGAGCTTCGAGCCGTTAACGCCGGTTCGCCAGTCGCCTCCACTACGCAGGCGGAACAATCACTGGAATCAGCTCGCGCCCGTTTCGCCGATAAACCGCGAAGTCGGCGGGATCCAGAGTGACCACGCGGCTATCGCGCATCAGCTCCGTCATGCGCAGGATGCAGGCGTCGGCGAGGTCCATCTCGCGGTCGCGGTACTTCTTGAGCAACGACAACACCGCGGCCGTTTGATCCGATAGGCTGAAGGCGAGGAGGATTTCGGCCGCGTGAATCATCTCCACGATCGCCGACGCCTGACCGGTCATGGCGGCGGCCTCGGCGATCGCTTCCGGGCAAGAGTAGAAGGGCGGTCCGAGACGTTCGAGAGTTTCGCAAGCCCAGCGATGGTATTCGTCTCGATCATTCAGCGCGGCGATGAGCGAGCCAGCGTCGAGGATGTTCTTCACTTCCTCTTCTTGTTCCAGTCCCGGCGATAGGATTTATTCGTGCTCTGATCGGAAGGTCCGCGCACCACGCCGAAGTGCCGATGCATCACGGCAAGTTTGCCACCCTGGCGCAGGCGAGATTCCAAGGCTTGCCGCGCAATTTCGCCTTTGGGCAGGCCGGTGCGGGAAGACTCCGCTTGCAAAGCATGAGCCAGGTTCTCACCCAATCGGATAGTCAACGTCTCATTCATCGCGGGCGGGTGTAACACTTCGGAGGCATCGATCCAAGACACGCTCGCGTTGAATGCGTTGAATCCACGTTCCGCGTTGTCCGCGTTGGTAATCCACGTCCAGGTCGAAGTTTCGACCTGGAGCTGCCGCGCGGAGCGGCGTTGGAGTGCATTCGTTCGATCAAGACGCACTCAAGGCGCAGCAAGGTGATCGCTCTTGCGGGGCCGAAGGAAGTGGAGCCGGTCTTCCAGGCCTTTCAGGCGGGCGCCGACGGTTGCCTTTCCAAGGACGATTTGAAGAGCATCTATCGGAGGCTCGGGGTTCATTCGCGCGCGGAAGCGCTGGTCATATTCCTGAGCCGTGAGAGTGCAGTTGAGCCGAAGGACGGCAGTTGAGAAGCCGGAAGCCAGGGAGGGTAACGCTGGAAGGGCATTCTGACGAAGTCTGGGGCGCGGCGTTTAGCCGGGATGGGAAACGACTGGCCTCAGTGAGCGAAGATAAGACCGTCAAGTTCTGGGGCGCGGCGACTGGCCAGGAGACGCTCACGTTGCACGGCCACACCGGACCAGTGTGGGGTGTGGCCTTTAGTGCGGATGGGCAGCGTATTGCAACGGCAAGTGGCGATGAGACCGTGAAGATTTGGGACGTCCGGCCGCGCTCGGACGCTGAGCACCGACTCGAAAACGCGGTGATGACTTTTAATCTTTCGACGGGGCCGAGAACCACACGCCAGCGTCTTGGACTGCGGTGACGAAGCGCAGCGCAGTCACCGCTTTGGCTTTGTTGGTCCGAACGTCTCGGCCCCTCCCGGCCGCCTCGTTTTCTCCCAGCGTCCCAAAGCGGCGACTGCGCAGACTCCGTCGCCACAATCCAGAACCTGCCGTGCCGCATCCCGAGCGTCCATTGACTAACGCGACCCCTTTGGTACGTTGCGGACAACGAATATGGCGAACGAGTCGCTCAGCAAATTGCGCAAGCTGCACGCCGACGCCCAGGCTCTCCTGGAGGCCAAAGAAGACGATGCTCAGGAGACGGATCGCCTGGCGCAGAGTCCGGAATGGACTCGGTTCTGCGTTCGCGTGCATCGAAGTTTTGTGAAGAATCGCGGCCTCGTGCGCGCCGCTGCCCTGGCCTACACGACCGTACTGGCGCTCGTGCCGTTGCTCGCGATTGCGGTCAGCGTTTCGGCGGGGCTCTTGAAACGGGAGGGTGAGGAACCGATTCAAAAACTCATCGATGGTTTTGTCCAATACGTGGCTCCGCATCTGGATTTGAAAACGAAAGCCGATCCTGCGTCGGGCGTTGCGAACAGCCCGGAGGTCGTCAATCGCCAAAGGGTCGTCAATGAGATCACCACTTACATTCAACGTTTCAAGAGCACGACGCTCGGCGCGTCGGGAGTTTTGGCGCTGGTGTTCGTTGCCATCTCGCTCCTGAGCACGGTCGAGGCGACGTTCAACGACATGTGGGGCGTGCGCGAGGGGCGCAGTTGGGTCAGGCGCGTGGTGTTGTATTGGACAGGATTGACGCTGGGGCCGTTGCTGTTTGTGGCGGTCGTGGGCATCACCGGCGCAAGCCAGTTCAAAACCGCCGAATCATGGATTGGTCAAATCGCGATTCTCAGGGACGCGCTTTACGCGTTCTTTCTGCCTTGTTTGGTGCTGGGCGTGAGTCTTTCTCTGCTCTACCTGCTCATGCCGAACGCGAAGGTGGATTGGCGCGCGGCGCTGGTCGGCGGTTTCGCCAGCGCGCTGCTCCTCCAGGGCAACAGCGCGTTCAGCGTGATGTATCTGTCGCGCGTGGTGACGTATCGGGACATCTACGGAACGCTGGCGGCGGTCCCGCTTTTCCTCCTTGGGCTGTATGTGTCGTGGGTGATCGTGCTGCTGGGCGGCCAGGCGGCGTATGTGTTTCAGATGAGGAAAACTCAGGACGCGGATTCGCGCGTGGAAAAAATCAATCAGCGAGGCCGGGAGTTCGCGGCGCTCCGGGTTATGACACTTCTGGGCGAGTCTTTCCAACGCGGCGCGCCGGCCCCAGATGTGGCGAGCATCGGCCGGACTTTGGGAATCCCGGAACGGTTGGTCGAGCAAACCTTGGGGACGCTGGCGCAAAACAAATTGTTGGTCCGCATCTCTGGCGCGCCCGCCAGCTTCAGTCCAGCGCGACCCCTGGAGAACATCACCGCTCAGGACGTTTTGCACGCAATGCGCGTCGGCGCGGGCAACGAACTGGCCGCAGGCGACGGCGCGGGGAGCCGGTTGGTTCAGGAACAGATGGATGCCATTGCGCGCGCCGAGGCCCAGGCCGCCGGTTCCGTCACACTTCGCGATCTGGTGGCGCGGACCGCCACGGATTCGACGGCACCATCCAACCCGTGACAATTCAATAGCGGTGGGGAGCGCACGCGGCTCGCGGGCTGTGTTCGGCGGCTCGCCGAACACTTCAGCAGAGACAGTCCGTGCTCACTTTAAGTGATCGAAAAATGCGCCGAGAAAAGTCGCCGCCGGGCCGGCGGCGACGGCACGCGAGCCGCGTGCGCTCCCCAACCGATTGAATAGATACGGCTAAGCTAAGATCAGCCTGGAGAGGCAACGCCGAGACAATCCAACAGAAGGCAACAAAGGTAACGGAGTCGTCTTCTGTGCCGCAGTTCCGGCAGCCCTATCGACCCGAGGTGCCCGGCAAAAAAAAATCTTCAGGACCGGAGACGACGATCCAGCCTGGCAGGAGCTACTCGCGTTCTGGAACGACCTGTGGCAAGCCGCGGATCATTTCGGTTTCGTGGCGGCCGCCGGTGCGGGCGGAAGCCTGCACGACTGCCAGGCAAGAAAACGCCACTGCCCCTTCTCCTCGCGCCAAACCGCAAGGAAACTGAAGATACTATCGCTCTCGCCCGTGGGACTCGTGGTTTTCATGTGAACGCGACCGCTCTCCAAGGCGATGCCGGCGGCCGGAAACGTGAAGATGCGTTCCTCAAACTCAATCAGGTGGTACTTGGTCCGCCCGCTGGCAATGCTCTCCACAAAGGATTTCTTGGTATCCACCAAACCCGACGAATGAGCATAGTGCAGTTCGTCAGAGAAAACCGCCGCGAGCTTCGCGCGATCTGCGGCAAGTGTAGCCGCGACACGCTGGTCGTCTGCGGCCCGCACCGCAGTCAGGCGAGGATCATCTGCAGCTTGGATAATCACGGCCGTGAGAAGGGAAACAATGAGAAGGAAGGTTGGTTTCATGACTCAGGGAGGTTAGGAGCCTTATCGGAAATATGCAACACTCGGAGTGCCCAGGAGTGCGGCTCTGAACCCTGCACCTTCCACGGATCGCGCATTACTGAGGAGTCCACGGGATGGGCGACACGAGTAAGGTTTTTAGCCCCGCCGTTAGGCGCCCCGGACCGGCTAAAGCCGGGACTACGAGCGCCGTGCTGTCGCTTATCCCACGGTCTCCACAGAATGTCGGGAGCGACAGAATGACGGTAGCCGTGGGCTTCAGCCCACGGTTACCAGCCACGGGAATCTGCGGCGCGGCGCGACGCTGGATCGATGGCAACCGGCGGCAGGTCAGGCGTCGCTCTGCGACGAAACCTCGCTTCGTCGTCCACCGTGGGCTTCAGCCGGCTGAAGCCCACGGCTACCCTCTGTCGTCGCTCCGCGACGAAACCGTAAAGCCATGCCACGCAAATTCCGAGGCATTCTTGCCTCGTGGACCGCGAGGTCAGGAGACCTCGCAACTTGCCGGCTTGGAAGCCAGCGTTACCGCCAACTTGTGGTGTTAATTCACGGTTTTCGACTTGAGAATCCTTACGCGTGTATTTCGCGCGCCACTCAAGGCATCGGCCGTTTCGCCGGAAGCGATGCGGAAGGTTCGTCGAGAAAGAGATGGATCGTGCGATGCGTGGGCAAGAGCGGCGCGAGAAATCCTGTTAACTTGCCATAAGCCATGGTCGAGGGTGCGAAGACCATAAGCACAGGCGGGCGCGCGCCTTGTTCACGCTCCTGCATGCGGCGGCTCTCCGCCTCCACGTGACGGCGAAGTTCGGCAGGCTGAGGCGCCGGCGCTTCGGTGAATTCCAGCTCCGAGCGAGAACCTTCCCGTTGCGGCGCTGGCGCGACGAAGACCAACTTGCCGGAGACGCTCCCCTCTTGCTCGGAAACGACCAGTTCGAGCGGATGAAAAATCCGCGCATTGCGGTCGAGAAGATTCCGGTCTGGAGTGAAGGCGCGGTAATGAAGCTGCCCGGCAGGCGGCGGCTCGATTCGGACGCCCCGGTCGGAATCGATCAGCGCGAGAACTCCGGCCATCACTCGCGCATAGCCCAAGCGCAGGCTGTCGTCGAAGCGAATTGTAAGAAAGAAGTCATGCTTTTGCCGGTCCAGAAGCCGCAGTCGATCCAAAAGCGCCGGAAGCGAGGACCGTTCAAGAAGGATGGCGCCGGGTTCTTTCAACTGGACGCGCAGCGTTTCCATGAGTTCGGCGTCCGAAGGAGGCGCGCCCGCGGCATCTCCCGTGGCCGAAACCTCCAGTTCCAGTTCCTGAGCGCGCTTTTGTCCTGGAGGACTGGCGGGTTCGATCGTCAGAGTGAGAAGGCCTTCGTCTTCCAGAATTGCCTCCGGATGGATCACGGTGTTCTGGTAAACGATGTCTTTGGGCGCCCGGTGCGGAACCTGAAGAACAGAATCAGCGGTGTTGAAAAGCGACATGATGGACATCGGCTGAACCGCGTCGGCCGCATAGGTGGGAGCGGCGCCTTCGCGGACGGCCATGCGCCGAGAACCGGTGAACATGAAACGGCCTTCGGGAAGTGCCCGGCCAGTTCGGCGATCCAGCAGAAGCGACTCGACAGGCCGCGGCGGTTGGCCGTCGCGGGAGAGCCGAATCGTGAACGATTCGCCCTTGGGCCAGGAGCGGAGCGAGGCAGGATCGAACGGCTCGCCAGGTTTTGCCCCCAGGAATTCGAGGGCGCGTTGCACGTCGCTCGGTTTGGCGAAGGCGATCAAGAGCGTCTCGTAAGTGTGATCGCTCCGCTCGCTCACCAGCAGAAACTCGCAAGGTTCATTGCGCGCGACCGCGGATCTCTCCACCCAAACTTCGACACGCCGCTGAGCGCGATCCGCGACCAATCCGGGCAAGACGAGGATATCTGGCTGGCCTTTGTGCGCTTGGAGGGCGGAGGCGTACCGGTTCGCCGCGAGAGATTTGTTATGGTCGTGGCTTTTGGGTTTGCTGCCAAAGGGATCCTGCGCCCGAAGCGGCAGCGTGGATACGCAGGACAGCCAGGCCACGAATGCCAGGACAGAGGGACAACGAGAGACGCGAAGATTCATGCTGCAAAAGCAGTTTAACCGAAGCGCGGCGAAGCCGCAGAGGAAGTCGTCAAATCGTTAAAAGGTTAAATCGTTAAATCGTTAAGTCGGCTCAACAGGAGGCAACGGAGATAACAGAGATATTTTTGCCCTTCAAACTCAATTACTGGAGCGGCAGCAGTTCTCAGCAGTTCTGCCCATGAACCGGCGTGGTTTGTAGTCCCGCCTTTAGCCGATCCAGCCGCGGCCGTCGCGCCGCTGGAACGCGAGTTTGTGGAGACGACTCTGCGCGACGCCTGCAACGCAGCGGTCCGGAAGTACGGCGAAAACCCGGACCAATGGCAGGCCCGCGCCTTGGAAGCGGCGCACAACCGAACGGAGGCTTATTACGCGGGGCTGGATGGATTTCCTTCTCTGGACGCGGAACAGGACCTTCCGTTGCCGCGCGCCATTTGTCCTGACGGCGGCACGATCTATTCGCAAACCGGCCAGGCGTACACGCAGTTCGTCCCGTTGGACGCGCCGGACGAAGCCCGCTCGATCCTGCCCCTCGGCGAATCCGAACGTCCGGGCCAGCGGCATCGCAGTTCAACGGCAGCGTTATGGACGGAAGGCAAGGTTCATCCCGCGCCGATTTCCAGAAAAGCTGTCGAACGATACGCGGCCACTCGCAAGACTCTCACGTATCCGAACCGCCTCTGAACACAGAAACGGCAATTCAACCGCAGATGAACGCAGATTGACGCAGATGAAAAGCTCGCCCTCACCCCGGCCCTCCCCCCCAGGGAGAGGGAGTAACTCTTACCGCCCGCGGACTCATCACGGTTGAGCGACCGTTTCCCGGTGCGGGAAAGAGCGGTTCCCTATCCTGCGGGAGATGGGCAAAGGTGAGGGCGAGTCACCTTTTCAATGAATAGATACGGCTAAGAGCGTGTCCGAAAATCCTGCGCTACCGACCGGCTAAAGCCGGAACTACATGCGAGTCGCGGTTCATTGGGCGCGACGCGTGAAAACAATCAAGGCGGTCTCAAATGTGTTTCGAGCGGAGCAAAGGTGTCGGGCGGATTCGCGGCGCCATCCCAAGTTTCCCAGAAACGCGAGAGCGGGGTGCCTTCGGTGTGCTGCTTTTGTTTTACATCACCTTCCGACGTGGCGCCCTTGGGCTGCCAATCCTTGCCCAGCGCCTGGCGCGCTTCCGTGAGCAACGCGCGCGCGCGGGGTTGATCGCCGCGTTTCCAGGCGAGATAGGCCCGCAGGAAAAATCCACCGGCGGCTCGCGGGTTGGTCCGGCACGCCGCGGCCAGGCGCTGCTCGGCTTTGTCAGGCTCAACGCGCAGGAGAGCGATTTCGCCCAGCACCATCAAAGCGCCGGTCTCTTCGGGATTGATCTGGTGCGCTTGTTCCAGGCGGGCCTCAGCTTCCTCGAGATCGGCGCCAGAAGTCGCCGCGAGCGCGCGCAGAGTTCCCCACTGTTGATGCGCGCGGTGGCTCTGGGGATTGATCCGGATCAGCCCATTCCATTGCGCCAACGCCCCGTCCACGTCGCCTTGCGCCGCGAGGCATTGGCCCAGATAATAGAGCGCGTCCTCGTGGTGTGGATCCAATTCGAGCGCCTGCCGGAAGAGCCGGGTGGCTTTGGGGAAATCCTTCTCGATCTTCAATGCGTTCATGGCCGCGCGCTGTTTGTTCCAGAATTCAACCACTCGCGCTTTGTCGGTTGGCGAAGTAGTCCCTTCCCTTCGCTTTGGCGTCGGCTCGCCTTCGGTTATTTCCCAGGTCGTGTCCGCGTCAAGGTTGGTGAAGAAATTCGTTGGCCCGCCCAGCCAGCGGACCTCCAGCCGTTCCACGATTTTCGCCGCGCCCAGGCCAAAATGAAGCGTTCGGGTGCTCTGCGAAAGGTAGGAGACGCTCGACACGGTTCGTCGCAGCGCCGCTCCGTTCACGTAAGCAATGACCTTGGCGCCGTTGCCGAAGCCAAGCGCCACGCCGTTGTTCAGACGGCTGCGCAACTTCACCTTCAGCCAGTGACCGGTTTGCATCTCGTTTCGGAACAACTGCACGCCTTCGCCCAACTGAACGAGCAGAATGTCCATGTCACCGTCGTTGTCGTAATCGGAAACGGCCAGGCCTCGGCTGACGTGTTGTTCGGCAAGAGATTTGCAGAGCGGCGCCAGATCATGAAACGATTCGCCACGGCGATTCCAAAACAGAAACGGCTCCTGCGCTTTCAATCGCTTCGGCGGCGGGCCATCGTGTTCGAGGGTGTTGCCATTGGCCACAATCAAATCGAGCCAACCGTCTCCATCGAAATCCACGAACTCCGTTCCCCAGCCGACGAACGGCAGCGCGATTTGGCCCAGGCCTTTCCGGTCGGCGATGTCCATGAAGCGGAGGGGGTAACGGTTCGTTGAACCCGAAGTCGTGCCTCGCTCTTGATGGACGGGTGTGTGGGTAATCCCGTGAGTGGATGAGCCGGTGAAGGCCGCGTTTGTTGCCGGTGGCCCTCTCACCTGCTCACCCACTTTCTCACTCATGGCCGCGGGACCGCGGAGTGAGAAGTTTGTTCCGGAGGCCGGTTTGTTGAAGTCCGCCCAGAGGTTGTCGTAAAGCGCATTCTCCTGCGCGACCCAATGTGTGATGAAGAGGTCGTCGTCGCCGTCGCGATCGTAATCGCCCGCGGCCAGGCCCATGGCGCTGCGATAGTCCGCGACCCATGCAGCGTGGCTGATGTCCTGAAATTTGCCGCCGAGGTTGCGGTAAAATACGTTGTCTGAAATGTCGTTCGCCACGTAAAGGTCCAGCCAGCCGTCGTCGTCGAAATCGTGCCAGAGCGCGCCGAGGCTGCGGCCCGCCGGATTGCTCACGCCGAGGTCCTGGGCCGTTTCGCTGAAAGTGCCGTCGCCGTTGTTGCGAAAGAGAAGATTGAGCGCAGGCTGATAGGAAGCCGGGTTCAGGGTGTAAGGCACGAACGTTCCCAATTGTTCCGAGCCACGCGCTCGGTCGGCCTCGTTCTCCGCGTATTGGACGTAGCCGCACACATAGAGATCGAGATCGCGATCGTTGTCGTAATCACCCCAGGAAACGCCCGCCCAGAATCCCTTGGGTTCGGGGAAGCGAACCTCGCGAGTGAACTGGCCCGTGCCGCCTTCATTATGGAACAAACGCAGCGCATTGTAACCGGAAACGACGAGATCGAGAAAGCCGTCGCCGTCGTAATCGCCCCAGGCAACCCCCAGGCCGCGGATGCGGAGGTTGGGAAAGCTCTCGACTTTTCGAAACTTGCCGTCACCTGAGTTTTGGTAGAGTTCGCAAGGATGCAATCTTTCCGTTGGAAGGTTCAGGGCGCCTCCCGCGCTCACGAGAAAAAGATCGTCGTCGCCGTCGTTGTCAAAGTCGCCCCACGCGGCGCCCGGCCCCATGTCTTCGGGCAATTGCGAAGTGCGGTCGCCGGCAAAGGTGCGGAAAGAAGCCAGCCCGGCGGCGTGCGTCACATCGGTGAATTGTGGCCGGGGCGCTTCGGGGGGCAGTCCGCGCGCGAGGGAACTGGTGATGTCTGGAGGTCGTTCGTCGGGGCGATACGCTTGGGGATGGCTCTTGAGGTAGGCGAGGATGCCGCCGGTCACGCCAATCACAAGCACGAGCGAGAGGATCGTCGCCGTCCAGCGAAGCTTTCGACGTCGCGGGTTGAGGCGCGGCTTGCCAGTTGGACAAGTCTGGAAGTTGGGGATCGAACTCACTTTTGCGGTGTCAGTCGTTCGGACAAGTGGACACACTCCTCCCCCTCACCCCGGCCCTCTCCCCAGGGAAGAGGGTCAGGGTGAGGGGGAAGGCGGCGGTCAACACAAAAGCGGCTTTGGCTCCCGAAAGAGCCTGTCCGACGCTTTGACGGAGCGGAAGGAAAGAAGTCGCTCATTTCGCTGCCACGCGGTCTTTGGGCTTCACCAGCACCGTCGCGGCGGCGCGCGTGAGTTCAGTGACGGGGGCAGTGACTTTGCCTTCACCCAACAGATAATTCAGAAGGAACTGGTCGATCTTGCGGTACTGGAGAATCACCGTGACCTGATACTTGCCCAGCGCGGATGGCGGAGGCACCTGGAGCTTCTCTTCCCGGGGCTCGGCGCTCTCCTCTCGATCTTGCTTCAATACGCCGGACGGACAGGGAATCGAGTATTGCACGGTATCCGAGTAGCCCGGAAACAACGCGCGCCGGTAGCGGACGCCCACCATTTCCCAGAGGTTGTGGCGGTCGATCAGGTTGCCGTGTTGATCGACCGGCTCGGCTTTGAACAGGAAGCTGCCCGGCTCAATGAAATTTTTCTCGTCACGTTTGCCGGAACTGTAAATTTCCTTCCCGGCCTCGTCAGCCACGCGAACTTCCAGCCAGCTCTGGATGATGTCCAGCGGCCCGGTTGGAAAATCGTGCCCGACTTTGTTGGACGCGAGCACCACGCGCAACGGAATGGCTTCCCCCGGCGCCACGCTTTCGGGGGCGTTCAAGGCGAGCTTGACGATGGGGCCGTCGGCCCATTTATCGCGGATTTCCGGCACGTTGAGCTGGCCCTGCAGCCACTGCTCGACGAGCCGTGTGTGTTCCTCCGCGTGCTCCAACTTGAGCATGGCGGGCATCATCTGATTCGCGCCCAGGAAGCGGTGGCTCCGATGCTTGCCATCGGCGGCGCTGCGATTGTAATCCCCGAATCGCCTGCGGCTGGATCACGGGACTACACGAGCGGCATGTGGCATTCGCGGCATTCGAGGGTCCGTTGCGCGTTGCCTTTTTGGTTCCAATGGCTGGCCGCCCAGTTGTCGTACTGATTCTGCAACTGCACCCAGCCGACGCGATTGACTTCCTGATCGATGAATTGCTTGTGGCACGCCGCGCAATATTCGGTTTTCTTGAACGACCGTTTGGCAAGTTTGTTGTGCTCGTCCGGGTAGGCGCGGATGAGAAAATCGCGCGCGAGCTTGCCCAGGCCTTTGTCCGCCCATTGCCAGAGATACTCACGCGGCTGGGTGATGGTGTAATTGGCGTTGCCCTGGATGTCAGTCTCGCGCACCGCGTGGCAAGCCAGGCACGAAACCCCTTCCTGATATCCGCGCAAACAGGTCAGGTTTTCCACAAAGAGATTTTTCGTGCCGGAGAACAACGAAATTGGATCGTGGCAACCGCCGCAATAGCGCGTGGACTCCGCGCCGTTTTGTTTGGCCATCACCGTTTGAATCCCTTGGAACGCGGGGTCCATCGCCGCGTAACGGTGCGCGCTCGGCAGCCATTCCTGCACGATCTGTTCGTGGCACCCGGCGGTGCCGCATGTTTTGGAGCCCGCCAGCGATCGGGCATCGAACGCGCCGCCTGTATCCGTCCGCGCCAGGCTGGGGGCGAAGGGACGATTGGTGCCGTAAAGGTAATTGTAGTCTGCCGGAAACTCGTTGACGTACTGGGAGCCGGAATAAGCAAACGTGAACGCGCCGATCAACAGCAGTCCGGCCACGCTGGCGCCGAACGTTCGGGCCAGATAACCGAGCGCTGGTTGCGCTCGGCCTTCCCGCAACGCGCGCAGAAAGGAGAAAAGCACGTGAGGCAAAATGGTTCCCACCACCGCGAACGTGGAGTAGAGATGGAGACTCCGCCAGATGGCCGAAGTCCGGGCGCCCAGCAACGCTTGCCAGGTGAGCACGATCCCGGACACGGAACAAATCGCCAGCGCCAGCAAACCCACGTAGCCCAGGAGCAAAACATGTGAAGCCGCATATCCGCTATAGTCCTGCAAGTGTCGGGCGCAGTACCACCCCAGCGGAAGCAGAACGATGACGCCGGCCAGGGTATGGACCAGCACGCTCCATTGAGTGATGGAATGAAAGGGAAAGAACGTGATCGCCAGACCGGAGACAGCTTCAAAGATCAAGCCCGCCATGGCGAATCTGGCCAGGCAGGACGTCCATCCGGTTTGAAGGCGAGGACTGGAGTTGGGTGACTTTTCTTCCATAGGAATCGCGGTTCGTTGGCTTATTGGTTCCGAGCGGCGCTCTGCCAGATTGCCGATCAGGCAGCCCGGGGCCGATCCCTTAGCTCAGGGCGTGTTTCGAGAATCTCAAAACATGCTTAGGAGATTATCCCCAGATTGAGGGGATCAACTTTGACTGAGGTCAAGCCGGGGGCAGTGAGTGGTGCGCGAAGGGAGTACCGGCGATTACCTTCTGGCTCCTTCCCCACGAGCCCGCTTCAGTCTGCCCGAACCGATTTGGTGTTGCATATGCAACGTCAAATCGGTTCAGCGGCGCAGACGTGAAACCAACACCTCGCACAGAACCGTGGCGAGTTTGGCCGCGAAACCGTCGATCCTTCGTTGAAAGGCCAGCAACCGCGCCACCTTTGCGGGCGACTTCACCAAGGTCCAGGCCAGCTTGAAGTAGTCCAGCCTTTGCTCAGGGGTCATCAGAAGATTGAAATCCAGCGGTAAATCTTCCTCCGCCGCGTCGGAAATAACGCGGATCGTCGCCGACGGAATGTTCCGCTGGGCGCAGATTTCCCGAATCGGCCCGGATTCCATCTCGACGGCGTCCGCGGCGGTGGCGCGCCAGAGATGGAGTTTCGCGGAAGCGGTGGAGGCGATTCGGTCGCTGGAGTGGAAGCGCATTGGCCTGGCTCCGACGGCCTTGGTCGCTGCGGCCAGACTCGAATCACCTGGACCTTCGAAGCCGACCTCTCCAGCCCGAAGTTCAGGATTCAATCCACCGGCAAAGCCGCTGCTCAAGACGAGCGATGGCGTTCGGTCTTTCAGCGCGTCAAGCAGCGATTGTTTGGCGTTGCCAGGCCCAATTCCGGTGATGAGGATTTGGCAAGGATACCGGCCGAGAATCTGTTTTCGGAAATGCCTGGCTTCGTCCTCAACCGCGAAACAAATCAGAACCGGGACGTGGTCAGGATTCCTTGGCGCCTGATTCAACATGGGTCGAGGCGCGAGACGGAGTGAGGCGTCGAGCTATAGGGACGCGCTAAAATTCTCCGACATTCCAGGCTTGGGAACGTTGAAGCGGGCTGAAGCCAGCGCGCCGGAGCGCGGCATTCATGCCGCTTCGGCGTCCTTCGACGCGGCAAAGGTCGATGAACTTTTGCGCGTTCATAACAGGCGTGAAGCCACAGCTCAGCGCGCCCCGACTACGCAATTCTCCACGCCGCGATTAGCCGTGTGGCCGTTGGGTTTGATCGGACGTTGATCCGCGAGGGTTCGGTGCGTGGCCAGGGCCAGCAAGGGCCAACTGTTCCGATAAATGTCGTACTTCAGGTAAAAGACCCGAGGAAATCCGGTACCTGTGGTTTCGAGTTCGGTCCAACTGCCGTCGGCATTCTGAGTGCGGACGAGATAATCGACCCCGCGCACCAGACTGGGCAATTGCGCGTCGCCAAACGTGCAAAGCCCCATGACCGCCCACGCAGTTTGCGAGGCCGTGCTCGGGCCCTGGCCCTTGAACACCGGATCGTCATAGGTATTGCAGCGCTCGCCCCAGCCGCCGTCGTCATGCTGGACGCTTTCGAGCCAGGACTTGGCTTTCAGAAGCCAGGGCTGGTGCATGTCGAGTCCCAGCGCGCGCATGCCGCGGAGCACTTGCCAGGCGCCGTAAATGTAGTTCACGCCCCAGCGCCCGTACCACGAGCCGTCCGGTTCCTGGCGGTCCCGAACAAACTCGATGGCTTTTTGCACCTGCGGATGATCGAGGCTCCAGTTTTCGTACCCGATCAATTCCAAAATGCGCGCGGCGATGTCGGCGCACTCCGGATCGAGCATGGCGTTGTGGTCCGCGAAAGGGACCTTTTCCAGAATGTTCTTCGTGCAATCCTTGTCGAAGGCGCCCCAGCCGCCGTCTTTGCACTGGAAGGTCATCATCCAATCGAGGCCGCGCCGGAACGCCGCATCGCGCCGCGCCGGATTCCGCGTGGGAATCTTTCTGAGCGCGAGCAAGACCATGGCCGTGTCGTCCACGTCCGGATTCCACTTGTTTTCATATTCGAACGCCCAACCGCTCGGCTCGACGTTCGTCGGATTCTTGTAATGCCAGTCGCCGCGGAACCGGATTTCCTTGTCAATCAGCCAATCGCACGCCTCGATCAAAGCGGGATGATCGCCTGGCAAGCCGGATTCGTGGAGGCAAATGGTGACGATGGCGGTGTCCCAGACGGGCGAGAAACAAGGCTCGATGCGCACGCTGTCCGCGGTCTCGTGTTCGAGTTTCTTGAGTTCGCGCTCGGCGCGGACGACTTCCGCGTGATCGTCCGGATAACCGAGCGCTTTGAGCGCGATGAGCGAATTGAGCATCGCCGGGAAAATCGCGGCCAGACCGTCGGTGCCTTCCAGCCGTTCGAGCATCCATTCTTCGGCCTTTTTCAAGGCGCGTTTCCGGAACGGATGAATTCGGTTTCGCGCGAACCACTCGGCAAACTTGTGGAGTTTGTCCAGCCAGATGAAAAGATTTCGCCAGGTGAAAAACTCCGGATCGAACGCCAGCTTCAAATCGCGCTGGTGATGCCCTTCTGGATACAGTTCATCGAGTGAAATGTTGTTGGGGCGCCGGGTGGGTTTGAAATGATTGATGATCGCCAGCGGCACGAGCATCGACCGGCTCCACGAGCTCATTTCGTAAAAATTCACGCGGAACCATTTGCCGAGCAGGATGACCTCGCACGGGATGGTGGGCACGCAATTCCAGGCGAACAATCCGAGCAACGCCAGGTAAAGCCGCGAGAAGGTGTTGAGCCGCGGCACGCCGCCGAGGCTGAGCGCCATTTCGCGCGCGCGCAGCATCCGCGGATCCGTCACGGGCACGCCGGCCAGCTTCAAAGCCAGGTACGCTTTGATCGTGGCATTCACCTCCGCGGGCCCGCCGTAATAGATGTTCCACCCGCCGTCCGGCAACTGCATGGATAGGATGTGATTCACGGCTTTGCGCTGCCAGGCCGGATCGACTTTCCCGTTCCAGTGGTGGTAAGCGATCGTGTCGGAAACCAAGGTGGAATCGACCATCAGTTCGCCGACCCAATAGCCGTCCGGTTTTTGCTGGCCGAGCAAATAGCGTTGAGACCGCGCAATGGCGGTCTCCGAATCATTGTTAGAATGAGTCGCGATATAAGTCTGCCGTGGTGCTTCTCTGAGAATGCTCTCGCGATGTGATTGTGCTAGCACGACGCATACATTGCCGAAATCAGAATGGGGCTGTAAAGAGCTTTGTTGGGTTGAAACTTTGAACTTTGAACTTGAATGCTTGGGCGCTACTTTCCCGCGCCGATGAAATACTCGAAGTACCACGCGCTGGGGAATGATTACATAGTCATCGATCCCAAGGACCTGGCGGCTGGCCTGACCGCAAAGCAAATCAAACTGATTTGCCACAGGAATTTCGGAGTTGGCTCGGACGGGATCCTTCTCGGACCGTTGCCATCCAAACAGTGCCGGTTCGCGTTGCGCATCTTCAATCCGGACGGTAGCGAAGCCGAGAAGAGCGGCAATGGATTGCGGATTTTCTCGCGATATTTGTGGGACGCGGGGTTGGTGAAAGGTGAGGAGTTTGCCATCGAAACGCTCGGAGGCGCCGTCAAATCAACCGTGCTCGACCACGGCAAGACCGTGCGCGTCGAGATGGGGCAAGTGAGTTTTCGGAGCGACCGCATTCCCGTGACGGGACCCGCGCGCGAAGTGATCAACGAAACGCTGACCGTCGCGGATAAATCCTTTCAATTCTGCGCCGCCACCGTCGGGAACCCGCACTGTGTGATTCCGCGGACGGAAGTCGCGCCAGATTTGGCCAAGGCTTACGGACCCGGGATCGAGGTTCATCCGCTCTTCCCGAAACGCATCAACGTTCAATTCATGAAGGTCTTGGACCGGAGCCGGATTCAGATTGAAATCTGGGAGCGTGGCGCGGGGTACACGCTGGCCTCGGGCAGCAGCAGCAGCGCCGCCGCGGCCGTGGCGCACAAGCTGGGTTTGTGCGACCGATCGATTTCCGTGCTCATGCCGGGAGGGACGATTTCCATCGAGATTCAAGACGACTTTTTCATCCGGATGACCGGATCAGTGACGAAAGTGGCAGAGGGCCAGATTTCCCATGAGGTTTTCGATCAGGAGGTCGCGCTTTGACACCTCGAGTTTCTTGCATCCTGCCTTGGGCAACACGGCGTTCTCCCTCACCCCGGCCCTCTCCCGTTGGGAGACAGAGAATGTGACGGTGCGCTTGTGGAAAGCCTGCTGGTTGGTTTCAGGACCCTGCGGCGAGATATGCTCATTGTCGAGACGCGGAGTGCGTTTCACCCTCTCCCGGCGGGAGAGGGCCGGGGTGAGGGAGAACGCCAAATCACTCCCCAGGTTGCAGTAATTTGAGACATCCGGACGCCCAGTGCATCCACAAGTTGTCAGTGCCCCGTAGCGCCCCGTAGCGCAGATTTGCAATCTGCTGTATCGCAGGATTGCATCCTGCTGGGCCTCGGCGTGGCCTGGGGCGTTGAGAAGACCCGACACGCAGCCGATTTCAAATCGGCGATACAGCAGAGTGCAACTCTGCGCTACGGGCGCAGGAATCACCGACAAACTCGTGGATGCACCGCCGGACGCCGGCGGCTGAAAAATCAAGCTGGCCAAACCCGGTCGTTTCCCTCAACTTTTGCGGCGCGATGAATTCAATGCGACACCTGTTTGTCGGCACTTACACCGCCATCGTGACGCCATTTCGCAACGGCCGCGTGGACGAAAAGGCTCTGGAACGCCTGATCAAGAACCAGATCGCCGGCGGCGTGGACGGGATCGTTCCGGTGGGAACGACGGGTGAATCTCCCACGCTCTCTTTCGAAGAACATATTCGCGTCGTCGAGCTGTCGATCAAGCTCGCGGCCGGCAAATGCAAGGTCCTGGCCGGCACCGGCGCGAATTCGACGAGCGAAGCGATCTACTTGACCAAAGCCGCGGAGAAGGCAGGCGCGGACGGCTCGCTGCAAGTCTCCCCTTACTACAACAAGCCAAGCCAGGAAGGTTTGTTCCAGCATTTCCAAAGCATCGCGCGCGCGACGCGCCTGCCTATCATTCTTTACAGCGTTCCCAGCCGGTGCGGCGTCGAGATCGGTGTCGAAACCGTCAGCCGGCTGGCCCGCGCTTGCCCGAATGTGGCCGGAATCAAAGAAGCGGGCGGCAATCCGGATCGCGTCAGCCAGTTGCGCGCGGCGCTGGGCAAGAAGTTCGTCATTTTGAGCGGGGACGATTCGCTGACGCTCCCCTTCATGGCTGTCGGCGCACAAGGCGTGGTGAGCGTGGCGTCGAACGTGATCCCCAAAGAAGTGGCCCAGATGGTGCGTGCCTTTGCGAAAGGCAACGTCGAGATCGCCCTCAAGCTGCACGAGAAATACTTCTCGCTCTTCAAGGATTTGTTCATCGAAACCAATCCAGGACCGGTCAAAGCCGCCCTGGCGATGCTCGGGCAAATCGTGGAGGAATACCGCCTGCCGCTGGTTGCGATGGCGTCGAAGAACCGCGAGAAATTGAAGACCACACTCCAAAAATGCAGTGTGCTACGGTAAGCCCGACTTTAAGTACTCGATGACGAAGCGCGAATGACGAAACCGAGATCGCTTCTGTTTAACCCGAACGATTCAATTGATGGGGGGGAGCGCACGCGTCCCGCGTGCTGTGTTCGGCGTCTCGCCGAACACCTCGAGCGCTCGAAGCAAGTAGCTCATGGTGCGCCTTCCGCACGGGCCAGCCAACCGGCGAGACGCGGGTTGGAGCAGCCGAGACGGATGCGCTCCCCATTTCTTCCCTCGCATTCGAGCTTTGTCAGGATTTCGTCACTGGGCTCAGTTACGCGATTTCACCCATGACCAGAATCATTATCAACGGCTCGAAAGGCCGCATGGGACAGACGCTGATCGCTTGCGCCGCGCGCAACCCGCAGTTTCAAATCGCCGGCCAGATTGACTTGGGCGATGAGATCCGGAACGTGATTGACGCCGCCGATGTCATCATCGACTTCAGTTTCCACGATGCTACGGCCTCCATGGCCGCGCTCTGCGCCGAGCGGCGCAAGGCTTTAGTGATCGGCACGACCGGCCACTCCGAATCCGAGAAATTTCACATTTCAAGTTTCCAATCTCAAATTCCCATCGTATGGGCGTCGAACTATTCGACCGGCGTGAACACGTTGTTCTGGCTGACGAGGAAGGCGGCGGAAATTCTCGGCCCGGACTTCGACCTGGAAGTCGTCGAGATGCACCACCGAACGAAGAAGGACGCTCCGAGCGGCACGGCGGCGACGCTGGCGGAAATTCTGGCGGACGTCCGCGGTCAGCAAGTGCGCGAGGTCATTCGCCACGGACGCGAGGGCATCACGGGAGAACGGACGAACACCGAAATCGGCATGCACTCGCTGCGCGGCGGCGACGTCGTCGGCGATCACACTGTGATCTTCGCCGCGAACGGCGAGCGGTTGGAATTGACGCACAAGGCCGCAAGCCGGGAGACGTTCGCCAACGGCGCCTTGCGCGCCGCCGAATGGGTCGCGAAGCAGAAGCCCGGTCTTTACGACATGCAGGACGTGCTGGGGCTCCGGTGATTACTGATTGCGGAGTTCGGATTGCGGAATTCGGTCGGGGAGCACGGCTCAATCGCCAGCCAGAATGAACAACCATCTCGAAATTGACCAAAACTCCGCAATCCGCAATCCGCAATCCGTATTGGTTGTTGTCGCGCTCGGCTCAAACCTTGGGGATTCTCGCCAAATCGTTTTGCAAGCGATGGATCGTCTCCAATCGTTGAGCGACCGACCCCTCTTGCGTTCCTCTCTCTGGGAAACTTCGCCCGTAGATTGCCCACCCGATTCGCCTGACTTCGTGAATGCCGTGACGGCCTTGATTCCGCGCGCGGATGAAATTCCCGAAACGCTCCTGGTCAAGTTGCAGACGCTGGAAAAGGAATTTGGCCGCAAGACGAAAATGATTCTGAATGAGCCGCGCCCGGTGGATCTAGATTTGATCGCGTTCGGCCAGGAATGCCGCATTGGCGATCACCTGACGTTACCGCATCCCCGCGCGCATGTGCGGCGGTTCGTTCTCCAACCGCTCGCCGAGATCGCGCCGGCATTTGTTCTGCCAGGACAAAGCCTGACCGTGGCGCAACTCCTCGCTCGACTGGCCAACGATGAATCGGTCGCGCGACTGGATGCGGGGTCCGTTGTTCCATCTGGTGAGCCGTGACGGCCCGGGAAACGCAGCACGGTTTGGTTGAGTGTGGGGTCAATATCCGCAATCTATGAATATGACGAACCTTCGAGCCTTTCTGAGAAAGTGGAACACACGCTGGGTCGGCCGGTTGAGGGGGAGTTTCTACTCCGTTGTTCTGGCGGCAGGATGCCGCCAGAACCGGCAGGCTCGAAGCCTGCCCTACGTTATCGCCGCGGCGCTGGCGGTCGGCGTTTCCGGCCAAACGCTCGACACTCGCAAGGGCCCCACGTACCAGCGCATCAAGAGCCATCTCGACGCAGTCCCCGCCATCGACACGCACGATCATCTGCACCCTTTCGAGATCCTGCCCGGTTTCGTGGAGACGGACAAAGGCCGCGGCATGAATTTGTCGAGCCTATGGCGGAACAGCTACTACACGTGGTTCAATCCGCTCACGCCCTGGAAGTCCGGCGGCGCGTTTGACGAATGGTGGGGCCGCGCCAAACATGATTTCAAGGACGCCCGGGCCACCAGCTTTTACCGATACCAATTGCCAGCGTTCAAGGACCTTTACGGAATCGATTTCGACACGATCACGGACGCGCAGGCTCGCGAGTTGAACAGCCAAATCTTCAAAAACTACCAGGACCAGAAATGGCTCTATCACGTCGTCACGGAGCGAGCGAACATCGAGCTAATGTTCAACGATCCGTACTGGGCGCGGCTCAAATTCACCACGTATTATCCGTTCGAGATTCTGGTCTTCAACGTCACGCTGCTGCCGCTGGCGCATCATCCATCTCAGTTCAGCAATCCTTGGGACAGCCCGTTTCGCTTCGCGCGGGAGGAAGGGTTGCCCATGGAGACGCTCGACGATTATTTGAAAGTGCTGGATCGGCTTTTCCAGAAGGCCAAGGCCGCTGGCGCGGTGTGCTTGAAGACCACGCTGGCTTACGTGCGAACGCTGGAGTTCGAGAACGTCCCCAAGGAAGTCGCCGCGCCGTTGTTCGGCCGGCCTCGGACCAGCCTCACGCCGAAGGAGGCGAAAGCCTTTGAGGATTTCATCATGTGGCGGCTGGTGGAATTGAGCGCGAAATACGATTTGCCGTTCCAAATTCACACCGGCCAGGCGCGCATCCAGGGTTCCAATCCAATGTTGCTGGTCGATTTGATCGCAGCGAACCCGAACACGAAGTTCATTCTCTTCCACGGCGGATTTCCGTGGGTTGGCGAAACCGGCGTCATCCTCATGCGCCACCCCAGGCACGTCTGGATCGACTCGGTCTGGCTGCCGACGCTGAGTTACACGATGGCCAAGCGCGCGTTTCACGAATGGCTGGAAGTCATGCCATCGGACCGAATCATGTGGGGCGCCGATTGCAACCACGCGGAAGGCATTTACGGCGCCACCGAATTCACCCGCATGTGCCTGGCGGAAGTCCTGGCGGAGAAGGTCGATCGCGGGGACCTCAAGGAAGATCATGCGCTGAGGATCGGCCGCCAGGTGCTTCGCGACAACGCCCTGGCGCTCTTTCCCCAACTGAAGGAGGGGCTCTGGAAACACAGAGGCAAACTGACGCCACCGGCTGGCGAGGCTCCCGGCAAATAGCACGCCAAATACAAAATGCCGTCCTTCCGGTGTCTTCTGTAGTGTGAAAGAACCGATTCCTCTCAGACCGACACCGGACGAACAACGTCGATCGCGATCTCGCCAGGCCTGGCTCGTCGTCGGAGGCTGCTTGCTGGTCACGCTTCTCGGACTTTTGCTCACTCCAGCAAGCCACAAGCAGTCGCCGGCGAATGCATCAAAACGGGAATCGCCGGCGCGTCTGCCAGCCGCCGCTCCCGTTTCGTCCGGCCCAACACGCAGGCTCGCTTCCTGGGCGCAGCGATCCTACGACTTTGCGCCTGACGCCACTGCCGACCAAATCGTCGCGCAAAAACTCTCTCAGTACGCGCGCAACCGGCGCGAAGTCATGCGCGCTTTGGCGCGGCGCCACGGCGTTGAAGTGCCACCGGATGTCGAAGCCTTTTTCGACGCAGTCGAGGCCGGCCACTGGGACGAGATCGAAGCGCGCTTCAAAAAGATCGATGGCGGCGACGCCAGCGCTTCAACCGGCACGCGGCGTCCGCCCGGCGTTCAAGCGCTCTGGCCCGCGATCATTGATACCTACGGTGTGGCGCAAGAAGTCCATGAATGGCCGGCGCAGAAGGTTCTTGATTACGGGAATGCCGTGCTCAGTTCCTTGCGGCCCGGAACCGTCTATGTGGGCGGCACGGATCCGGGACGCTGGATTCCGACGCTCCTGAACGAGACGAGCGAAGGCGAGCGCCACATCATTATCACGCAGAATGGCCTCGCAGACTGGGGTTACCTGGATTACGTCGATTTGCTCTACGGCGATCGGTTGAGCATGCTCACCAGAGATGAGAGTGAACGCGCTTTCAACGACTATGTGGCTGACGCCCGGAAACGCCTCGAACACGACCAGCAGTTTCCACATGAGCCGAAGCAAATTCGTCCGGGAGAGAACGTAAGCCTCGATCCCGGCGGGAAGGTGATCGTGTCCGGACAGATCGCTGTCATGGGCATCAACGAAAGACTTCTCCAGATGTTGATGGAGAAGAATCCGGAGCTCTCGTTCGCGCTGGAAGAGTCCTTTCCCTTGAAATCAACCTACGCCCATGCGGCGCCGGCGGGCCCCATCATGGAATTGCGCGCCGATGACGGAGACCACGCGCTGACCGCGGAACGCGCCTCGCAGTCCATTGACTACTGGCGAGCCACCTCTCAGCAATTGATCTCCGATCCCGAAGCTCCGGACGGCTCGCACCCGCGCAAGGCGTGGTCCAAGATGGCCGCCCCGCAGGCGAACCTGTTCGCCGAACGCAACCTCGCCGCCGAAGCCGAGTAAGCGTATCGTCTCGCCGCGGAGATTTGTCCTTCCATGCCCGACGCGGCCATCGGTTTATCGGACTTGCTGGTGCGCTCAGGCCGTGCCGACGAAGCGCGCCGGCTCCTGGATGATTTCGCGCGGAACTATCCCAAAGACTGGGCGGCGATTCAGTCTGTGCTGGGATCTGGAAGCGGTGGTTCTGTTCCATGAAGCCGGCAGATTCCACTTCGTCCCTGACATGGCTCTGCGATTCGAGAAACCATTTCAGGGACGCGGTGGAACGCGTCCTTACCAGTTCATGGTCTAGTTCGCCGTCCCTGAAGCCACCGCCAACCTCACTCCCTTTTCCGAGAGGCCAATCAGTTGCTCCAGCCGCCTCCAGCGCGTCTCTTCCTTCTTCGCGCTCATGATCCACCAACAGGCCAGCCGCTGATAACCCGGCCGCTGAGCTCGGAAGAAATTCCAGGCTTGGGCGTTCTCTCTGAATTTTTTCTCGTACGCCTCTTCAAGTTTCTGAGGCCGGTTTTCAAAGGAGTAAATCCCCGACTTTTTCGGATCCCGCGCTGCAAACGCCTTCCAGCCCGCCGGCGTCATCCGGCCGAGTTTCTTCAATGCCTCGGCGCGCCGCGTGTTGATCAGGCTCCAGTTGCTCTTCGGTTTGCGGGGCGTGAAGCGATGCGTGTAACTCAATTCGTCCACGCGTTTCTTGATCCCATCGATCCAGCCAAAACAGAGCGCTTCATCGACGGCTTCGGCGTAGGTGAGGCCGGTCTGGCCGGAGGCCTTCTTGTAAAAACCGACCCACAGCTCGGAGACTTTGTCATGATTCGCTTCCAGCCACTGGCGAAATTCAGACTGGGATTTGAAGAAGGCAATCACTTTGGCGCTTGCTGAGCGCGGCCGGTCATGGGCACGAAGCGCACGGGCAAGATCGCTTCACGTCTCAACTGGCCATCCGCGGCTTTGGTATAAATCACGAGATCTTGTTCCCCCACACCTTCAGGCACGACCAGGCGGGTGCCCGGCTTCAACTGATCGATCAACGGG
>Ga0233424_10000761_pt1 | contig 36110 bp, 29 predicted proteins | sample Watercolumn_Towu_FD_181011 | JGI IMG/M metagenome (GOLD analysis project Ga0233424, IMG submission 181011) | Freshwater microbial communities from Lake Towuti, South Sulawesi, Indonesia - Watercolumn_Towuti2014_125_MG | ecosystem: Environmental > Aquatic > Freshwater > Lake | place: Indonesia...
GTCACAGCATAATTAGAAGTTTCTTATATACCTTTTGCACGTTACTCACCCATGGAAGGAAAACCATGAAAGCTCTGACCGCCATCACCCTCGCCGCCGCCCTGGCCGTTTCCGGTTCCGCCTTCGCCAGCGCCGAGCTTGCTACCAAGAACAAGTGCAACACCTGCCACGCGCCCGACAAGAAGATGATGGGGCCGTCCTGGAAAGACGTGGCCGCAAAGAACAAGGGCCAGAAGGATGCCGAGAAGATGCTTGCCGAAGCCATCGTCAAGGGTGGCAAGGGCAAATACGGCAAGGTTCCCATGCCGCCGCAACCCAAGGCCCAGGCTGACGCTGCCGCCCTGGCCAAGTGGATTCTCACCCACTGAAACCCGGCTCGGCCGACAAAAAACGCGGGACATGCCCGCGTTTTTTATTGCCGGTAGCGGGCCAGGGGCGGAGGGCCGCAACGTTACAAATGAGAATGGCGGAAGCGGTGAGATTCGAACTCACGGATGGTCGCCCATCGCCGGTTTTCAAGACCGGTGCCTTAAACCGCTCGGCCACGCTTCCTTGTCGGGGGGCGCATTGTAAACCGGTAAAAATGCACTGTATCCACCGGGCACGGATCGACGCAATTGCTGTAGGCTTCCGTATGTGAAACACATCTCGATCACAAGGGACGCAGCGTGAACAAAATCATCATCACCACGCCCGATGCGCCGCAAGCCATCGGCACCTATTCCCAAGCCGTGAAAGTCGGTGACACCGTGTATCTCTCCGGCCAGATCGGCCTGGATCCCGCCTCCATGCAGTTGGTGGAGGGGATAGAAGCGCAGATCCACCAGGTCTTCGGGAACCTGCGCGCCGTGGCGGAAGCCGCGGGCGGCGGCCTGGCCGACGTGGCCAAGCTCAACATCTTCCTCACCGACCTGGGCCACTTCGCCCGGGTCAACGAAATCATGGCGCAGTACTTCAGCCAACCTTATCCCGCGCGCGCCGCCGTGGGCGTCGCCTCACTTCCACGTGGCGCACTGGTCGAGGCAGACGGCATCCTGGTTCTGTCCTGACGGCCTGACTCGGAAAAGTGCACTGCCCCCGGGCATGGGCATACGATCAGATCAACCGCGGCATGTGGCATGAGCATGACTTCTGAAAGACTCAACGACCTTACCGACCCCCTCCTGATCGGGCACGTCCTGGATATTCTCCGCGACGCGGTGATGCTCACCGATGCCGAAAACCGCATCCTCGATGTCAACCCGGCTTTCACCGCCATCACCGGCTACGGTCGCGAGGAAGTCCTGGGCCGATCGCCATCGGTGCTTTCTTCCGGCTGCCACGACGCGGATTTCTACCGCGCCATGTGGGAGGCCCTGGAGCGCACCGGCCGCTGGCAGGGGACTATCCGCGACCGGCGCAAGAATGGCGAAAACTACCCGGCCCGCCTGGACATCCGGGTAGTTGAGGACGCGGCGGGGGGAGGCAGGCGCCATCTCGCTGTTCTGACCGACATCGGCCCGTCGCGCGGCGTCCAGGGGCCACGTGACCTGCCGGGCCACTTCGACGCACTGACGGAACTGCCCAACCGTGCGCTGCTGGCCGAGCACCTGCAGCAGGCCAGGAGCAAGGCCGAGCGCGACAGCCAGCTGATGGCGGTGATCCACATGGACATGGATGGCTTCAAGGTGTTGAACGAGCACTATGGCCGCGCCACCGGCGACCAGCTGTTGGTGATCATCGCCCAGCGCCTGCGCCAGGTGGTTCGCGGCGGCGACACGGTGGCGCGCCTCGGGGGCGACGAGTTCGCCCTGGTGATCAACAACCTGCCCAACATGGACGAACTCGAAGACCTGGCCCTGCGCATCCTCGGCGTCGCCTCCACCCCCTGTGAACTGGAGGGTCGCCAGCACCACCTGTCAGCCAGCCTGGGCATCACCGTCTACCCCCTCGATGCCGCCGACCCGGAAACCCTGCTGCGGCACGCCGACCAGGCCATGTACCAGTGCAAGCAGGCGGGTCGGAATCGCTATCAGCTGTTCGATGCCGAACAGGATCTGGCCGCCAATTCCCGGCGCCGGACGCTGGATCGCCTGCGCGAAGCCCTGGACAAGCGGGAGTTCGAGCTTTACTACCAGCCCAAGGTGAACCTGCGCCGCGGCAAGGTGGTGGGCGCCGAGGCGCTGCTGCGCTGGCGCCACCCCGAACGCGGCCTGGTGCCGCCCGGCGAATTCCTGCCGCTCATCGAACACGACGACCTCATCGTCGACCTGGGCGAATGGGTGATCCGCACGGCCCTGGGCCAGATCACGGCCTGGCGCGCCGCCGGGCTGGAACTTCCGGTGAGCGTCAACATCGCCGCACGCCAGCTGCAGCGGCCCGACTTCATCGACTGCCTGCACGACTGCCTGGCCGACTTTCCGGACGTGTCCGACGGCAGCCTGGAACTGGAGATCCTGGAATCCGCCGCTCTGGAGAACACCGCCCATGTGCGCGACGTCATCAATACCTGCCAACGCCTGGGTGTCGGTTTCGCCCTGGACGACTTCGGCACCGGCTTCGCTTCCCTGTCCTACCTGCGCGACATTCCCGCAGACGTGCTGAAGATCGACCAGAGCTTCGTGCGCGACGTGCTGGAAGATACCGATGACCTCACCCTGGTCGACGGCATCATCGGCCTGGCCAACGCCTTCCGCCGCATCGTCGTAGCCGAGGGCGTGGAAACCGCGGAACAAGGCGTGCTGCTCATGCGACTGGGCTGTGACATCGCCCAGGGCTATGGCATCGCCCGGCCCATGCCGGCTGACGCCGTCCCGGCCTGGGTGTCCGGCTACCGGCCGGACCCGCAGTGGAGCATGTGGGCCGATACCCACTGGGAGATGGTGGACTTCCCCCTGCTGGTGGCCCAATACGACCACATCAAGTGGGTCAGGCAGATCGCCCTCTACGTCGAGGGTGCCACCCTGCAGATCGCCGAGCACGAACTCATCGACCACCACCAATGCCGCTTCGGGCACTGGTATTACGGCCACGGCCGGCTGCGCTACGGCGACATCCAGGCCTTCGTCGACCTGGAGCCCGTGCACACCGAGGTTCACCGGCTGGGGCCGGAAATCGTGCGCCTGCGCGCCGCCGGCGAACTGGAGAAGGCCCGGGCCGGCGTCCGCGCCCTGCTGAAGCTGAAGGACCGCATCCTGGAGGGGCTGGCGACATTGCAGAAAGCCGTCGCCGCGTGCTCCGGAAGCGCGCTGATGCCGACCGGCCGGCACTAAGGCGGGATGGCTCCCGAGCGTGCCCCGGAAGCCGTCGCGCAACGCCTCGGGCTGGCCGGCGCCGGCGATCTGATCCTGCACCTCCCCCTTCGCTATCAGGACGAAACCCGCCTCACCCCCCTCGCAGAAGTGCGTCCGGGCGAAACCGTCCAAGTGGAGGGCTGGGTGCGGCATGCCGAAATCCAGAACCGCCCGCGCCGCCAACTGGTGGTGGAGATCGGCGACACCTTGGGACCGGGGGGCATCGCCTCCGGCACCCTGTTCTTCCGTCTGCTGCATTTCTACCCCAGCCAGATCAGTCAGTTGAAACCCGGCGCACGCGTCCGCCTGCTGGGCGAAGCACGCCCGGGGTTTTTCGGCGCCGAGATGGTGCATCCGCAGTTGCGTGTGGTGCGCGACGACACACCCCTGCCGGACACCCTCACGCCGGTCTATCCCGCCGTCGCCGGACTGTCCCAGCACGCCATCCGCAAGGCCGTCGCGGCGGCGCTCCGGGCATCCGATCTCGAGGACAGCCTGCCGCAACCCCTGGCCGCGCGCCTGGGCCTGCCGAGTTTCCGCGCCGCCCTGGAGCGCCTGCACCACCCCCCGCCCGATGTCGTTCCCAGCCGCCTGGAGCGCCAAGACGACCCGGCTTGGCGCCGCGTCAAGTTCGACGAACTGCTGGCCCAGCAGCTTTCCCTGCGTCTGGCGGCGCGCCAACGCCACGGCCTCGCCGCCCGACCCCTGGTGGACGACGGCGGCCTGGGCGAGCGCCTGCTCGCCGCCTTACCCTTCCGCCTCACCGCCGCCCAACGCCGCGCGCTCGACGAGATCCGACGCGACCTCGCCCGTCCCCACCCCATGAACCGGCTGTTGCAGGGCGACGTGGGCAGCGGCAAGACCCTGGTGGCCGCCCTGGCGACGCTGCCGGCGCTGGCCGCCGGCGGCCAGGCGGCGGTGATGGCGCCCACCGAAATCCTCGCGGAACAGCTTTACCTGAAATTCCGCGAATGGCTGGAGCCCCTGGGCCTGCCGGTGGTCTGGTTGTCCGCCGCCACCAAAGGCCAGGCCAGGCGCCGATCCCTGGAGGCCCTTGTCGACGGCCGCGCCCGCGTGGCGGTGGGCACCCACGCCCTGTTCCAGTCCGGTGTCGGCTTCCACCGGCTCAACCTGGCCATCGTCGACGAACAGCACCGCTTCGGCGTCGCCCAAAGACTGGCCTTGCGGGAGAAGGGGCATTCCCCCTCCCCCGCCGGGGGAGGGGCGGGGGGAGAGGGGGTATCTTTGCCGCATCGAAACCCGAATATCCCTATAGAAATACTCGATTTCGCGCGTTCATTACGCAAGCGCCAAACCGATGCGGAACAACTGATCTGGGGCCTGCTTCGGGCTCATCGCTTAGGTGGCGCAAAATTCCAACGGCAGAAACCACTCGGACCTTATTTCCTGGACTTCTACTGCCACGATGCCAAGTTGGCGATCGAACTCGATGGAGGACAACATGCCGCCACAAGTATCGAAGATAAGGAAAGAGACGCCTGGTTGGCCAGGGAAGGCATCCGCGTCATGCGTTTTTGGAACAACGAAGTGCTGGAACAAACAGAAGACGTGTTACGGGCAATATGGGAATCGTTGCATGAGTCCCCCTCCCCCCCTCCCCCGGAGGGGGAGGGGAGCATGCCGCACCTCCTCATGATGTCCGCCACCCCCATCCCGCGTTCTCTGGCCATGAGCTACTACGCCGACCTGGATGTTTCCGTGATCGACGCGCTGCCGCCCGGGCGCTCGCCCATCGTCACCCGCCTGATCTCCCACGGCCGCCGCGACGAGGTGGTGGGGCGGCTGCGGGATTACTGCCGGAGCGGCGCCCAGGCCTATTGGGTATGCCCCCTGGTCGAGGAATCGGAAAAACTGCAACTGCGCGCCGCCCAGGAAAGTCATGCGGAGTTGGCAGCCCTGCTGCCGGAACTGGCCATCGGCCTGGTGCACGGGCGCATGAAGGCGGAGGAGAAGGCCGCCGTCATGGCCGATTTCAAGGCCGGTCGCCTGAACCTGCTGGTGGCCACCACGGTGATCGAGGTGGGCGTGGACGTGCCCAATGCCGCCCTCATGGTGATCGAGCACGCCGAGCGCTACGGCCTCGCCCAACTGCACCAGCTGCGTGGCCGCGTGGGGCGCGGCGCGCGGGAGTCCACCTGCCTGCTGATGTTCGGTGAGCCCCTCTCGGAATCCGCCAAGCAGCGGCTGCGCATCCTCAAGGAAAACACCGACGGCTTCGCCATCGCCCGGGAAGACCTGAAGCTGCGCGGTCCCGGCGAGTTCCTGGGAGCGCGCCAGTCCGGCCAGCAGATCCTCCGTTTCGCCGACCTGGACACCGACCTGGACCTGCTGGAGGCCGCCCGGAACATGGCGGAAGAACTGATCGACAGGCATCCGGATATCGTCACCCGGCATCTCGATCGCTGGTTGCCGCGCGGACTGGATTACCTGCGGGCATAATTCTCACTTTTCTTGAAGTGGAACTGGCATGACAAGCGAGTGGCTGGCTGCGGCCTGGTGGGCGGGCGACTGGCGCCCCTGGCTTACCGACCACGGCTCCCTCACCCGGCGCCTGCAAAGGCTCTGCCCGGGCTTCCGCATCCAGCGTCTGAAACAGGGCATGGCCACGCCGCACCGAGACGAGTCGCTTCCCCTGGGCCTGTTGCCTGGCCGTCTGGCCGTCGTCCGGGAAGTGCTGCTGAAGGATGTCGACACGCCGCTGGTGTTCGCCCACAGCGTCATTCCCACGGCCGGCCTCGAAGGTCCCTGGGCCAGCCTGGCCGGCCTCGGCAACCGCCCCCTGGGCGCGGCCCTGTTCAGCAACCCGCGCATCGCCCGCCATGCCCTGGAGTACAAACGGGTGGACCGGCGGCACCCGCTCTATCGCGGCGCGGCGGCGCACCTGGCCGAGCCGCCCCGCTTCCTGTGGGCGCGGCGCTCCCTGTTTTCCCTGGAGACACATCCCATCCTGGTCACCGAGGTCTTTCTGCCCGCCACGCTGGAGCTGAGATGAACACGAGCGCGCGCATAAAGGAACGCCTGAACGAATACGAAAAGCTGATGCGGCTGGACAAGCCCATCGGCATCCTGCTGCTCGCCTGGCCCACCCTGTGGGGCCTGTGGCTGTCCAGCGCCGGCTCGCCCGACCCGGTCGTGTTCTGGGTGTTCGCGCTGGGCGTGGTCTTGATGCGCTCCGCCGGCTGCGTCATCAACGACTATGCCGACCGGGATTTCGACCGCCATGTGGCGCGCACCCGAGACCGCCCGCTCACCGCCGGCCGTGTAAGCAGCAAGGAAGCGCTGATCCTGACGGCGGTGCTGACCCTGCTGGCCTTCCTGATGATCCTGCCCCTAGGCAGCAAGCTGCTCATCCAGTTGTCCTTCGCCGCCGCCTTCCTGGCCGCCTCCTACCCTTTCACCAAGCGTTTTCTGGCCATCCCCCAGGCTTACCTGGGTGTCGCCTTCGGCTTCGGCATCCCCATGAGCTTCGCCGCCCACGTGGACGGCGTGCCGCCCATCGCCTGGTGGCTGATGGCCGCCAACGTGTTCTGGGCGATCGCTTATGACACGGAATACGCCATGGTGGACCGGGAGGACGACCTCAAGATCGGCATCAAGACCTCGGCCATCACCTTCGGCCGCTACGACGTGGCGGCGGTGATGCTCTGCTACGGCCTGACCCTGGCGCTGCTCGTCGTGGTGGGCTGGAAGCTGCACCTGGGTTGGCCGTTCCACCTTGGGCTGGCCGCCGCCGCCGGCGTGGCGGGCTACCACTACACCCTGATCCGCGGCCGCGAGCCGGCCCGGTGCTTCAAGGCCTTCCTGCACAACAACTGGTTCGGTGCCGCGGTCTTCGCCGGCATCGCCGCGAGCTTCCTGTTGCGATGAACCTTCCCCCCCAGTTCGAGCGTGCCGAGATCCTCATCGGCCGCGAAGGTGTGGAGTCCCTGGCCGGGTGCCACGTCTTCCTCGCCGGCCTGGGCGGCGTCGGCTCATGGTGCGCGGAGGCCCTGGCGCGGGCGGGTATCGGCCACCTCACCCTGGCGGACATGGACGCCGTGGCCATCTCCAACATCAATCGCCAGCTTCCGGCCCTGCTGTCCACGGTGGGGCGATCCAAGGCGGAGGTCATGGCGGAGCGCATCCGCGACATCAATCCGGCCTGCCGCCTGACCCTGATCACCGATTTCCTCACGCCGGAGAACATCCCCACCCTGCTGCCGGGCGACGCCGATTACGTGATCGACTGCATCGATTCCCTGAACTGCAAGGTGGCGCTCATCGTCGAGGCCAGGCGCCTAGGCCTGCCGGTGGCCTCGAGCACGGGCGCGGGCAACAAGCTGGATGTGGCGCGGGTGAAGGTGTCGGACATCGCCGACACCGAGATGGACCCCCTGGCCCGAGTGGTGCGCAAGCGCCTGAGAAAACGCGGGGTGGAAGGCGAAGTCCTGGTGGTCTGGTCGGACGAGGCCGGCCGGCCGCCGCGGCCGCCGGAACCGGTGAGCCACGGCCGCGCCCGGGCGGTGAACGGCACGATCTCCTACCTGCCGCCGCTGTTCGGGCTGATGCTGGCGGGCGCCGTGGTCCGGCGGCTGCTCGACGCCGCGCCCCCGAGCGGCGTCGACTCCCGGTAGGCGCGCAGATAGGCCAGGAATGCCTCCGCCGGCAGCGGCCGGCTGTAGTGGTAGCCCTGCACCTTGTCACAACCGTGGTTGCGCAGAAACTCAAGCTGGCCGTATTCCTCCACCCCCTCCGCCACCACTTGCAGGCCCAGGTTGTGGGACAGGTCGATCACCGCCAGGGTGATCTCCCGGTCACTGTTGTCGGTGAGGATGTCACTCACGAAAGAGCGGTCGATCTTCAGCCTGTCGATGGGGAAGGTCTTCAGGTAGGCCAGGGAGGAATAGCCGGTGCCGAAGTCGTCGATGACGATGCCCAGGCCCATGGCCTTCAATTCCCCGAGGATGCGCGCCGCCATCTCCGGCTGGTCCATCAGGGCGCCTTCCGTGACTTCCAGGTCGATCTGGCCGGCATCCACCTGGTGGGTCTCCAGGATGTGGCGGATACGGCAGGCCAGGCCGGGCTGCCGGAACTGGCGCGGCGACACGTTCAAGGACAGCCGCGGCGGCTGGATGCCCGCGTCCCTCCAGGCGGCCAGCACCCGGCAGGCCTGGTCCACCACCCAGTCACCGATCTGCACGATGAAGCCGGTTTCCTCGGCGACGGGGATGAAGCGGTCCGGCGGCACCAGGCCATGCTCCGGGTGCCGCCAGCGGATCAGGGCCTCGGCGCAGACGATGTCAGCGCTGGCCAGATCGACGATGGGCTGGAAATAAAGCTCGAACTCCTGCCGTTCCAGGGCCTGGCGCAGGGTGTTTTCCAGGTCCAGCCGTTCGCGCACGTGGGCGTTCATGAACGGCGCGAAGAACTGGTAGTTGTTGCGGCCCAGGGACTTGGCCTGGTACATGGCGGTGTCCGCGTTCTGCATCAGCGCCTCCGCGTTCTCCCCGTCGTCGGGGTAGAGGGCGATGCCGATGCTGGCCGAGGCGTGCAGCATGCGCTGATCCACCTCGATGGGCCGCTCGAAGGCCTGGTGGATCTTGTTGGCGATGTGCATCGCGTCCTCCTTGTCGCGCAGGCTCTCCAACACGACGACGAACTCGTCGCCGCCCAGCCGGGCGACGGTATCCTCCTCGCGCACGCAGGTATTCAGCCGGTGGGCGATCTCCCACAGCAGCTTGTCCCCCACCGCGTGGCCCAGGGAATCGTTGACGTTCTTGAAGCGGTCCAGATCCACGAACATGACCGCCACGTGCCCTTGGCGCCGCCGGGCCGAGGCCAGGGCATGGGTAAGGCGGTCCAGAAGCAGCAGGCGGTTGGGCAGCCCGGTGAGGGGGTCGTGGTAGGCCAGCAGGCGGATGCGTTCCTCCGCCACCTTGCTGGCCGACAGGTCGTTGAAGAACGCCAGGTAGTGGGTCACCGGCCCGCGCGCGCCGTCGCGCACCACGGTGATGTCCAGCCATTTGGGATAGTGGCTGCCGTCCTTGCGCCGGTCCCAGATCTCTCCGGACCACTCGCCCCGGCTCTGCAGGGTTTCCCACATGGCCCGATAGAACTCCGGGCCATGGCGGCCGGACTTGAGGATGGCGGGCGTCTGCCCCACCACCTCGTCAGCCTCGTAGCCGGTCAGCCGGCTGAAGCTGCGGTTCACCGCCAGGATGCGGTTGCGGGCATCGGCGATCATGATGGCGGTGGGATTGCATTCGATCACCTTCTCCAGCAGGCGCAACTGCCCCCCGGCGTCCATGGCCTCCCCGCTGTGGGTGACCACCGCGCTTGAATCCATATCCTCGTTGGCCGGCGACGGCATACCGCTCGTCTTGGATTTCATGGCTTACCCTTCCCTGACCGGCGCCCGGTCCGATGCGTCTCCGACCGCTTTATTGATTCCCGGCGTGCAGCAGTCTCCGGGATGCGCCACTTCCCATCCGTTCTTGTTCTTGCCCATGTCCGACCCCCGGCTCACGGCGCACGCCCTCAACGGGCATCACCGACACGCGCATCGATTCCGCGCGAACACCTTCACGCGGCGTTGCTCGAATCCCAGGCGGAAATTGGGCCCTTTTTTAGCCAGTTGCCGCGAGAAGTAGGCGGCGATTGCGGGCGGCCGCGTATGGCTGGGGGCCGCTGGAGTGGGCGGCTCGTCGCCGCGTGTGCTTGTGTCGAATTACGGCAAATACCCTATAAAACTTTAAGGGTTTCCACCCCAGTGCGCGGCCTGTTCCGTTCAAGGCTCGCGCAGGGCAAGATTCATGTCCTCCACGGCCGCGATGAGCTCCTCGGCCACCTCCCCGATCTTGCGTCGCCGGGCACGGGCGCGGGCGCGCAGCAGATCGAAGGCTTCCTGCCTTGCCAGACCCTTGCGCTCCATGATGATGCCCACCGCAGTGCGCGTCTTCTGCTCGATGCGCAGGGCCTGTTCCAGTTGCTCGGTGGTGCTGCGCAGCAGGTCGATCTCGCGCCCGCGCGCCATGGCCGCCTCGATGAACGGCACCAACTGGGGGATGTCAACCGGCTTCACCAGGTAGCCCAGGGCACCGGACTCCGCGGCATCGCGCACCATTTCCTCATCGCCGAAGGCGGAGAGGAAGACGAATGGCACGCGGCCCGTGGCGTTCAGCGCCCGCGCCACCTCCAGCCCGGACATTTCCGGCATGCGCATATCCAGCACCGCCAGGTCGGGGGCATTTTCCCGCGCCGACACCAAGGCCGCCTGGCCGGAAACCGCGCTGAACACCTCATAGCCCAAATCACGCAGGCCTTCCGCCAGGATGTTGAGGATGACGCGGTCGTCATCCACGATCAGCACTCTCTTCATCGCAGTTTCATCCTTTTTTTGTTTATAGCGTTTGTCGCGCCGGTTCACACCCGGAAGCGCCCGGCCTGGAGCCGCAGGGTTTCGGCCAGTTCGTTCAGGGTTTGGGCGGATACCGAGGTCTGCTGCGCCACAGCGCTGTTTTCCTCGCAAACCTGGGCGATCTTCTCGACATTCTGCGCGATGTCCTGGGTGGCCACGCTCTGCTCGCGCAGGGCCAGGGCGATGTCGTTGACGGAATGCACCACCCGCCCGGTACCCTCCTGGATACCGACGATCGACTCCCCCGCCTGCTGGGCGGTGCCCACCCCCTCATTGACATGCTCGATGCTGGTTTCCATCTCCGCCACCGCCTTGCGCGCCCCGGCCTGGATGCGTTCCACCATGGCGGTGATCTGCTGCGTGGAATTGCCGGTGCGCTCCGCCAGCTTGCGCACCTCGTCCGCCACCACGGCGAAGCCCCTGCCCTGCTCGCCGGCCCGCGCCGCCTCGATGGCCGCGTTCAGCGCCAGCAGGTTGGTCTGGTCGGCGATGTCCTTGATGACGCCGACGATGGCGGAAATCTCGCCGGAATAAGTCTCCAGCTCGCGTATCGTTTCCGCCGAATCGGTCACCGCACCGGCGATGGTGCGCATGCGCTCCGCCGCCTGCAGCACCACCTCGCCGCCCTGGCGCGAGGTTTCCCCGGAATGGCGGGAGATTTCCAGGGCCTCGCGGGCATGCTCGCCCACCTGGTCGATGGACACCGACAGCTGTTCCACCGCCGCCGCCATGCCCGAGGCCGACTCAGACTGCTGGCCGGCGGAATGGGCGGCGATATGGGCGGACTGGGTGAGCTCCTGCGCGGCCAGGCCAAGCGCATCGGCATTGCGGCGGATGCCGTAGACCATCTCCAACAGGTTGTCACGCATGCGCGTGAGTTGCACCACCATGTCGCCGATCTCGTCGCCCCGACCCGCCGGCAGGGTGGCGGTGACGTCGCCGGAGGCGATGGCCAGGGCCGCGTCGCTGGTGGCGCGCAGCGGCCGGGTGATGGCGCGCACCTGCAGCCAGGCGAAGTACAGCAGCGACAGGGCGGCGAAGGCCATCCCGCCCATGGTGAGGCCACTGACCAGGCGGTAGCGGCCCACCGCGGCCTCGTATTCCGTTCTGGCCACATCCGCCTGCAACTGCAGCAGCTTGCCCAGCAATTGCCGGACCTCGGCGCCGGCCCCCTGGTCCGAACGCAGGAAGGCATCCAGCGGGGCCAGGTCGTAGCGACCGTTGCGGATCTGCTCGGCTGCCGGCATCAGATACCCTTGGACATACTCCTTGCGTTTGGCGATGAACGCCTCGGCCAGCTTGCGCTCCTCCTCGGTCAGGGTGGTCGCCATGTAGGCCTTCCACAAGCCATCGATGGCCTGGCGGTTCTGCTCGATGCGATCGAGATGCAGGCTGGCCGGATGGGTATGCAGGCTGGCCGCGGGCGAGCCGGGCGCGTGCTGGTAGCCGCGCAGGACCTCGGCGGCATTTTCCTGCAGCAAGTCCTGAATGCGCGCCAGGTCCCGCAAGGGCACGGCGCGATCCTCATACACCGACTTCAGGCTGGCCATGTCACGTTCCACCATGTGGATGGCGGTCCCGCCGAGCAGGGCCAGCATCAGCAGGGCGAAGACCGCCATGGCCCACAGCTTCTGGCTGATGCGCAGGTTGCCGAAAAACCTGGCCAACACCAGGCCGGGGCTGCCGGCATACACGGCACCGCGATACATGCGCGCCTTGCCGCGCCCCTCACGCATGTCGCGGTAGCGGTTTTCCGCGCGCTGCACCTCGTCCCGGCCGGGCTTTTGCCGCACCGACATGTAACCGCCGTCGACCAGGGGGGTGACGCTGGCGCGCACCCAGTAGTGGTCGCCGTCCTTGCGCCGGTTCTTCACCAGGCCGCTCCACGGCCGTCCGGCCTGGACGGTTTCCCAGAGGTCGCGGAAGGCTTCCGCCGGCATGTCGGGGTGGCGCAGGATGTTGTGCGGTTGGCCGAGCAGTTCGGCCTCCGCGTAGCCGCTGGATTCGACGAAATCCGGGTTCACATGGGTGATGCGCCCCTTGGCGTCGGTCTTGGAAATGATGGCGATCCCGTCGCGCAGCGGGTATTCGCGCTGAGTCACCGGCATGTTCAGACGCATGTCTCTCCCCTGGGTGAAGCTTCGCCCCCGGCGGCGACCGGGAGCCCGCGCTCCATGACGATGGAGCACTTCGGTGGAACTCGAGGCGGGAAATCGGCCCGGCGATGGGTCTTAGAGCCTATTTCAGTAGGCTCTTAGCCGCGGGGGATGGGCGGCGCTTGGGCGGCAGGCCGGTCGGGCATGGCGGGACCGGTCCGCTGCGGATGCCAGGTCGGGGCCTGGCACCCGCTTTATTCGGTAATTCTGGAGAAAACTTTAGGGTCTTTCCTTAGAGCCTGTTATTGGCTCTTAATCCGCGTCATGAAGAGCGTGCCGCGGCGCCGGCAATTCCATGGAATCGACCCCGACGGACTGCAACACCGGCGCGCCGATCACCACCTCCACCTCCACCCGGTCGCCGGCCTGACAAAAGGCGATATCCATGCCCGGTGCCGGCCGCAGGGCCTTGACCAGGCTCAGTCCGGTGCCCAGGCCGGCCCCGCGGGGGAAATCGAAGTCCGGCGGCAGGCCGCCGGCATTGGCGATGCGGATGCGCCCGGTGTGGTCTTCCCGTTGCAATGCCACCTCCGGCGGCGCGCCGCCTGCCTGGGCATGCTTGACGGCGTTGGTCACCAGTTCGTTGAGGATCAGGGCCACGGCGACGGTCTCGTTGTCCTTGACGACGAGTTGCCCGCAACCCGCCGGCACCCCGCCCAGGTTGATGGCGGTGCCGGTCAGTTCCGCGACGTTGGCGACCACGGCGGGCAGCAATTCGCACAGCATGATGGTGTGCTGCGTCACCCGCCCATGCAGGCCGTGCACCACGGCCACGGATTGCACCTGGGCGATGGCCGCCTCGATGGCTTCCTTCGCTTCAGGATGCTTGCCCGCCTCGCGCCGCAGCAGCCCCACCACGGTCTGCAGGTTGTTCTTGATACGGTGGTGGACCTCGCGGATCAGGGCGTCCTTATGCGCGACCAGTTGGGCGATGTGGGCCTGCTCGGCCTGCTTGCGCTCGGTGATGTCCTCCAGGATGCCCGCATTCATCGGCACGCCATCGTTGTCATCGAATGGTATGGAGCGAACCCATACCCAGCGCACACCCTTGACCGGATGCAACATCCTGAACTCCAGATCGATGGGCTGGCGCTGTCGCACCTTGTTCCATGCCGCCGCCACATAGGCCTTGTCCGCGTCGTGGATCAGCTTCTGCCACGTCGTGTAATCGGCGTACAGCGCGGTCGAGGGCAGGCCGGTCACCTCCTCGCATTTCGGACTGATGTAAACAAACCGTTCCAAACGCTCCGACACCCAGAACACCTCCTGGATGTTGTCCGCCAACTGGCGGAAGCGGCGGTGGCTTTCATCCAGGTCGCGGGCCATGCGCACCCGCTCGCTGACCTCGCGGGTGATGCCCTGCCAGCCCAGATGCCGGCCGTTTGCATCCACCAGGGGCGCGCAATTGGTCTCCAGGTAGGCCATCTCGCCATCCCGCCGACGGTAGGCGTGCGATTCGCATCGGGCCGTCCTGCCGTCCAGCGTCGCGCGGAACAGGTCCGCCATGGCCGGCCCCAGAGTATCCGGCCAGATTTCCTCCGGCCGGTGCCCGAGCATGGACTCGGCGGGCAGGGCGAAGACGGACTCCACATGGCTGTCCAGGAAGACGAAGCGGCCCTGCGCGTCGGTCTCCCACAGGCAGTTGCGGATCAGGCCGATGACGTTGCGCAGGCGCGCCTCGCTGCTGCGCAGGGCGTTTTCCACCAGGGCGCGGGATACCATGACCACGGCCAGGGCCATGAAGGTCGCGCCGATGATGAAAACAAAGCCGTGTATCGGCGCGATGCCCACGTCGGGACGCAGCATGAACAGGTGGCTCATGCCGTGGCCGCTGCCCGTCGCAGCCACGGCATACACCATGCCGATGCCCAGGGCGGTGTGGAAAGGGCTGGAGCGCAGGGCCAGCCAGAGCAGGAAGGGCATCAGGGGATAGGGCCGGAACACTGCGGCCGACAGGCCCAGCAGGGTGGGATGGGCGAGGACGACGGTGGTTGCCAGCAACAACAGCAGGACCGCGGCCGTCTCCCAGGGGCGCCCCAACGGTTTCGGACAAACAGCCGTGGGCCGGCAGATCAGGATGGGCGCGAACACCAGGGCCGCCAGCAGGTGGGCCATGATCAGGGTGCCGGCACCACGCAGCGGCGACACTTCCCATAGCCAATCTCCCCCCAACAAGGCGATACAGCTCAATCCGGCAGCCAGCCCGCCCGCCAGCAGTCCACCATGCAGAACCAGCCTGATCAGGTCCACCAGATGGGACAGCCTCCCCGCAAAACCGGCACGGCGCAGCAGCAGGGTGCCGGCCACGGCCTGGATCGAGGCCGCCAGTCCCAGCAGCAACGCGGACTGCCAGGGTGTATCCCACAGGGCCGCGCCGGCGACGGTACCAAGGAAGGCGGCGGGAATGACGCCCAGCCCCCAGATCAGGGCCGTGCCCAGGGCGATGCCGGCAGGCGGCCAGAAGATGGCCGGGGCCAGATCCTCGCCCACCAGGAGCAAGGCAAGGTAGCCCGAGACCAGACAAATGCCTCCAGTCAGCAAGAGCTTGGGAAGGGGGGGAACGGCCGTTCGCTTCATGTCATTGTCCGCAGGGCGGACTTGGGCCGGAAGGCCTGCACCACGTCCCCCCTGGTCTCCAGGCAGGGCCCGCCGATGAGGTCGATACCGTAGGGCACGGCGGCGAATACGCCGTCAAGGGTCTCCTTGATGGCCTTGGGTTGTCCGGGCAGGTTGAGAATCAGGCAGCTACCGCGCACCACCCCCACCTGGCGCGACAGGATGGCGGTGGGCACATATTTCAGGCTCACCGCCCGCATCTGCTCGCCGAAGCCCGGCAGCACCTTGTCCGCCACCGCCAGGGTGGCCTCCGGCGTCACATCCCGGGGCGCCGGGCCGGTGCCGCCGGTGGTCAGGACCAGGCAGCAGGTCCCGCACAACTCGATGAGGGTCTGCTCGATGACCGGCTGCTCGTCGGGAATCAGGCGTTCGATGAATTCCAGGGGGTTGTGCAGGGCGGCTGTCAACCATTCCTTCAGGGCCGGCAGCCCCTTGTCCTCGTAGACGCCGGAGCTGGCCCGGTCGCTGATGGAGACAATACCGATGCGGGCGGTTTGGTACATGCGCGCGTTTCCTTTGGCTCTGTTCGCGTTGAGTATGGATGTCACCCTCTTAGCGGTTGTGGTTGTCTTCCCCCTTTTGCAAAGGGGGACCAAGGGGGATTTAACCCGGGTTCAGTTCCGGCCAGCCCTGGAAAAATCCCCCCTATCCCCACTTTGGCAAAGGGGGGAACCCTGATTTTTCGGCTACCACCACGCATCACCCGTTATCGCGAACAAAGCCTTTCCTTTTTCAAATTGGGGAAGAATATGCCGCGGAAAATCCGGAGGCCACAGCGTTCGTCCCGCGTTTTACATGCCCCCGTGACGTCAGGCGGGTTTGCGCCCCCAGGCGGCGAACAGCGGATCGGCGTGGGCACGCTGGTCGATGTATTTGTCGTCCGTCGGTCGTTGCATGCCCCGCAGGGTCTCGCTGCCCAGGGCCTCGAAGCCGGCCAGGCGGAACACGCTGAGGACCATGCCAAGGCGCTCAGGCGGTCATCATGGCGGGCCCAGACACTGCGCCAGGACAGGCGGGCTTCCAGGGCGGCCATGGCTGCGGGTTCACTCCTCCTGGCGGTACTCCACGTAGGCACGGTCGCGCGCCTGCCGTACCCAGTCGTCGAAGGCCTCCTCCGACTTGCGTTCGCGGATGGCGCGGCGCGCTTCCAGGCGCTTGCGCTCCAAGGTGACGTCCTGGTCGCGGCGCTCCTGCACCTGGATCAGGTGCCAACCGAAGGGAGATTGCACCGGCGCCGAGACTTCACCCGGCTTGAGCGCATCCATGCTGCGTTCGAATTCGGGCACGGTATCGCCCGGATTCAGCCAGTTCAGATCCCCGCCGCGGCTGGCGGAAAGGTCGTCGGAATGCAGCTTGGCCAGCTCGGCGAAATCGGCGCCGTTCTCGATGCGTTCCTTGAGCAGCAGCAGCCGGTTGCGGGCATCGTTGTCGCCGACCACCTCGTTGGTCTTCACCAGGATGTGGCGCGCGCGGGTCTGCTTGACCACCAGTTGGACGTTCTTGCCGCGTTTGTCCAGGAGCTTGAGGATGTGGAAACCGTTGCCGCTCTTGAGCACCGCCGAGACATCGCCGGGCTTCAGGTTGGCCAGGGCGTTGGCGAACAGGCTGGGCAGTTGGGCCTCGCCGCGCCAGCCCAGGCCACCGCCCTGGAGGGCGTTCTGGGCGTCGGAATAGGCCGCCGAGATCTGGTTGAAATCGGCGCCGGCCTTGAGTTCGGCCAGGGCCTTTTCGGCCTTGGCGCGCAACTCGCCGAGCTTCTCCGGGCTGGCGCCTTCGGGCGTGAGTACCAGGATATGGGCCAATTGGTACTCATCCTGCTGGGGAGCGGTCTGGGTCGGGTTGGCCAGGAAGTTGTCGATTTCCGCCTCGGTCACCACCAGGCGGTTGTCCACCTCGCGTTCCTTGAGCCGGCTGACGGTCATCTCGACGCGGATCTGCTCGCGAAAGACTTTGAAGTCCATGCCGTCGGCCTCCACCGCCTTGCGGAAATCGTCGGGGCTCAGGTTGTTGCCCTGGGCGATGCGGGCGATGGCGCGGTCCAGGATCAGTCCGTCGAAACGGATGTTGGTGTCCTCGGCGATCTGCATGAGCACCTTCTCGGTGATCATGCGCTCCAGCAGCTGTTTTTCCAGCAGCCGGCGCGGCGGCGGCGGGGTCTTCTGCTGGGTGATCTGGCGCAGGGCCTGCTCCACCCGGCGCTGCACTTCGAATTCGGTGATCACGCCGTTGTTGACCACCGCCACGATGCGGTCGATCTCCGACGGCGCAGCCCATGCCGGCACGGAGATGCCCAGGGCAAGGCAGGCCGTCAGGGCCAGGGCGCCCTTACTGGGCCAGGTTGAAATCATCGCTTTTCGCATAGCCGGAGATGCTCCGTTTGAGGACTTCCAGGGGATTGGGGCCGAGCTTGGTGAGGCCGCGCAGTTCGAGTTGCAGGAAGAAGGCGCTGGTGGCCGTGGTCTGGGTGGTGGCCAGCTGCTGCATGACGCCGCGCAGGGACCAGCAGCCGGCGTTGTATTCGAAACCGAGCAGGCCTTCCACCAGGCGACCGTCCCTGAAGGAATAGTTGAGGCGCCCGACGCCATACCACTTCGGCGCCAGCGGCCACTGCGCGGAAAGGTCGATCTGGTTCAGGGCACCCTGGGTATAGCGGTAGTCGGCGTTGAACAGCCGGCCCGGGCCGTCGCGGAAGGTGCCGCCGAAGTTGGCCTTGGCCAGGGTGCCGTTGTCGGTGTTGAACTGCACGCCGGTATGCAAACGCCATTTCTGCGTGATCTGGCCGCTGACCTGGCCGATCAGGTCGGTGGTATTGGCACTGCGCGGCGCGGTGGCCGGGGTCAGGGTGACGCGCTGGTCGGAAAAGTAGTAGCGCTGCCCCACGGTGATCTGCAGGCGTTCCACGCCGGTGTCGTGGTCCATGAAGCGGGAGGTCAGGGCCAGGGTGAGCTGGTTGGCGTCGTTGACCCGGTCGACGCTGGTGAACTGGTTCTCTGTGAACAACTGATCCAGGGACAGGTCGCTCACGCCGCTGTCGAACACCGGGATGCGGTTCTGATCCCGGTGCGGGACGTAAACATAGAACGCCCGGGGCTCGAGGGTCTGGATGTAGTTCCGGCCGAGGAACGACCAGTCCCGCTCCATGAACAGGCTGGAGTCGACACTGAACACCGGCAGGCTGCGTGTGGCGTCGGCGTAGCCCCCCACCGGCGCGGCGGCGGCCACGCTGTCCGGCAGGTTGCGGGAAGCATCGTCCAGGGCATAGCGGGTCAGGTGCCAGCCCAGGCGCGGCGTCACGGTGGAATAAGCGGTATGCAGGGGAAACTTCAGGCTGGGATAGGCGTACAGGCGGGTGCCCTGGACGCGTCCGCCGGCCTGGTGATCGTAATAGACCAACTCGCCGGCGAAATTGAATTGGGCGTTGGGCAAACCCTGGAAGCGATCCTGCCGGGCACTGAGGAGCAGCTGCGGAATGCGATGGTAGGGCTCGACGATGGGCGCGGCGGGGTCCTGCAGGGTCTGGTAGCGCTGGATCAGGCCGCTGGCTTTCCACCAGCCGCCGTCATAGGTCAGGCTGGCCTGCTGCGGCAGGTTCACCAGCGAGGTCTGATGGGCAGCACTCGACAGGTCGGCGAAATAGCGGTCATCGGAGACCCTTTCGTACTCCAGGCTGCCCGACCAGCGCGCGTCGAACTGCTGTGCGTGCCGCCAATGGCCGAGGAAGCGGTTGCGCTCCGCCACCCGGTCGTTGGGCAGGTATTCCAAGGCGACGTCGCCCGAATAGCCCTGCGCCGGAGACCGTTCAAGATAGCGGAACTCCCCGGCAAGCTGCAGGCCGCGCTTGCTCATGACCCGGGGGATAAGGGTGGCATCGCGGTTGGGCGCGATGTTCCAGTACCAGGGCATCACCAGTTCCAGGCCGCGCTGGTTGGAGGCGCCATAGGACGGCGCCAGGAAGCCGGACTTGCGGCTGTCGTCCAGGGAAAAGTCCATCCAGGGCGTATAGAGGATGGGCACATCCATGTACTCCACCCGTACCTGGCGCGCGGCACCCAGGTTGGTGGTGTAGTCGAGCTTGAGATCCTCGATCTTGAGCTGCCAGTCCTGGTTGCCCGCCGGGCAGGAGGTGTAGGTGGCATCGGCCATCTCGTATTTGTCCACGCCGGCGAAGGTCAGGGTGCGGGCCTCACCGCGGGCCCGCTTGCCGTCCATGGAGTAGACCTCGTAGCGCACGTCCCGCATGTCGCCCAGGCGGTCGGTGAGCTTGAGCTTGAGGGCGCTGCCCTCGATGCGGTCGCGGTCGCGGCTGAAGACCACGTTGCCCCGGGCCTGGGCCTCGTCGTTGACCTGGTCGTAGCGCAGCCAGTCCGCCTCGACCCGCTCGCGCAGGTTGCGCATGATCACCTTGCCCTCGGCCACGGCTTCCCTGTCCTCGTAGCCTTCGATGCGGTCCGCTTCCAGGTGGGTCGGCCCGGGCGCCGGCTGCGCCTTGGGGGAAGGGCCTGACAGCTTGCCGGTGGGTTTCAGCAGCAACTGGAAAGCCGAGGGCGCGGAGGCCGCCGCATGGGCCTCCGCCATGGCCACCGCGAGGCACAGGGAAAGAAGGAGGCGCGCGAAGGGTGGCACGGCGGGCTGCATGGGCGGGGTGTTAGAATTTGGGCGCTTTTTTGACCGACGGATTATAGCTTTGGAACGCCTCGCCCGTTTGCGGGAATGGACGCAATCCGTCCTGCCCGACCCGCTGCTTGCCCTGGAGCCCGCTTCCGCCGACGCCAGCTTCCGCCGCTATTTCCGAGCCACCACGGCCTCTGGCAACTGCGTGGTCATGGACGCCCCCCCCGGCCACGAGGACTGCCGCCCCTATCTGCATGTCGCCCACCTGTTCCGCGAAGCCGGGGCCAACACCCCGGAAATCCTGGCCGAGAACCTGGAGGAAGGCTTCCTGCTGCTCACCGACTTCGGCGCCACCACCTACCTCATGGCCCTGGACGACACCAGCGCCGACCGGCTCTACCGGGATGCCAACGCCGCCCTGGTGAGGATCCAGGCCGCCAGCCGGCCCGGCGAACTGCCCGAATACGACCGGGAACTGCTGCTGCGGGAACTGCGCCTGTTTCCCGACTGGTATCTGGCGAAACATCTGAACATCATCCCCAGCGCCGAACAACTGGCGGTGCTGAACGCCACCTTCGAGGCCATTCTGGCCAACAACCTGGCCCAGCCCCAGGTCTATGTGCATCGCGACTGGCATTCCCGCAACCTGATGGTCACCGAGCGGGACAACCCGGGCGTGCTGGATTTCCAGGATGCGGTGTACGGTCCCATCACCTACGACCTGGTCTCGATCTACAAGGACGCCTACATCCGCTGGGACGAGGACCGGGTGCTGGACTGGCTGGTGCGCTACTGGGAAGCGGCGCGCCAGGCGGACCTGCCGGTGAACCGGGATTTCGGCGAGTTCTTCCGGGACTTCGAATGGATGGGCGTGCAGCGCCACATCAAGGTGCTGGGCATCTTCGCCCGCCTGTATCACCGGGACGGCAAGGACGGCTACCTGAAGGACATGCCCCTGGTCATGGACTACCTGCGCCGGGCCTGCGGCCGCTACCACGGGCTGGGCGATTTCCTGCGCCTGCTTGACGAAGTCGAGGGCAAGGCCGTCCGGGCGGGTTACACCTTCTGATGCGCGCGACCGCCCCCTACAAGGCCATGATCCTGGCAGCCGGCCTCGGAGAGCGCATGCGCCCCCTCACCGACCACACCCCCAAACCCTTGCTGCAGGCCGGCGGCAAGCCCCTCGTCGTCTGGCAGATCGAGCGTCTGCGGGCGGCGGGCTTCACGCATCTGGTGATCAACCATGCGCATCTGGGCCAGCGGATCGAGGATTTCCTGGGCAACGGCGCGGCCTTCGGCGTCGACATCGCCTGGTCCCGGGAGCCGGAGCCCCTGGAGACCGCCGGCGGCATCGCCACCGCCCGCGCCCTGCTTGGCGACGCGCCCTTCCTGGTCACCAACGGCGACGTCTACGCCGACTTCGACTATGGCCGACTGATCCCCGTGCTAACCAGGATGGCTGCGGAACCTGACCACCTGGCCCATCTGGTGCTGGCGGACAACCCGCCCCATCACCCCCAGGGCGACTTCACCCTGGAAAACGGCAAAGCCATCCCGCCCCCGACCCACGCCGCCGGCCGCCTGACCTTCTCCGGCATTGGCTGCTACCGGCCGGAACTGTTCGCCGGCATCGCCGTCGGAAACAAGGCCAGGCTCGCTCCCCTGCTGCGCGCCGCCATGGGCCGCGGCCAGGTCACCGGCGAACATTTCACCGGCCGCTGGGAGGACGTGGGCACGCCCCAACGCCTGGCGTCTCTGGATCAGGAACTGAAAAACGGAGCCGAAGCATGCAGCCCGACGTGAAGACCCACCGCGCCCGCCGCAACCGGCTGCTCAAGGCCCTGGGCGAGGGCGTGCTGGTCCTGGCCACCGCGCCGGAGGCCATCCGCAACCGGGACGCCCATTATCCCTACCGCTTCGACAGCCATTTCTACTACCTCACCGCCTTTCCCGAACCGGAAGCGGTTCTCGTCCTGGTCGCAGGCAAGCGCCCCCGGCACATCCTGTTCTGCCGGGAGAAGAACGAGGAACGGGAGATCTGGGACGGCTTCCGCCACGGCCCCAGAGCGGCCAGGGAAGTCTTCGGCTTCGATGCGGCCTATCCGATCGGCGAACTCGACCGGCGCCTGCCGGCCCTGTTGGAGAACGAATCCCGTGTCGGCTATCCCTTCGGCGCCGATGCCGCCTGGGACGCCCGGGTGATGGGCTGGATCAACACGGTGCGCGGCAAGGTTCGCACCGGCGTCGCGGCTCCCGCCACCCTGGTCGACGCCCACGCGCTCATCGACGAGATGCGCCTCGTCAAGGACACCCATGAGGCGGACCTGATGCAGCGCGCCGCCGACATCTCGGCCGGCGCCCACCGCGCCGCCCTCGCCGCCTGCAAGCCGGGCATGGGGGAATGGGAGATCGAGGCGGAGCTCCTGCGCGCCTTCCGCGCCGGCGGCTGCCAGGCCGCGGCCTACACCCCCATCGTCGCCGGCGGCGCCAACGCCTGTGTGCTGCACTACGTCAGCAACGACCGGGTGCTGAACGACGGCGACCTGCTGCTCATCGACGCCGCCGGCGAATACCACGGCTACGCCGCCGACATCACCCGCACCTTCCCGGTCAACGGCCGCTTCAGCGGCCCCCAGAAGGACGCCTACGAGATCGTCCTGGCCGCCCAGGCCGCCGCCCTCTCAGCGGTCAAGCCCGGCGCCACCTGGAATGCCCCGCACGAGGCTGCCCTGCGCGTCCTCACCCGCGGCCTGGTCGAATTGAAGCTGCTCGCCGGCGAGGTGGACGGCCTCCTGGAAAAGGAGGCCTACAAGCCCTGGTACATGCACCGCACCGGCCACTGGCTCGGCCTGGACGTGCACGACGCCGGGGATTACAAGTGCGACGGCGACTGGCGCAAGCTCGCTCCGGGCATGGCCCTGACCGTGGAGCCGGGCCTGTATTTCCGTCCCGGCAAGGACGTACCCAAGCACCTGGAAAACATGGGCATCCGCATCGAGGACGACGTACTGGTGACCCCGGAGGGCTGCCGGGTGCTGACGGAGGCCGCGCCCAAGTCGATCAGGGATATCGAGGAGGCCATGCGTGGCTGACGCTTGTCCTGTCCCCATCGCGGTGGACGTCGCCATCGTCGGGGCGGCGCGAGCAGGGAGCAGTGCCTGCCGCGCAGCTGCAGGTGCGACCGGCCGAGAGACGACGCCTGCCGCCGACGTTGGCATGGCAATCCAGGAGTCTGGCCTATGAACACCCCGGAACATTGCGATATCGCCATCGTCGGCGGCGGCCCGGTGGGCATGGCCCTGGCCCTGGCCCTGGAGGGCTCCGGCCTGTCCGTGGTGGTGCTGGAAGCCCGCGAGACCCTGGAAGCCCCCGACCCCCGCGCCCTGGCCCTGTCCCAGGGCACCCGCCTGATCCTGGAACGGCTGGGGGCCTGGGCGGGCATGCCCGCCACCGCCATCGAGACCATCCACGTCTCCCAGCGCGGCGGCCTGGGCCGGGCCGTGCTGGCCGCCGCCGACGCCGACGTCCCCGCCCTGGGCTATGTGGCGGAATACGGCGACCTCTACGCCGCCCTGGCCGCCCACCTGCCTGCCTGCGGCGCCACCGTGCTCACCGGCGCCCGGGTCGCCAGCGTGCAGGCCACCACCGGCTACGGCGCGGTGGGCTTCCGCCGCGGCGACGCAGAACACCTGCTCACCGCCCGCCTGGTGGTGCTCTCGGAAGGGGGCAAAAGCCTACCCGCCGAGCTGCGCCGGGACAAGGACTACGGCCAGTCGGCGGTGATCTGCACGGTGCGCACCCAGCGCGCCCACGCCCGGCGCGCCTACGAGCGCTTCACCCCCGAGGGCCCCATCGCCCTGCTGCCCCTGGGTGAGGACTACGCCCTGGTCTGGACCACCCCCAATGACCGGGTGCAAACCCGTCTGGCCCTGTCCGACGCGGATTTCCTTGATCAGCTGCAGGCCGCCTTCGGCGACCGCCAGGGCCGCTTCCTCGCCACCGGACCCCGCGCCGCCTTCCCGCTCAAGCTGCATCTGGCAGCGCCCTCCACCTCTCCCCGTGTGCTGCGCATCGGCAACGCCGCCCACGTGCTGCATCCGGTGGCGGGCCAGGGCTTCAACCTCGGGGTGCGCGACGCCTGGAAGCTGGCCGAGGCCATCCTGGACACGCCACGCGAGCAGTTGGGCGAGACCGCCCTGGCCCGGCGCTACGGCCAGTCCCGCCGTTTCGACGTGGCCGGCGGCAGCCTGATGACCGATATCCTGGTGGAAGCCTTCTCCAACGACCGTTTCCTCATGAAGCACGCCCGCGGTGCCGCCCTGGCCCTGCTGGACCTGGCACCGCCGCTGAAGAACCTGTTCGCGCGCAAGATGATGTTCGGAGCCCAGGCATGGTAAGTGACTTCGACATCGTCATTCTTGGTGGCGGCTTGAATGGCGCCGCCCTGGCCTGCGCCCTGGCCAAAGGCACCCATTCCGTCACCGTGATCGAACCCCGTCCCCCCGCGCCCGAAAGCGAAGCCTGGGACAGCCGTGTCTATGCCTACAGCCCGGGCAACGCGGACTGGATCAAGTCTTTGGGCGGCTGGGACGACTCGGTCCGCGCCCAGGCCGTCTACCAGATGCGCATCCGCGGCGACGCCGGCGGCCGGCTCACCTTCGACGCCCTGGATGCGGGCCTGCCGGAACTGGCCTGGATCGCCGAGAACAACCGCCTGCAAGCCAGCCTGTGGCGGGCCTTCCAGGCCGCCGCCAACGTCAAGGCCATCGCCGCCAAGGCCGAGGCGGTGACCTGGCATCCGGGCGGCCGTCACGTACTGCATCTGGAAGGCGGCGATACCCTCGCCGCCCGCCTGCTGGTGGCGGCCGACGGCGCCCATTCCTGGCTGCGGCGACAGGCCGGCATCGGCATCCGGTCCGAGGACTACCGGCACGTGGGCGTGGTGGCCAACTTCGAGACGGAAAAAACGCATCGCGGCACCGCCTTCCAGTGGTTCCGCCCGGACGGGGTGCTGGCCTGGCTGCCCCTGCCGGGCAACCGGATCAGCATGGTCTGGTCCACGCCGCCGGAACATGCCGCCGAACTGCAGGCCCTGGAAGCCGACGCCCTGGCCCGCAAGGTGGCCGAGGCCGGCGGCCATGCCCTGGGTGAACTGCATTGCGTCACCCCCGCCGCCGGTTTTCCCCTGGTGCGCCGCCGCGCCGAGCAGTGGGTGCGCCCAGGCCTGGTGCTGCTGGGCGACGCCGCCCATACCGTGCACCCGCTGGCGGGCCAGGGCGTCAACCTGGGCTTCCGCGACTCCCGATTGCTGGCCGGGGTGCTGGCCAAGGGCGGCGACCCCGGCGAGATCGGCCGCCTGACCGCCTACGCCGCCCGGCGCATGGAGGACGTGGCCAGCATGCAATTCACCACCGGCGGCCTGAAGAAACTTTTTACCCGTGGCGATGGCCTGACACGGCGGATCCGCAACCTGGGCATGAGCCTGGCAGGCGACTTCGATCCGATCAACCAGGCCCTTACCCGCCACGCCGTCCTGTAGCCCACGATCACCCCACCCACTGGAGCCCTTCGCATGAAACAACGCATCGCCGCACTCACCCTGGCTGCTCTCGCGGCCCTGTCCATGCCGCCGACCCAGGCCGGCGAAGGCGAAATCCGCGCCGCGGTGATGAAAGTCGCACCGGACGCCCGGATCACCAGCATCAGCAAAAGCGGGCCCGCAGGCTTCATGGAAGTGGTCCTGGACGGTGCCCAGGGCCCCATGGTGGTTTACGCCGACGACAAGGGCGAGTACCTGCTCATCGGCGACCTGCTAGAAATCAAGAGCAAGCGCAATCTCACCCGCGAGCGCATGGACAAGCTCACCGAGGTGAAATGGGACAGCCTGCCCCTGAAGAACGCCATCAAGGTGGTACGTGGCGACGGCAAGCGTCGGCTGGCAGTGTTCTCCGACCCGGACTGCCCTTACTGCAGGAAGGCGGAACAGGAATTCGCCAAGCTGGACAACGTCACCCTCTACGTCTTCCCCTATCCCCTGCCCATGCACGCCGACGCCGGGCGCAAATCCAAGCTGGTCTGGTGCAGCAAGGACCGGCCCAAGGCCTGGCTCGACCTGATGCTGAACAACAAGCTGCCGGAAGGCAAGACCGATTGCGACAACCCGGTGGACGAGAACCTGGTCCTGGGCAACAAACTGCGTATCGACGGCACCCCCGCCCTGATCTTCCCCAACGGCAAGCGCGTCCCCGGCTACATGGACGCCGCCCGCCTCGATCCCCTGCTGACCCAGGCCAATAGCGGGGCGAAATAAGGGCCCATATCGGCGGGGCCCGGCACCAGGTTATTTGCACGCTCCCGGCTGCCCCACCTTCATCCACTGCTTCAGCCAGGCTTCCGCCCGCTGTCGGGCGTGGCGGGCGGCGATCTTCTCCTCGGGGCTCTGGTCGGCGCGGAAGTCGAAGGCGCGCCGCGCCATCGGGTACACCTGGTATTCCACCGGCACGCCACGCTCCCACAGGGCGTAGAAGGCGCGGCCGCCGTTGATCCGGCGCAGCTCGAAATCCTGTTCGCCAATCAGGTAGAGCATGGGGGTGGTGATGCGCATGATTTCCGGCGCCACACGGAACAGTTGATCCGGCTCCGGCGCGTTGGGATTCTGCATGTGGCCGTAGTAGCTGACGATGGCGGCGATGTCCGCGCCGCGCCTGTCAGCCAGACGGATGGCGTAGTAGGGCCCTCGCGATTGGGCAACGATGCCCACCGGCTGCTTGCAGGCCTCCGGCAGGGCCATGAGGTAATTCATGGCGGCCTCCACGTCCTTCTCCGTGGCCGGATCGTGTTCGGCGGGCCAGCGCTCGATCATGCGGCCGCTCTGCCAGTCCGGCATGACCACCAGGAAACCCTGCTGCGCCAGTTCGGTGATGTGCCTGCGCTCGTTGTCGTCGACCCCGCGCTTGGCATGGATGAACAACAGCGGCGGAAACGGCCCCTTGCCCGCGGGCAAGGCGATGTCGATCGGCACGTCGACATCGCCGGACTTCAAGGTGATTTGGCGAATCTCCACGTCGGCGGCGACGGGCTGGCCTATCAGCAGGGCCAACAGCAAGGCGAGTTTCTTCATGTGCGCACTCCACGTAGGACAAGGTGGCAAGCATAGCCCCTGGCCGATGGGTCGGCATGGGGCCTTTATACTGTTCCCATGAAGGACATGCCTCCCATCGACGCGCCCGCCTTGTTCAGGCTGCCGATCGCGCGCGCCCTGATGCTCTCGCTCTGCCTGCACCTGGCCGTCCTGGTCCTGATCCACCCTTCGCCGGGCTCCGGCACGCCACGGACAGTGGTCATCAGCGCCCGCCTGGACACGGCGGAGCCCGAAACCATCGTCGCCAGGGCGGCCGCGATGACCCTACCTTCCGAAGCACCGCAAGCGCCGCCCGAGGCGGTGACCGCCCCGGAGCCGCAACCCCTCGCCCTGCCACGGGAATCGCCCACTCCCTTGCCGCCGGCCCCCGCTTTCCTGCCCGCGACACCCTCGCCAACTGCGCCGGTTTTGCCATCCCCGCCCGCCCCCGTGGCGGCACCGGTCGCGGCCGCGCCCCTGCCCCCGGCGAGTGTCGGTCCCGCCTCGCCTTCGTCCCTGCCCAGCCTGCCCCTGGGCATCGACACCACCTGGTACCAGGCGCGGCAGGTGGACAGCCATCCCAAGGCCATAGGCCGCATCGAGCCGACCTATCCCGAGGAGGCGCGACGCGGCAACGTCGAGGGCAGCCTCAAGCTGATGGTGAAGATCGACGACCTGGGGCGGGTGATATCGGCGGAAGTAGTGGAGGCCCGCCCGCCCGGCATCTTCGATCGCGCCGCGCTGGACGCCTTCCGCGACGCCCGCTTCCAGCCGGCCACGAAGGACGGCCGGCCGGTGCGCTACCAGGCCTACATGCGGGTGGATTTCAAGCTGGAGAACTGAGGAACCTCAGGCGTAGGTGTCGACGTTCTCGCCGATGCCTTCCGGGTTTGCCGGCGGCGGCACCTGCTCGGCCTGTTTCTCGGCCTGGCGGGCGAGAAGGTCGGCGATGGCCTGCTGGTTCTGCGCCTCGATGCGCAAGGCGATGAGATTGGCCTGCTGGGGCGTGCCGGCGAGGCTTTGTTCGGTCGAAGTCACGGCTTCCATGATTCAGCTCCGTGGACGGCGAATTTCACTGTAGACCGCTTCTGCCGTTCGCGCCAAGAGCATTGCCCGCGCCGGCGGGAAGGGGCGCGGTGCTCAAGGGGAAATCGCGGGGCAGCAGCGCCAACATGCGTCCCCGCTGTTTCATGGCACCGGCCTGGCGGCCGGCCTCGTCGCCAAAACCCCAGAAGAAATCGGCGCGCACGTTGCCGCGGATGGCGCCACCTGTATCCTGGGCCAGCATCAGCCGGTTCAGGGGCTCATTGGAATTGGGCCGGGTCGTCACCAGCCACACCGGCGCCCCCAGGGGCATGCCGCGCGGGTCGATGGCGATGCTGCGCTCGGCGGTCAGCGGCACGCCCAGGGCGCCCAGCGGACCGGACAGGTGGTTGGGCAATTCGCGGAAGAACACATAGCTGGGATTGGCGTTGAGCAGTTCCGGCAAACGCTCGGGATTGCGTCGGCCCCAGTCCTTGATGCCCTGCATGGAGGCCTTGTCCAGGGTGAGTTCCCCCTTGTCCACCAGCCACTTGCCGATGGAGCGGTAGGGATGCCCGTTCTGGTCGGCATAGCCGATGCGGATGACTTCGCCGTTTTCCAGCTTCACCCGTCCGGAACCCTGGATTTGCAGGAAGAACAGGTCCACCGGGTCGTCCACCCAGACCAGTTCCTTGCCGCGCATGGGGGCGGAGCCCGCTTCGATGTCGGCGCGGGTGAAGTAGGGCACCACCTTGTTGCCCTGGAGCCGGCCGCGCAGGCGCAGGCTCTTGAGTTCCGGGTAGACGGCCGACAGATCCACCACCAGCAGATCCTCCGGCGCGGCGTAGACGGGAAAGCGGTATTTCGCCGTGGCGTAGCGGCTGCCGCGCAGCAGGGGCTCGTAGTAGCCGGTGACCAGGCCTTCCGTGCCGCCCTCAGCCTGGCTGATCTGCCAGGGCTGGAATTGCTGCTCGAAGAAAGCGCGCAGGCTTGGACCATCCGGCTGGGCGGGAAACTGGGCGGCGGCCTGGCATACGCCGCCCCAGGCCGGATTGCTCCTCAGCCCACGGCAGGATTGCAGGAAAGCCGGCCAGGCCGGGCTCAGGTCGTCGTCGCGCCAGCCCGGCAGCTGCTCCCAACTGGCCGCCCTGAACCAGGGCATGACGCTGGTGACCGGCTTGGTTGTTTCAGGGGGCGTGGATGGCGGCGTCACCGGGGTAGGCGGCGGCGTCGGAGGCATAGCGGGGGCCGGCGGCGGCTCCGCCGGGGCAAGCGGCGGCGATGTCGGCGCGGGCTGTGCCGGCGGCGTCGGCGCCTCCGGCTGGAAAGGCAGGACGCCGCAGCCGCTCAGGAAAGCGGCCAGAAAAAATACCTGGGGAAGACGCATGTGGACAGGAAGAAGCGCGCTCAATGCAGGACGCGGGGCACCGCCAGGATGAATTCGGGAATCTCCGCCTCGAAGGCGGTACCGTCCTCCGCCACCATCTGGTAACTGCCCTTCATGGCCCCCACCGGCGTGGCGATGGCGGTGCCGCTGGTGTATTCGAAGCTCTCGCCGGGCTTGAGGAAGGGCTGCTCGCCCACCACCCCCAGGCCACGCACCTCCTGCACCTTGTCATGGGCATCGGCGATGTGCCAGTGGCGGGAAATCAATTGCGCCGCCACCTGGCCGGTATTGGCGATGGTGATGGTGTAGGAGAATACGTAGCGGTTGGCGGCGTCGTCGGACTGTTCGGGAATGTAGTTCGTCCGGGCGCTGACGGTGATGTGGTATTTCCTGACTTCTGCCATGGTCTTTACTGCCTGGAACCTGCGTGGTGCGGGCATTGCACACGAATCGAGCAAACCTGTCCAGTGCGCGGGACGGGCGGGTAAAATGGCCGGGTTTACGTGCAACCAGGACCTTTCGACATGGCCGACTACCAGATCGCTCCCTCAATTCTTTCCGCCAACTTCGCCAAGCTGGGCGACGAGGTGGACAACGTTCTCGCCGCCGGCGCCGACATCGTGCACTTCGACGTGATGGACAACCACTACGTCCCCAACCTGACCATCGGCCCCCTGGTGTGCGAGGCGCTGCGCAAGCACGGCGTCACCGCCCCCATCGACTGCCACCTGATGGTGAAGCCGGTGGACCGCATCATCCCCGACTTCGCCAAGGCCGGCGCCACCTACATCACCTTCCACCCGGAAGCCTCCGAGCACATCGACCGTACCATCGGCCTGATCAAGGAGTCCGGCTGCAAGGCCGGCCTGGTGTTCAACCCGGCCACCCCCCTGGACGTGCTGGAATACACCCTGCCCAAGCTGGACATGGTGCTGCTCATGTCGGTGAACCCGGGCTTCGGCGGCCAGAAATTCATCCCCTACGTGCTGGACAAGGCCAGGAAAGTGCGCGCCATGATCAATGCAGGCGGCCACAACTGCCGCCTGGAGATCGACGGCGGCGTCGGTCCCGGCAATATCGCTGAGGTGGCCCGTGCTGGCGTGGACACCTTCGTCGCCGGCTCCGCCATCTTCGGCGCCGGCAAGGACGGCGATCCCCACCGCTACGACAGCGTGGTGGCCGCCATGCGCGCGGAACTGGCCAAGGCCTGAAACCCAGGGAGTGGGAAGTGGGGAGTAGGAACCCCAGTCATCCGCCCCACTCCCTATTCCCCACTCCCTACTCCCCATGAAAATCCCCCTCCCCGTCAAAGCCGTGGTCATCGACCTGGACGGCACCCTGCTGGATACCGCCGGCGACCTGGCCGACGCGGCCGAGGCCATGCTGCGCGAACTGGGCCTGCCCCACGTGGACCTGGCCGAGATCAAGACCTACATCGGCAACGGCGTCTCCCGCCTGGTCAAGCGCTGCCTCACCCGGGACATGCAGGCGGAGCCCGAGCCGGCCCTGTTCCAGCTCGCCCTGGCCAGCTACGAGAAACACTACGGCGCCCATGTCTCCCGCCGCAGCCGGCCCTTCCCCGGCGTGGTGGATGGCCTGGAAGCCATGAAAGCCGAGGGCTACCGGCTCGCCTGCATCACCAACAAGGCGGCCCGCTTCACCCACCCGCTGTTGAAGGACACGGGCCTGTTCGATTACTTCGAGCTGATTCTGTCCGGCGACACCCTGCCGAAGAAGAAGCCGGATCCCCTGCCCCTGCTGCACGCCTGCCAGGTATTCGGCGTCGAACCCACCGACCTGCTGCTCATCGGCGATTCCCTCAACGATACCCAGGCCGCCCGCGCCGCCGGCTGCCACGTGTTCTGCGTGCCCTACGGCTACAACCGGGGCCGCCCGGTGGCCGAACTGGACCTGGACGCGGTGGTGGACAGCCTGGCCGACGCGGCCAAGATGATCGTCAAGCAATAAAATCGGCAGATGGCAGTCGTCCGTTTTCAGCAAACCCCATCCAGCCGGATACTGCCAACTGCGGACTGCCTACTGCCGACTTGATCATGTTCAACGAAGACAAATTCAACAGCCTGGCCCGCCAGGGCTATAACCGCATCCCGGTCATCCGCCAGTTCCCGGCGGATCTGGATACGCCCCTGTCCATCTACCTCAAGCTCGCCAACGGCCCCTATTCCTACCTGCTGGAATCGGTGGTGGGGGGCGAGCGCTTCGGGCGCTATTCCTTCATCGGCCTGCCCGCCAGGACCGTGCTGCGTGTGCATGGCCATTTCGCCAGCATCGAGACCAACGGCCTGCCGGTGGAACAGGGCAACTGCGACGACCCGCTGGATTTCGTCGGGAAGTACCTGGCCCGCTTCAAGGCCGCGCCGGTGCCCGGCATGCCCCGCTTCCCCGGCGGCCTGGGGGGCTACTTCGGCTACGACACCATCCGCTACATCGAGAAGAAGCTGGCGCGCACCCACAAGCCCGACGTCATCAACACGCCGGATATCCTGCTCATGCTCACCGATGAGCTGGCGGTGGTGGACAATCTGTCCGGCAAGCTCACCCTCATCGTCTACGCCGACCCGCTGGAGGACCAGTCCTATCTGAAAGCGCACCGCCGCCTGGCGGAGCTGGCCAAACAACTGAAGAGACCGGCCATTCCACCCCGCGACGGCAACGGCGACATCCAGGAAGCCGAATCGGAATTCGGCGAGGACGCCTTCAAGGCCGCCGTGGCCCGGGCCAAGCAATACATCCTGGACGGCGACATCATGCAGGTGGTGCTGTCCCAGCGCATGAGCCGGCCCTTCGCCGCCCATCCCCTGTCCCTGTACCGGGCCCTGCGCGGCCTGAACCCGTCGCCCTACATGTTCTATTACGACATGGGCGGCTTCCATGTCGTCGGCTCCTCGCCCGAGATTCTGGTGCGCCTGGAAGGCCACGGTGACGACAAGCGTGTCACCGTGCGTCCCATCGCCGGGACCCGCCCGCGCGGCGCCAGCCGGGAAGAGGACCAGCGCCTGGAAGCCGAACTGCTGGCCGACCCCAAGGAGCGCGCCGAACACGTGCAGCTCATGGACCTTGGCCGCAACGACGCCGGCCGCGTCGCCGTGGTGGGCAGCGTCAGGGTCACCGAGAACATGAGCATCGAGCGCTACTCCCACGTCATGCACATCGTCTCCAACGTGGAAGGCAAGTTGAAGCCGGGCCTCAACGCCATGGACGTGCTGCGCGCCACCTTCCCCGCCGGCACCGTGTCCGGCGCGCCCAAGATCCGCGCCATGGAGATCATCGACGAGCTGGAGCCTTCCAAGCGCGGCATCTATGCCGGCGCGGTGGGCTATGTCGGCTTCAACGGCGACATGGACGTGGCCATCGCCATCCGCACCGCCGTGCTCAAGGACAAGACCCTGTACGTCCAGGCCGGCGCCGGCATCGTCGCCGACTCGGTACCCGAGAACGAATGGCAGGAGACCCGCAACAAGGCCCGTGCGGTATTGCGGGCCGCCGAGCTGGCCCAGGCCGGATTCGAGGGCGAGGCGGACTGACCTGTCCGCCGGGCCTCCGGCAAACGGGCATGACTTGGGGAGAGCCCCCCCTGACCATGAAAGCCATGCCCGTTTCCCTCACCCCCAGCCCCGCTCCCGCATGCGGGAGCGGGGAGCGTCAAGAGTCGCCTTGCGACTTTCAGGCTAACTCAAGGCGGATGCCAATGGCGGGACCGCCGCGCACCGCGGCATTCAAGATATCACCTGCCCGACCGATATCCCTTTCGAAGCAGTCCAACTGAAATCCGCCAGGTTCCCTTGCCCCTGGCCACGCAGGAAGCCCCATGGTGAAGCCTTGCCTGCCCACCTCGCCCTCATCTCCCGCATTCGCGTGCGCGGTGGACTGCCGCACCCTGTTCGAAGCCGCCGGCGACGCGATATTTCTTCTCGATGGCGTGCGTTTCGCCGCCTGCAATCCCAGCACCATGGCGCTGTTCGCGTGTGCCCGGGAAGACATCCTGGGCAAGACCCCATGGGATTTCTCACCCCCCCGGCAAGCTGACGGAAGCGACTCCGAGTCCGCCGCCCGCGCGCGCATCGAACTGGCGTTCAAAGGCGAACCGCAACTGTTCGAGTGGCGGCATCGCCGTCTGGACGGCAGCCTCTTCGACGCGGAAATCCGGCTCAACCACATCGATATTTCCGGCACGCCCATGGTCCAGGCCATGGTGCGCGACCTCTCCGCGCGCAAACGGGCCGAGGAATCCCTGCGGCTGTTCCAGGCCATCGTCGCGGACAGCACCGACCATATCTCCATCGTCGATCGGAACTATGTCTACCGCCTGGTGAACCAGACCTATCTCGACACCCACGGGCGCGACGAGGCGGAAATCGTCGGTCATAGCGTGTCCGAACTGTTCGGCGAGGCGGTATTCGAGACCTTGATCAAGGAAAATCTGGATCGCTGCTTCGCCGGCGAGGTGGTGCGCTACCAAGCCTGGTTCGAGTTCAAGGCGCGCGGCCGGCGCCACATGAATGTGACCTATACACCCCACCGGGACACCGCCGGCAATGTCATCGGCGCCATCGTCAGCGCGCGCGACACCACCGAGCTGCATCTTGTGCAGGAGGCGTTGTCGGAAAGCGAGGCGCGCAACCGCGCCGTCCTGGACACGGCGGTGGACGGCATTCTGGTGGTGGACGAAGCCAGCCGGTTGATCTACGCCAATCCGGCGCTCTATCAGCTCACCGGCTACGGCGCCGGGGAACTCCGGGACCGGCCCCTGACGGACCTGATTCCCGAGGCGTACCGCGAACGCCACAACGCGGCGTTCCGCGAGTACCTGCGCACCGGCAAGCCCACCATGTCCTGGCGCGAGCTTACCTTCGTCCTCCAGCACCGGGACGGCCATCCGATACCGGTCGAGGTCAGCATCGGCGAACGCGGCGGCGCGGGGCAGCGCCAGTTCATCGGCATCCTGCGCGACGTGACTGAACGCCAGCGCGCCCAGCGCGAACTGCGCGAGCGGGAGGAGCGCATCAAGCTGCTGCTCGATTCCATGGCCGAGGGCATCTACGGCGTCGATATCCACGGCGACTGCACGTTCGTCAACCCGGCCGGCCTGCGCCTGCTCGGCTATGAGCGCGCCGAGGAACTGCTGGGCCGCCACATCCATGAGCTCATCCACCACAGCCACGCCGACGGCAGCGCCTATCCCGCCGAGGAATGCCGCGCCTACCGCGCCTACGTCGAAGACCGCGGCGTCCATGTCGATGACGAGGTGTTCTGGCGCCGGGACGGTGCGCCCTTCCCCGTGGAGTACTGGTCCTATCCCATGCGCCAGGAGGGCCGGGTGGTCGGATCGGTGGTGACCTTCCTCGACATCGGCGAACGCCGCCGGAGCGAGGAACGGCTCTATGCCGCCCGGCAAATGCTCCAGCACGTCATCAACACCGTGCCCCACTTCGTGTTCTGGAAGGACCGGGATTCCCGCTACCTGGGCAGCAACGAGGCGTTCGCCCGGCTGGGAAACCTCGACCGGCCGGAAGACCTGATCGGAAGAAGCGATTACGACATGAACTGGCGCCGTTACGCCGACCTCTACCGGCGCGACGACCTCGATGTCATGGAAACCAAGACTCCCAAGCACAACATCATCGAACCGATAGCTTTGGACGACGGCCATACCGCCTGGGTGGAAACCAGCAAGGTACCGCTGCGTGACAGCCAGGGCCAGGTCATCGGCGTGTTGGGGGTGTTCCAGGACATCACCGCGCGTCGCCTGGCGGAGGAGCGCCTGCGCCAGGCCGCCAAGGTATTCGAGAGCACCACCGACGGTGTCATGATCACCGACACGGAGGCGAACCTCATCGCGGTCAACCGCGCCTTCACAGAAATCACCGGCTATGCGGAGGCCGAGGTGCTGGGCAGGAATCCGCGTCTGCTCAAATCCGGGCGCCACGACGAAATTTTCTACCAAACCGTCTGGCGGGATATCGTGCGGACCGGCTCCTGGAGCGGCGAGATATGGAACCGGAAGAAAAACGGCGAGATCTACCCCGAGTGGCTGACCATCAGCGGGGTGACCGACACGACCGGCACGCTGACGAACTATGTCGGCGTCTTCGCCGACATCAGCCGAATCAAGCAATCGGAAGCCGAGCTGGAGCACCTGGCGCACTACGACCCGCTCACCGGCCTGCCCAATCGGCTGCTGTTCAACGCCCGGCTGGATCACGCCATCCAGCGCGCCGAACGCGGCGGCAGGCCGCTGGCCCTGCTGTTCATCGACCTGGACCGCTTCAAGACCGTCAACGACGGCCTCGGCCATCCCGCCGGCGACCGCATGCTGCGCGAGGTGGCGCAAAGGCTCACCCACTGCGTGCGGACGGAGGACACGGTGGCCCGCCTGGGCGGGGACGAATTCATCATCATCCTGGAGGGGCTGGAGAACACGATGCCGGCCACCGCCATGGCGGACAAGCTCCTCGCCACCCTGACCCGCTCCTTCGAGCTGGAGGGG